>Ga0209712_10004116_pt1 | contig 11652 bp, 8 predicted proteins | sample ArcOceMetagenome_FD_187443 | JGI IMG/M metagenome (GOLD analysis project Ga0209712, IMG submission 187443) | Marine eukaryotic phytoplankton communities from Arctic Ocean - Arctic Ocean - Greenland ARC118M Metagenome (SPAdes) (version 2) | ecosystem: Environmental > Aquatic > Marine > Oceanic...
GAGAGCACACGTTATTAAAATATAATATTACGCTTCTTAAGTGTACAATAATAAGCAGTTGAAATGAATATAGAACAAGTATTTAGTAGTAAAACATTATTAAAATACACCGCTACATTCTTAAACACGAAGCAAGAAACATAGGGAAGAATAACAATCCTAAAGAGGGTATTAAGCCCAATAAAAGATAGACTAAACTGTATAAACCCTGCAACGGGATAGGAACTTATACTTGATGAAATAAAGTTGTTTATTTATAAGACAATAGCGTTTTAATAAAGAAAGATGTTCTTCCTGTAAATAGATCAAAACGTCTAGAATTAATGAAGCGCTTAGACTTAATTTAACCTTTCGTCTTAACAAATCTTACCTTTAGTCGATAGTTAAAGGGGGATAGACGAATACTAATAATTTTACTTATTTACCTGAGTAAATTTATAGTATGAAAAAACTATTTATACTTTTTTTATTACTCTCTATTTTAGTTCATGGTCAAGACTTAACTGTAAAATCTGATAGTAGCATTACCATAGAAAAAACAAGTTACATTAAAGTATTTGGTAACTTTTCCAATAGCGGTGCGGTTACTTTAAATTCAGATTCAGATGAGTTTTCTTCTATAATTGTTAGCGACACCGCTACGGGGAATATTATTTATAATAGATATGTAAACCAAATAGGTACTGGTGCGTGGGATTTAATAGGGTCTCCTGTATCTGGGCTAACTATTAATTCTCTTATAACGGAAACTAGTAACGCATCGGCTATCGCTAGAAACGGTAGTTTATACGCAGTAGGTTCTTATGATAATTTTCCAGATACCTGGACAAACACAACTACAGGGAGTTTAAATTTAGGGCAAGGCTTCCAAATGGCAACTGCAAGTGATGGTACACTTGCATTTACAGGAACTGTTACAACTAAAAACCAAACAAATGCAATTCAAAATAATGATGCAGCGAATTCAGATGTTGGTAGACGTTGGAACCTATTAGCAAACCCATTTCCATCTTATATTACTGGAAACATAGCGGCACATGCTACTAATAACTTTATAACCATAAATACACTAAAATTAGATGACTCGTTTGAGGCAGTCTATGGACATGATGCAGATGGAACTGATTATACAATTTATAACCAAATCTCTAATACACCATTAAATATTACTCAAGGTCAAGCATTTTTTATAGCAGCAAAAACAACAAATACAAGTTATGCATTTGATTTAGAAATGTACAACAATACTTCTTTAATAGGTACAACAACAATTTCTTCAAGGTTAGTTGAAGAAGAACAAGGAATTAATTTTTCTATAAATGCAATGGGCATTGTGCATATGAATAGCACAACAATACCATTGGTTTAATACCAAGAAGAAAGGCAAGTAATTAGCGCACGTATTGCAAATAATAGCCTTACAGAAGACGTAAATATATATTTAGAAGATACTTTAAAGGACATAAAAACTTTAAGGTATATAAATACCAAAACCTCCCCTTCACTTAAATTGGCAAAAAGGGCCACTCAGAAAGCAAGTACACCCCTAAATAAATAAATTTTATGAATACAAAACACCTATTAATTTTGATACATTTCACTATAATAGTATAACTATGATTAATAAATATTCCTTAGAATTGCTTTTACAAAATAAGTTCTTACATAAATGTATGAAGCTAGCAAATACTACTATTAATTCTTCACAAAAGTACCCCTATAGAATTCCACTTTTTACTATGATAAGAATAATAGCAGCGATACAACTCATTTATAATAAAAAAGACCAACCTGACCATTTTTACACCAAAGAGCTAAATTTTTATTTTACAAAGCTTTTTAATAAAAAAACACAACACAGAGAGCTCTGGGTTTATCAATTACGAAAGAGTATTTGATAGTAATGAAAAGAAAAATAGTTATGAAAACTACACCTGGTGATAGCACTTCTTTTATTATTAAAACCCTAATAACGAAACAATATGTATAAAGTATTAATTGTAGAAGATACAAAAGTCATACGAGAAGAAATTTACGATATACTTTCACTAGAGGGGTATACGGTTTTACAAGCTGAAAACGGATATACTGGATATAAAATGGCTATTAAGACCCTTCCAGATCTTATTATTTCCGATATACTGATGCCTGAATTAAATGGTCTTGAGATGTTTGAAAAGCTTAAGAAACATAAGAAAACAAAAAGCATTCCATTAATTTTTCTTTCCGCTAAAGGTGATAATAAAGATATTAGATCTGGGATGAATGCGGGCGCAGAAGATTATTTAATTAAGCCTATCAATGCAGATGAGCTTGTAGAGGTTGTACATCGTAAATTAGAAAAACAACAATTAATTAAAACAAATATAGATAACTTAATAGACGAAAATAAGTTCCTATTAAAAGAAGCTGGTAGAATGGCAAAAATTGGCTTTTGGACATATGACAAAGAAACAAATATATCTAATTGGTCTAAATATATTTATTTAATTTATGGCAAAAACCCTAAAGAAGGAATGCCAGATCTTACTGCAGTTTTTAAATGTTTTGATAAAAAATCTAGAAAAAAACTCATAGAAGCAACAGAAAACCTTATTGAAAATGGTGTAAAGTATGATATTGAATTACAGCTAATCAATTTAAAAAATGAAAAACGCTGGATACAAAATATTGGAGAACCTATATATAATTTCGAAAATCATATAATTGGTAGCAGAGGAGTTGTGCGAGACATTACTGGCTTAAAAAATGACCAGGACGAACTTAAACGATCTAATGAAAGATATAAATTCAGTAATCTTGCCACCAATGATGCTGTTTGGGATTGGGACCTTTTAACCAATGATATCTACAGAAACAGAGAAGGCTTCAATAAGGTATTTGGTTTTGATGATACGATAAACTTAGAAAAAATGCAGATGGATGATTATGTACATCCAGATGATAAAACCAGAGTACAGGAATCATTAAAAAAAATAATTGAAGACCCCAAGCAAAATAATTTTTGTTTTGAATATAACTTTTTAAGCCCTAATGGGAGTAAAATAGATATAGAAGATAGAGGTTTTATTTTACGCACTAAAAACGGAGTAGCAAAAAGAATAATTGGAGCTGCAACTAATATTACCAAACGAAATATATTTAAAAGTTCTTTACAAGACGCGTACGCTAATCTTCAGTCGGTCTTGGAATCAACCGCAGATGGTATTTTAGTAGTAAATAATGGTAAAATAATTAATTTTAACAATAAGTTTGCACAATTATGGAAATTACCAAATAATATATTAGCCAAAAAAGAAGATGAAGCGTTACTTAAATTTATTGCAAACCAATTAGTAAATCCAGACAAATGGATGGCTAGAATACGTCAATTATACGCAGATCCAAACACTAACAGTTTAGAAACTATTGAATTAAAAGACGGCAGAACATTCGAGAGATATTCTCAACCAAAGTTGATGAATGGAGAAAACAAAGGGCGTGTATGGAGTTTTCGAAACATAACAGAACGTATTAATGCAGATAAAGAAAAACAACAATTATCTGCCTTGATTGAAACCAGCCGGGAAATTATATCTTTTGGAGATTTAACTGGAAAACCAACATTCATTAACAAAGCAGGAAGAGCATTATTAGGCATTGATAAAGACATGGATCTTTCCACCATTCATTTCTCCGATTTTTTCCCCAAGGAAGAGGAACACAGTTTCTCTAAACAATCAGAAACAATTTTTCTTCAAAAAGGAAGATGGCAAAAAGATACAAACCTCATAAATTTAAAAACAAAAGAACAGATAGCAGTATACATGTCTGCATTTGTAATTAGAGATAATGTTACCGGAAAAGCTATTGGTTTAGGTAATGTAAGTCTGGATATCAGAGAAAGAGAGAAAATTAAAAACGAACTAATAGTTGCGAAAGAAGAAGCAGAGAGACTAAGCGGTTTTAAAGATCAATTTTTGGCAAATATGAGTCATGAAATTCGAACTCCTCTAAGTGGTATTATTGGATTTACCAAAATATTACTGCGTGGTAATATTACAGAAAAACAGAAAGAACAGTTAACTACTATTAAAATTTCTAGTGATATCTTATTAGTGGTTATAAATGATATCTTAGATTTAGCCAAAATAGAAGCAGGTAAAATGATACTTGAAGAAACCGAATTAAACGTGCAAAATTTAACTAATTCTATTTTAAGCACTTTTGAATTGCGCTTGCAAGAAAAAGAACAAACACTGCATACGCATTATGATGACAGTATTCCTGAATACTTACTTGGAGACCCTGTTCGTATTAATCAAATATTATTAAACCTTGTTGGAAACGCTATAAAATTTACAAATAAAGGTGGTTTAATTGATGTGTATGTAAATTTATTAAAACAAGATGACGATAGCGTAATTATTGAATTTATAATATCTGATACCGGTATTGGAATCCTTGAAGAAAAAATAAAAAACATCTTTGACCCCTTTACCCAAAGTAACCCCAATACCTCTAGAATATACGGAGGATCTGGTTTAGGTTTAAATATTGTAAAGCAGCTTATAGATTTAATGAAAGGTACTATTACTGTAAAAAGCCAATTGAATGTTGGTAGTACATTTACTTTAAACATTCCCTTAAAACAATCGAAGAAAATAGCGCTTGAAATAAATAAAGGTATTCCTAATGATAATAAACTAGAGCTATTAAGAAAACTAAAGGGATTAAAAGATATAAAAGTATTGATTGTTGATGACATGGTCATCAATCAGCTTTTGGTAAAAACCATTATTGAAGATATAGGCTTTCAAACGGAAACAGCCAAAAATGGAAAAATTGCCATTAACTTGATAGAGCAAAATAATTACGACCTTATATTAATGGATTTACAAATGCCAGAAATGAATGGATGGGAAGCTACAAAACACATACGTAATAAAATGAAGCTACCAAAATCTGCAACACCAATCATAGCACTTACTGCAGATATAACAGAAAAAAATACAATAAAATGCCAAGAGGTTGGCATGGATGCATATGTTTGCAAACCCATTAATGAAACAGACTTTTTACAAAAGATTACGCAATTAATACTTAAAAAGAGAAAACCTACAAATAACAAAACACATAAACGTATGAAGCTATCTAATACAGATTCCCTTAAAAAAGCTTTACACCACAAACCAAAACTAATACAAGAGATGCTTCAATTAATATTAAAAGAAACACCTATTGCTATAGAACAAATAAATAAATTTGTAATAGCTGCCGATTGGACCAGTTTACAAAGCAAAATTCACTATATTAAGCCTACTCTAGAATTAATAGGCTTACCTAAAGACATTATACGCACTGCTGCTAAAATTGAAACCTACGCTGAAAAAGAAGAAAATTTAGATTTAATACCCAACCAGTTAGTAAAACTTAAAAAAGCATTAAGCCAAGCTTGCATCGAATTAGAGGAAGAGCTGCTAATAATTAAAAATTAAAATATTGAAATTATTTATAAAACACATGGTAAGCAACCGCTGTAAAATCGCGGTAAAAGAAGAGCTAACAAAATTAGGCCTTCACTTTATTATTGTAGACTTGGGCGAGGTAGAAATTATGGAGAATATTTCTTTCGAACAAAGGGAGCAATTGCAAGAATGCTTGCTGAATGTTGGGTTAGAATTAATGGATAACGATAAAGCCATATTAATTGAAAGAATAAAAAATGTAGTCATAGAAACCATTCATTATTCAGGAAAAAGGGTTAAAATAAATTTTTCTCATCACTTAAGCGAAAAACTAGACGAGGAATATACTTATCTTGCAAACCTATTCTCTGAAGTTCAAGGAATTACTATTGAGAAATTTTTAATTGCCCATAAAGTTGAAAAGGTTAAAGAATTACTTGCCTATGGAGAGCAAACGGTAACGGAAATCTCAAGTAAACTAGAGTATAGCAGCGTTGCACATTTATCTAGTCAATTTAAGAAAATAGTAGGTATGACGCCTTCTCAATTTTTAAAATTAAAGAGTAAAAAAAGAAAACCTATCGAAGAAATAGGAAAATCTGCAAAAACCGCATATCTAGATAGTTTAAAAAAAACCAGCACTAAAAATAAAATAAAAATTTTTCTAGTAGATGATGACCCTGTCTTTTTAAGATTACTAGAAATACAATTTTTAGAAAATGATGGGTTTGCTCTGGAAACATTTAAAACTGGTGAGTTGTGTATAGAGAACCTATACCAAAAACCAGATATTATTATTTTAGATTACTACCTGAACAGCGTTATTAAAAAAGCTATGAACGGTTTAGAAACCTTAGATAAAATAAATAAATTAGACATTGGACTTCCAGTTATAATGTTATCCTCCCAAGATAGAATTGATGTGGCAGTAGACTGCTTGCACCACAAGGCAATAGATTATGTAGTGAAAAACGAAACTGCCTTTATGCGGTTACAAAAGATAATAGCAACCATATTAAGTTACAATAAAATGGAGAAAAAATTAAATTGGTTTGAAGATAGAATGTAGTTTTTTTTTACAACTTTTATGAAGAATTGTGTAACATAAAAAGGTTGTAAACATCTTAAATTTGCAATTCATTAGAATGTACTATTTTATTAATAGGCATACTTTAAATTCAAAATTATGAACAAAATTAAAAAATTATTTATCTTAACATTAATTGTTGGTTTCACAATTAACGCAAGTGGACAATCAACAGCGCTTACATCTAACAGTGCTAAAGCAAGACTAGTTGCGGGTCTTACTTTGGAAAATGAAACTGACTTGCAGTTTGGAGATTTACTATTAGTAGATGTATCATCCACCGGAGCAGCTATTACGATTAATTCTTCAGATGAAGTAGCATCAAGTACAGACGCTAATGTTAAAGTAGTAACTCTATTGGGTGCTACGGCTCCAAGCAGAGGAAAGCTTAAGGTAACTGGTGAGCCAGAATTAAATTTCACCATAACAGGATCAGATGGAAACCTTGTAACAGATGGTGGTACTATTACTGATGCAACGAAGAGCATGCAACTTACTGATTTTGTATTTGCTGTTGACACAGATTTGACAGAAGTTACTGCCAATGCAAATAGTGTTATAAAAGTAAAATTAGCTGCTACTAAATATACCGCTAATTTTTTCGCTACAGCGACAATGACTGTCAAACAGAATCAACATCCTGGAGTATATGCAGGTACTTATACAGTTACAGTAGCATATGAATAATTTTTTTTTTAAATAAAAAAATGTCTTATTCATTTAAATAATAAAAATAATTCCATGAATAAGACATTGTTTTACTTTTTAATAATTATTATAAACTGTTCATGTTTTAAAAACTTTGCACAAGGAGATCTTGTAATCATACCTAAAAGAGTTTTATTTGAAAAAAAACAGCAAAAGGTGATGCTTACTTTAATGAATTCAGGGCAAGAGTCAGCTACCTATGCGGTCTCTTTTACCCAAAGAAGCATGTCTGAAGACGGGGAAATTAAAACTATTACAGTGCCCGATGAAGGACAACTATTTGCTGACCCTTATCTTAGAATTTATCCCCGTAGAGTTACTTTAATGCCCGGAGAAGCACAATCTGTAATTTTACAGCGCAGGCGAAACAGTAATTTAGCGGAGGGTGAATACAGATCCCATTTATATTTCAGATCTGAAATAGATAATACTAGCTTAAAGAAAATTATAGAGACGGACACTTTAAGTACTTCAATGAGTATTAGTTTAACACCTATTTTTGGAATAACAATTCCGGTTATATTTCATTCGGGTAAGGTAAACGTAACATCAAGCATAAGCGATTTAAAACTAAACAATTTAATCGTTGACAAACCTTTTGTCACTTTTACAATGCATAGAATAGGTAATATTTCTCTCTATGGAGACATAATACTTGAGTATGAGCCAGAAAATGGCAAGTCCTTTATAATTTCAAGATCAAAAGGTATTGCAATCTATACGACCACAAAAAAACGTCAAATGAGATTAAATATAAAGATGCAGCCCGAAATAAATTTTAATAAAGGTTCACTAAAAATAAAATATTTTTCACGTCCTGGAAATAAAAATCAACAAATATACGCCGAATCAAAATTATTGCTAACTGAGTAACTAATTAACAAAAAACTAGGATGAAACTTCCTCGAATTTCAAATAGTATTTATAAAAAGTTAATATTCTTAATATTATTTTTTTATGGAGAAGTCTCTTTTTCACAACCTATATTGCCCAAAAAAGAATTAACTGTATTAGCTTCACAGCAACTTTATTTTGGTTTATTCTTTGATTATAACGGATCAGGCGGAACCATTTCTATAGATTGGCAAGGTAATCGAACGTCTACAGGTAGTATTGTCTTGTTGCCTCATTATCCTGGAACTCCAGCTTTTTTCGCGGTCAAACTCTGTCAAGGTAGAAATGTAATAATCACGTATGCTCCATCAGTTTATTTAACAGCAACTAATGGTGAAACCATGAGGTTAGACATTGGTCCCACAGAAAAAGGGGTAAGTGGAGCCGTATTTGCATCCGAAAACAACTGTAATTTTACAACGATATTACGAGTTGGAGGTACGCTTCACATACCTTCAAATTCAAACCCCAGTATTCTTAATGGAGATTTTGAAATATCTTTTAATCAACAATAATGAAAACATTAAGAGGATATAATTCTAAAATAATAGCTTTCATATCAACATCTTGGGTATTGTTTGTCTTTTTTTTTGTCCTCTAACGACCAATGCTCAATACCAAGAAGCAAATCGGTTTGAATACAATCCAAATTATACTGAACTTCTTATCACTGTATATACTGAAGATGGATTTAAATTCGATGTAAGGGCACTTATTTCTGAAGATAATATAATGTTTCTAAATGTTGAAGCTATTTTTAATGTCCTAAAAATAAAATGTCTTCCGACTTTGAATGGTTTGAAAGGTTTTATAGAGAACGAAACCAACTTTTATAGTATTGATTATAATAAAAAACAAATTAAGGTTGGAACTAAATCTATAAATATTGAAGATCACACTTTAGAAGAATTGGGTGTCAAATATATTTCAGCACCCATTATTTCTCAGGCATTTGGGATAACCTTTACTTTTAATAAACGATCGTTGACGGCAAAACTAACCGCAAGTTTTGTGCTGCCCTTTATGAAGCAAGTACTGCGTGAAAAAAACAGAAAAAATATTTTAAATTTACAACGTAAACCGAGTATTATCATAGACACCATAATTCCTAGACACTATAACTTCTTTAAGTTTGGTTCCGTAGATTGGGGTTTAAACACTTCTCAGGGTGCAGGTAATAATAATACTTCAATAAATTTAGGGATTGGAACTGAATTATTCTTTGGAGAAGCTGACTTTTCAATGAATTATAATACAAAATCTAAATTTGATATCAATCAGCTTCGGTATCGTTGGCGGACGGTTAATAATGATCATAAATTTATTAAACAAGCTCAGTTAGGACAAATTTCGGTTAATAGTATTTCAAAACTAGATGGCCAATTGATTGGAGCATCCATCAATAATTCCTCAACTGAGATTAAAACAGCAAGTGGTTTTTATAATATTATTAATACAACAGAACCCAACTGGATGGTAGAACTCTATATCAATGATGTTCTTATAGATTATACCCAAGCAGATCCAACGGGTTTGTACCAATTTAAGGTGCCCATCGTGTATGGGTATATTAATACAAAATTAAAATTTTATGGCCCTTTAGGTGAAGAACGCTCAGTAGAACGCACATTAAATACACCCTACTCCTTAACTGCTTCCAAAACTTTGGAATATAAATTATCAACAGCAATTGTACAAGATAGTCTAAAAAGTCGTTTTGCCAAGGCAGATTTTAGTTATGGTATCACACAAAATTTAACCTTTAATGGGGGTTTGGAGTATTTGTCAAGTAATCCAAATGGAGTCTTTAGTTCTTTTGCAAATGTTAATTTTCAGCCCTATTCTAGATTGAATATAAACCTAAGCTACATACCCGATAAAAGGTTGATTAGTTTGATAAATTTAAATTTAAAAGGTTCAGGTTTTCTTAAAGTTTATTATTTAAAAGATTTAGATGTTCAAACTAATAAATCAGCAGATTTAAAAATCAACTTTTCGAAGGGTTTTAAAGCCAATCTATTAACAGTTAACTACAATCGGTCTATGTTTGAGTCGTTTGCATTTAATCAAGTTGATTTTACGTTCTCGAGCACCTATAAAAAATTAAGTATTAATTCCTCTACATATATGAATTGGGCCAAAGGTAACCCGTTCCAATTAAACACTCAATTACTACTTTCAAGAAAACTCGCAAAAAACTTACGTTTATCAACATCTACTATATATAATCTGGTTGAAAATAAATTTAATAACTTAAACGCGAATATCCAAACAATCATATTAAAAACGCCTCTAATTGCCAATTTCAATAGAGATATAGAGAGTAAAGCCATCAGTTTTACGATTGCCGCTATATTCGATTTACCCTTTTCGCGTGTTGGTGTTTCTAGTTCTTACAATAATAATAGTTTTAACTTTTCAGAATATGCCCGAGGTAGTTTATTGTTTGGAGATGGTTTTAAGAATGTGTATGTTGGAAAAAATTCTTCAATTGGAAAAGGCGGTATTTTATTGCATCCTTTTCTGGATTTGAATGAAAACGGCAAATTAGACAAGGGAGAAAAGAAGGTTTTACTGTCTTCTGTTAAAATTTTAGGTGCTAAAGCAGTAATTAGTAAAAAAGATTCTATTGTAAGAGTTTTTGATTTGAATGCTTTTGTAAAGTACAATATTGAATTTTCAGCAATTGGTTTAAATAATATATCCTGGAGATTTAAATACAAAACCTACAAAGTTCTTGTAGATCCAAACCAATATAAACATGTGTTTGTGCCAATTATTTCAGTAGGAGAAGTAAATGGCACGGTTTATTTGAAGTCAGGTAAAACCTTGAGAGAACAACGTGGTGTTCGCCTTCAATTTTATGATAAAGAAGGAATAAAAGTAGCGGAAACCCTTAGTGAGTTCGATGGGTATTATAGTTACTTAGGCCTAAAGCCAGGAAAATATACTGTTCGGGTAGATGAAACACAATTAAAAAACTTAAATTATAAAGCCCTTCCAAAAGTGCATCAGGTAACGATTAAGGTATCCGAGTATGGAGATATCATAGACGGTCTTGATTTTACATTGAGCGAAAAAGAACCCAAAAAACCTAAAGAATAAACATATTTATAGGAACAGATACTTTGTTAGCATATTCAAGAATTAACACGCAGCTAGATAATTATTTTAACAACGCAATAAGTAGTGTAATAAAGATAGGAAAACCCATTAAAATACTGTACCTTAAAATATATAATTTAATTATAAAATTATCATTATCAGGGTTTTACGAAAAAAATAAGACACTTAAAATCTTTACATCTTTTAAAATATAAAATAATGAAATCCAAACTAAACCTTATAGCAACAGCAGCTCTTATTTCAGTACTATGCAGTAGTAATATAATACATGCTCAATCTATGGGTATTAGCAATGCCGCTATTACCCCAGACCCTTCTTCTATACTAGAAATGAGAACAACCGAAAAAGGTATTCTAATTCCCAGGATGACAACTGCAGAAAGAGACAAC
>Ga0209712_10004117_pt1 | contig 11650 bp, 8 predicted proteins | sample ArcOceMetagenome_FD_187443 | JGI IMG/M metagenome (GOLD analysis project Ga0209712, IMG submission 187443) | Marine eukaryotic phytoplankton communities from Arctic Ocean - Arctic Ocean - Greenland ARC118M Metagenome (SPAdes) (version 2) | ecosystem: Environmental > Aquatic > Marine > Oceanic...
CGTATTTAGTTTGTAAAAAGGTGTAGAATGATTTAATAGATAGAAAAGGTATGAAGGTATACCACCATGACTATATGTCATGACACTGTGTCATATGATATTACTATAGATATAACTGATAGTAATGTAGTATAGTATAGATATAACTAATAGTAGTAGTATAAAGTAATCTTATAGTATATATAGTAGTATAGATATAGTTTATAGTAGAGAAACCCTGAATATATAGGGGGTATTGTAACAAAAAGCTGAAAGTTATGGAGGAAAACCAAGAAAAGAAGGGGCCGTGGGGTAAATGAAAACCGTTCTGTAACTGGCTGGTAGTGAATGATATAGAGGTATAACACTTTACTTCCCTATAATAGCACTTTTTCAGACGAGATGTGCTAACAAGACATATACGTAGTGACAGTAGCCTATTAAGGTTACTAGTAAGGGGCTATTGTCACACCCCTATAGTTATTATTCGTACTAAGTTTGTAAGAATAGTAAATAGCATGTGAAACGTGTGAGTATATAGGTATACGAACATCTAAACTAATCACTATGGCAGCAAAAGTAGGTAACACAGCTATATCAGCTGCATACGTTGGTGGAACAACCATCAGTGCTATGTATGTTGGCTCAACACAAGTATATCCATAACAAAATATAACACATGTCTATAATTTATTCTTACCCTACGTCCCAACCGACAGTAGATGACCTAGTAATAGGTACGAGTGTTGGAGATGACAATGCGACTAAGAGCTTTGTTCTTGGAGATATTGTAACTTTAATCAATGCTGAATCAGGATCTGGCACCTTAACCGGTGTCACTATATCTACTGATGCTTTTCTTACGGCTATTGGTAATCCAACTGGTCCAGCTGTTGCTTATACTATAGGACTAGCAGCTACAGGTACTCCATCTGCAACTACTTTCCTTCGTGGAGATAACCAATGGGTAATACCTACGGTATCTGCTGGAATAGGTGTGTCGTCTCAAAACGTAACGGTAACCGATGATGTCAGTAGCTTTAATTTCTTAGGCGCAGGAGTATCAACATCGTCTGATCCTAGCGGTAATGTTCAAGTAACTATCGCTGGAGCTGTAAACGCTGTTGAGTCTATAGTAGAGAGCAATGGAATAAGCGTTAGTAGTGCTACAGGTAATGTTATAATATCTAATACAGGTATAGTAGGCTTAGTTCAAGGTCCTGGAATTTCTATATCTACAACTTCAAATGGTATATCAACAATAGAAGTAACCGGCCAAACAAATGGTACGGTAGTTTCTGTCGCTGCAGGAGACGGTTTAATTGTAACTAATAACAGCCCCACAATTAGTCCTATATTAGCGTTGGATTATACTGGAGTAGATACATATATAACACAACCAGCAGCTGCAGTTCCTCTAGCAAGTGATTTAATACCATTTCACTCTGTAACAAATAATACGGTAAATAAAGTAACTTTTGGAGATATTCAAGCTTCAACATTATCACTAGTGGACGCATCGATAGCTACTGCAAACGCTAATGTTATCGAAAACGAGACAGCAACTCCACCTTCGCAAAGCTTTAATTCGGTGGCTCCAGTTCAGAGAGTTGTTACTCTTTTAGACTCAGAATACAATACGCTCGTTACAAACGGCACTACTTTAGGTAATACATTATACTTAACAACCTCAACTGCAGCTCCTCAGTTCACTAAAACATTAGCAATAACAAATAATGTATCTGGCTTTGCTAACGGATCTTTAACTGGAAGTCAAATAGGAGCTACTCTTACGGGTGTTCAAAACTCTAACTGGTCATTTACCACTGGTGTTTCCACTACCTCAGGATATTCATATACCGGTAATGCGCCTGTCACTATATCAGGAATATTTGATTCAACCTCAACTGTAACTTCTACTATAACAGGTTCTATAACCGCGGATCCAGTCCCAGGAGAAGTTAGTGAATCTTTGTTGCAAATAGTAGATAGTATTGGCGACGGAACAGGTTATACAATCACTTCAAACTCACCATTAAGTGGGATTCAAGGAAATTCATTTAGTACCACTGCTTTTGGAGTTACAGCTGCTGCAGACGTTAATTACGTATTGAGCGGCGTGAGCGTGGCTTACAACCCAACAACTTCATACTACGGAAACAACAACACAACTGCAACTATTTCAGGCTCCGTAAGCTTAATAACGTACGATGTTACTTACAGCGTTGATGTAAATGGGATAACTGACAACTCCGGTAATGGATATACTTTAGTTTCAGGTGATAGTTTTTCAGGTTTAGCGCAAGGAAATCCTGGTATAACAGTTAATTCTGGGAGTAGCGTAACTGCTTCAGTCCAAGTAGTGCCTACCGATGGAACAGGTAGCATTACCGCTTCGGTAACGGTTAACCCTGTAACAGCTGATCAAAACATAGTATTATCACCCACAGGAACAATAAACGCAAACACAGGCGACGCTTCTATGACTTTAGCTAATAACGGTATAGTCGGCCCGGCGAATGGATATCAAGTAGAGTACTATGCTGATGGAACACCTTATATAATTGGATCTGCAAAGTCAGGAAATAGCGGATCAAGTGTTGCTTTTAGCACTGGTTTTACTTTAAATAGTGGGTATACACTTATAACTGCGCTATCAGCTGTTTATAGCAATGGAAGCTCTGTAACTATACCAGGTACTACAGCGGTAACTCTTGCTGGAGAAGTTATGGCTACTAGAGGACAAGGTGTTTATAATTCTACATCAGAGGTATCTTCCAACGAAGCTTGTCAACTAGGAAACCCTACAGAGACAGTTTACTTATCAGTTGGAGGTTCTAATATATATGCAGGTGTTACGTGTTACACTAGCGCGACTGGAAGCGGAGTAGTTGCTAATGGTTTTTACAAAGCTAATAATAATAACTCTTGGATGAGAATAACAGGAGGTAGTGGAGTTGTTCAATCAACAGGATCTTGCTAAGATAATAAAATATAAAAAATAACTTATGTCTATAATATACAGTTACCCAGAACAATCAATACTAAATCCCGGTGATATGCTCATCGGGACATCAGTAGAAAAAGTTGGAGGTAAACAAAAAAACGTTACTAAAAACTTTACTATACAGCAAGTAGCTGACTTCATTAATCGTGGAGCTGGCTTTGTTGATCCTGTTGCTACTGATTTTCAGATACCTGTATTTAATCAAGGAGGTTTAAAGATAACTGGTTCTATAATGTCTCAAGATTCTTCACCTAGTAACGGTGTTGCTGGAACAGGGATAACGATAGCAGGAACATTGACCACAACAGGATCATTGACAGTAGGCGGCGGAGCAACTATCGGTGATCAGGTTAGCAATATAGTTTTTGATTCGCCTACTAAGTTCTTAGGACCTATATTAGATTCTGGATCTGTACAAGGAGGTGTTAATCAAATATTAATTTCTAATCAATTAGGTAAAGTAAACTGGGTGAACTATGAAGCTGGTCTTACTTATGAGGGCACATGGGATGCTACAGATAATACAACTAATGGATTGTCAAATTCACCTGCATTAGTTTCGGGTATAGGAATAAGTGGTCATTTTTATATAGTGAATGTAGCTGGTAATACAACATTAGATACTAATTCAGACTGGCACGTAGGTGATTGGGCTGTATTCTTAGATCAAGGCGGGCAACCAGCTGCTTGGCAAAAAATAGATAATACGTCTACACTAGTAGGTTCTGGTACGGCTGGAACTCTTTCTAAGTGGACAGATGCTACAACATTAAATGATTCTTTAGTATCTGAAGCAGGTACAGTTGTATCTGTAAATGGTACTTTAAAGGTTAATGACACTGTTGAGTCTACAGTAACAAATTCAAACCTTAAACTTCAAGGAAATGGAACCGGAGCGGTAGAGGTTAGAGGTTTTGGTGGAGTGACTGGAACCGCAGGTAGAATACAATTAAACTGCTCAAATAATAACCATGGTGTTTCTATTGAAAGTCCACCTCACTCAGCAGGTGCTACGTATACTTTAGCGTTACCAATAAATGCTGGTTCACCTGGTCAAGTCTTAACAACAGATGCCGCAGCTACACCTAGTCAGTTGTCATGGGCATCTCCAAGTGTTGGTACTGGAACTGCAAATACTTTAACCATGTGGGGTAACACTCCAAGTTTAATAGTAGATTCAATAATGTCTCAAGATAGTTCAGCTACAGTAGCTACAATAGCTGGAGGACTAAACGTAACTGGAACTATAAAGCCAGCAACAATAACTGACAGCAATAATCTTACTGGGGCTCCAGGTCAAGTTTTAACTAGTATATCACCAGGAGCTATACTAGAATGGCAAACACTTTCAATATCAGGTACAGGTAGTTTAAATGCTATACCTAGATTTTCTGACAATGCAGGTACATTAGGTGATTCTATAATAACTCAAAACGGAGCAGGCACTAGAATAGTTGTTAGTGGAGAGTTTAAGCCGACACAGATAACAGATGTTAACAATAATAACGGAGGCGCAGGAGAATTTCTTGGTAAAACAGGAGGTTCATTAGACTGGTTGCCTATACCAGCAAGTGGAGTTCAAAGCGTGGTAACTGGTAATGCGTTAGAAGTTTTTGTAGACAATACAGATACTGCAAATCCAGCTATTTCAGTTGTAACTGGAGCAGTTGGAGTTGGAGGTACGTCTTTAGCTACTGGAGATCAAATTCAAACCGCTATAGATTTAGCAGTTGTAGGTTCGCTTCAGTTTAAAGGTAGTTTTAACGCTACAACAGGGGCAATAGATAATTCAAGTCCTGCCACTAATTTAACCGCTGCAACTAGAGTAGCTATAACGGTTGGTGACTACTATGTGGTTTCTGTTGGTGGTGATTTTTTTGGAGATGTTTCTGAACCTTTAACTATAGGCGATCAAGTTATAGCTACAACCACGGTAGCTGCTGATACTTCAGTTATATCAAACTTCTCTATAGTAGCTACAAATGTAGGTATAGCAACAACTACCACAGCTGGTATTGTTAGCGTTCCTACTACAGGAGGTATAAGCGTTAATGCTGCTGGAGCCGTTTCTTTGCCTAGTGTAAGTTCGGCAGGAACGTTTAGTAGTGCTACTGTTACTGTAGATGCTAACGGGCATATATCAGCTGTAGCAGCTGGCGCTGGTGGAGCGTTTACTCAATGGTCTTTAAGCGGAAACACAGGTACTGCACAAATTATTACACAAGCTGCACAATCTGCTAGCTTTGTAGGTGGTATTGCTACAGCGGTTAACGATGCTACAGGCACAAACGCAGGTATACTAACTACGGCAACCGCTAGTGGGGTATTAGATATAAATTTAAGAACAACAGGTGGAACTCCTAGTAATCAAACTTTCTATAGAGGTGATGGTGAATGGGCACAGGCTGGATCAGCGTCAGTAGTTACTGTTAGAAGTTCAGTTGCAACCGCTAGCCAACAGCTTTTTGATTTAGGCGCTGAGCCTAGTGGTAGTTCTAGAGATTTTGTAGATTTATTTATAGATGGTGTTTACCAAGCCGTAAGCTCTTACACTGTAACTAATTCTGCCGGTGGAAACACAGGAACATTAGACTATTTACAATTAGTAGCACCTGGTGCTCCATTGGGTGTTACTATAGAAACTAAAACAACTTCAGGATCTACAGGAGCAGGAGTTACAACTGTAAACGGTCAAACTGGAGCTATTGTACTTCCTAATAAGTTTACAGGTAACGTTATAAATGCTTCAACAGCAACTACTACGCTTGTTGCTGATCATAATCTATATGTTTTAACTGGAACTGGAATAGCCACTTTGCAATTACCTAATAGTCCTTCAGATGGTGACTCTATAAAAATTTCTAATATATCTGGATTAGCTACTAATATAGTGGCACAGAGCAGCGTAAGTGCAGAGAGAATAATGGGTGTAGCTGCAAATATGACTTTAGATAGCATTACAGCTGCTTTTGAGTTGGTATACTGCGGTTCTGCAAACCCAGGATGGGTTGTAATTGGTGCTAAATAATAATAAAATAAATAAATAAATAAATATGAGTGATTTTTCAACATTTTTTGGTTCAGGAGGCGGAGGTAGTTCTATAGGTGACCTTTCTCTTAAACCGGCTGCACAAAACGCTAATCTATACGTAGATAGTAACAACTCTACTTGGTTAAAATCAGGCGTAGGTGAAAGCGATCTTACTGTGTATCCGGATCTGCCAGTCGTAGCTTTGTTAGACGCAGCTTCCACAGATGGCACTCGTTCATACGTTGGGTATCCACCTACCAACTCCGTGGGGATTGCAACCAACTTAAAGTTTCTTAATGACAGTTTTAACAACATTTCATACCTTACTCAAAAAGAAGGTCATGAGGGGTATGATAGAATTGCGCCTACTACTCAAGATAGCGAAGGTAAGATTGAAAATCCCTATATTGACGGTACGACAACTAATAAAAGATGGGGAACTACTTATTACAATAAAAATAGTCCTGAGTTTAACAGCTATGGAACACTTCCACAGTTTGATGGGACTGATCATTGGGCTTTGATGCCTAACTTTGTCCCTTCTACAGGAAATGGCATGCCTTACAGATCCAATTACAACAACGCCGTCACGCAAGCGGGCGAGCTAAACACGTGGAAACTGCGCAAGGTAACAGGTGGAAATACAAATTCATCGGGTAACGGTACTTATACTTTTAGCGCAGGTGATGATGTTGTGCCATCAGGTGTGCCAACAGCAGCTGCTGGATATGACCTTTCTTTGGGTGCGCAAAGCGGAACTGGTTTTAATGGCATAAGAATAGGTAATCAATTTGCTGTAACCGATACACAGATATTGATAAACGTAAAAATAACAACAAATTATTTTCAATATTACTATTACTTTAATTACCATTACCCTTGGCAAATTCATGCATTTGAAAAATCTACAGGGGCTTATGATGGAATGCTACATAATAATGCGTATGTAATAAATGACAACGGCGGATCTGGTTATGTGGTTTTAGAAGAACCGAATGATCCTGGCGTTTTAATCCAACGCGGTAGTTGGGTTAGTGGAGATAAAGTCTTAAAATATTACGATACCAATAACGAAGAAAGATATAGTACAAGTGCTTATGTAGATTTCGGAGATACAACCAGCGAAACAAGAGTGGGATTTGGAACTCCTGTTGAAACAGATAATTCAGGTAGAATTATTATGCTTAACTCATCCAAATTAGATTCAACACAACTGGTAAATGCTAAAGGTTCTGGTGGTAACAACGATGATTTTTCGAATGGGGGTACTATAGATATTCATGCAGAGGCGAGTGGCGTTAAGGAAATGTACTCAAGAGGAATAAGCACTTCAATAACAACAAATTACACAGCAATGGGTATAAACACGACAAATGTTGAGGTTCACGCTGGGCCTAAGATAACAAAAGAAGACACTAACAATAGACTATACGTAAAAGCATTATAATTATGGCTCTAATAGAAAACATAACAAGAAAACCACGTTTACAACGCGAAACTCCACCCGTAGACACAAGTTTGTGGTCTGATGAAGCTAAGCAAGATTTTGCAAAAAATTGGAGAGATGAAGAATTAAAAAAAACAGATTGGATATGTGCTATACCAGATCATGGACTACATGCGTCTTACATGACTTATAGAGCAGCTCTAAGGGATTGGCCTACAACATCTGACTTTCCAGACACAAAACCAACACTATAATAAATGGCATTAACTAAAGTTTCAACTGGCGTTGTAGATATGAGTACGAGCACCGGAGGCTTAGTTATAGCTAAAGGTACTGAAACACAACGACCAGCATCCCCATCTATCGGTATGATACGTGAGAGCACTGAAACTATTCCAGGCAAAGTTGAAGTTTACACTGATAACAGTGGCACTCCAGGTTGGCAGTTTTTAGAAGAAGTTGGACCTACTTTTGTACCTTTAACAGTTGACTATTTAGTAGTTGCTGGTGGTGGTGGAGGTGGAAACGCACAAGGGTCTTCAGGTTCTGGTGGTGGAGCTGGAGAATATCTATACCAAACAGGTCAATCTTTAACAACTGGAGGCTCAGGTTATACCGTTACAGTGGGAGCTGGTGGTAGTGGAGGAACTGGTTCTAGTTACCCTTCTGCTAATGGTTTAAGTGGTTCAGATAGTTTCTTTGTAAGGAGCGTTGCGGGTGGAGGTGCTGGATTGTTTTCTAGTCCAGGAAATCTACTTCAATCAGTTCCTGGTGGTTCTGGTGGTGGAGCTAGACCGGCGTCAGGAAGTGGAGCAGCGTCAACAGCTGTTGCCCCTGGTGTAGGTAATGCTGGTGGAAGTAGTAGCGGTAATGGTGGCGGTGGTGGTGGTGGAGCAGGTTCACCAGGCACAACAGGCACTACTTCACTTTCAGGAAGCGGAGGTAATGGTTTACAAAACAGTATAACAGGAGTAAGTACATATTATGCAGGTGGTGGTGCTGGTGGTAATTTTGCACCAACTGGAGGTTCAATAGGTTCTGGCGGCTCTGGGATTGGGGGTACTTCCTCTTATACAGGTACCGCGGGTTCAGGAGTAAATAACACAGGTTCAGGTGGCGCAGGTGGTAGTTATAACACGAGTACCGTACCGTATAACGGTGGAAATGGAGCTCAAGGAATTGTAATACTTAGATTTCCAATAAGTTTTTCAGCACCAACTATAAGCAATATAAGTCCAGCGGGTGGATTAACTATAACTAACAGTACAGACGTAACTCATAGAGTAATGACGTACACTTGTACAACCAACACAACTGTTTCAGCAACATTAACATTCGCATAATATGGCAATTACTAAAGTAACAACACCTGTAGTGGACTTTGATAAATCAACAAGCTTACCGGGTTTAAAAATACCAAGTGGTGACAATAGCAATCAACCTGCTGGAGCGAACGCTGCGCAAGGTATGATTAGAAATGATACTGAAGAAATTGTAGATAGCTCTGATAGTGCTATAGCGCATTACAACGGAACTAACTGGCAGTATTTTGCTGCTACAGAGTCTCCTGACCCGCCTCCACCTCCAACACCTCAAATGTATTTAGACGCGGGTAATACAAATTCTTATCCTGGAACTGGAACAACTTGGTTTGACTTAAGTTCCAACGGAATTAATGGAACTATAACAGGTGCTAGTTGGAATACTGGAGGCTATTTTCAGTTTAATGGAAGTAGTGATTTTGTTAATTTAGGTGCTGCTAATCAATTTACAGGAAATAAAGTTTCATTTAACTTTAGAATTAGAACATCTGGTACAGCTACGCAAGAAGCTATATTAGCTGATTACGTTGGAGGGGCAATAACAAACGGACAGTTTAGAATCCTAAGAGAAAATCAAGATAAAGTGTCGGTAGGAATATCTAATGGAAGTACTTACCTGTATTGGGTAACTTCAAATTCATTGTTAACAACTAGTTTTAAAAATATAACAGTAGTAGTTGATACTAGTTTAAGCACTTCTGATCAAATTAAGATATATGACGGAGGCACTTTAGTTGCTGCGGTGAGCGATGGTGGATCTGGAACTGTTTCTGGAAACATTTTAACTAGAACCAATAATTTATTTATAAGTAAAAGAGATATACCTTCTTCTCCACAATATTTAAATGGTGATTTAGAATATTTAAGAATCTACCAAGAGGCCTTAACAGCAACTCAAATAGCCGCTTTATAAGCATAACAATAAAACATGGCAAATACAAAAATAACAAACCCTGAATTATTTAATCTAGGAGATTCAACTTCAGCTACGCAGTTACCTGTTATGACAACTACGCAGAGAATTGCTATGAACGCAGCTCCAACTTCCAATATAGATTACTTAGTAGTCGCTGGTGGTGGTGCAGGTGGTGGAGGTGGTCAAGCTGGCGGCGGTGGAGCCGGAGGATTAAGAACAAATTATGGAGGTGCTTCTTTAACTTTAAATACTGCAACTGCATATACAGTAACGGTAGGAGCTGGAGGGATAGGTACTGGAAATGGAGTATCTGGTTCTGGTTCTAATTCTGTTTTTGATTATATAACGTCAACAATAACATCAGCTGGTGGTGGAGGTGGCGCTATACATAATATTTCTGGAGCTGACGGTGGTTCTGGTGGAGGTGCTGGAACTCAACAAACTGGCGGTAGTGGAAATACCCCTAGCACAACGCCATCTCAAGGTAACGCGGGAGGTAGCGGTGGAACGTATGATTTTCCTTACTCTGGAGGAGGAGGAGGAGGTTATGTATCAGTTGGGTCAACTGGCGGAAATGTTTCTGGTAATGGTGGTACTGGTATAGCATATACAGCTGCAAACAGCATAACAGGCTCAGCTTTAAGCCTTGCTGGTGGAGGTGGAGGTGGAACTTATAGTGGCGCCGCAGGAACAGCTACCAACGGTGGAGGTGCTGGCTTTTCAGGTACAGGAACCACTGCTTATGGATCGCCTGGAACCCCTGGAACTGATAACACTGGTGGTGGAGGTGGTGGTACCGGTAATTACCAAGTAGGTACTATAGGCGCAAGCGGTGGTTCTGGTATTGTAATACTTAGATACCCAACAGCTGATATAGCTAGTTATACAGCTACAGGCTTAACACCAACAGAAACTACAGACGGTACGGACACTATACTTAGCTTTACAACCGTAGGCACAGGTGCAATAACTTTTACATCATCAACACCTACAGGTACAATATCTACAGGTGAAATGATATTTAACTCTACTACAGATAAAGTAGAATACTTCGATGGAACTAAATGGTATGGTATTACTTATGAAGAGCCTTATCCTACTAGTTTAAAAATGTTTTTAGATGCTAATAATGTATCTTCAAATCCTGGAAGTGGAACAGTTTGGACTGATTTAACCGGTAACGGAAACAATGGAGCTTTAGTTAATTCTACTTTTCAATCAGGAACTCCTAAGTATGTAAACATTCCAGGGACCGATGGATCGGCTACTAGAGTTAATTTAGCGGGAACCGGTGGTACAACTCAAGTAACTAATCTAGTTGGAGGTACTCAACCGCTAACCGTTCAAGGATATGGTTATTTTTCTTCAAGCGGCTCTGGTTATGATTATTTTTTTATTTTTGGTAATGCTTCTAGTGGTAGTTTAGTTTCTATAGCTAAATACGACGGTACAAATAAACTGTATATGTATGACAGTTCTAATGTTTTGTTATCTAATTATACAGTTTCGTTGAACACTTGGTACAATTTAGCTATGTCAGTTACAGGTAGTACTTATAAATTATATGTAAATGGAGTTCTTGAATATACAGCGACTGGAAATACAAAAAACATCACAAGTAACACCGCTCAAATAGGATCTTATAGTAGTAATGCTACAAATTTTCAAAATAACTTCATAGGTAGAGTGGGTGAGTTTAGAGTTTACCAAGCTATATTAACGGGTACTGAAATTCTTGCAAATTTTAATAACACTAAAGCTACCTACGGTCTTTAATGGAAATAACAACAAAAACAAGTGATAATATAAAACATAGTTAAAGGTTTACTAGCTATGATTAAACCAAAAGTGTAAACCAACCAATAAAACCAAAACCAATGACGTTTTTTTACCAGACTCAATCGTGGAATAGTCAACCACAAGTAACCCAAGAAACCATAGAGCTATG
>Ga0209712_10004119_pt1 | contig 11647 bp, 24 predicted proteins | sample ArcOceMetagenome_FD_187443 | JGI IMG/M metagenome (GOLD analysis project Ga0209712, IMG submission 187443) | Marine eukaryotic phytoplankton communities from Arctic Ocean - Arctic Ocean - Greenland ARC118M Metagenome (SPAdes) (version 2) | ecosystem: Environmental > Aquatic > Marine > Oceanic...
ACGCTCTACGCTAAACCCTACGCCTGTGCCACACATAAGCACATACATCAGCTCATCAAAGCTACGTGGTGAGTCAATGGCTAGGTAGGAGCAGTTAAAGCCTGCTACGTTGTCCTTGTCAAGTGCTACACCTGCTGTCATAAGGCAGCGCATTGATGGCATTACTTCTAAATCATGGATAGCTTTAAACAGCTTCTTACCTGTCTTCTCATCGATCTGACCACGGTTAGACCAGAAGTCTACGTAACGCTGTACTGTCTCTGCCCATGTCTCTCTACGGCCTTCCTCTGGCATCCAACGTGCATATCTACTTTTATGTATAAATTGTTGATACTGATCCATTATTGCATATCCTCTTGGTCAAATTCAAAATACTCGTCAAAGCCCTGCATGATGTATTGCTCTATACAGGACTTAATTGTTTCTTCAATGGGTGTGTCTGTGTGCTTGTGCGCCCTAGTATACCCTGCATCTATACCTGACTCAACCAGCCTCTCTATTAAGGGATACATTTTAACTTTCATCACGATAATCCTTCAGCTTTTCTTTTTTTAGCAAGCAATCAAAAGCAGTAGGGGCTTTAGTTTTTTGCCCTTTATTGCCAAAAATAGCATCGTAGTTATCTTCATACTTCTTTTTGTCTGTGGGGCGGGTGGTTGAACCCTTGCCCCCGTGTGTCTGTCCACTACTCATCAGTCAACCCTCCTGAGCCTTTACATTTTACACACAGCTCTGTACCTTTGTGTGGCGTTTCATCCTCTGGTTCAAAACCTTGTAGACCTGAACCTGAACAGCCAGCACAAGCTGTTTTTATGTCTCCGTTTTCGTCTAAAAAGCTCCAATCTGTAGCCATCAGTCAATCCTCCTCATTGTCAAACACTACTTCCCCTAACAGTCGGGCTAAGTACCACTGAGCCTTCTGTAAATCTTCTACTGGCTTGCCTTTGTAGTCATAGCGCCAGAGGTACTTCATGCAGTTGCCCTTAAGGTAGCCTTTAAATGCAAACTCAGACATAGATTCCTCTATCGCCTCAATACACTCAATGTTTCCTGTGTTGTAGTGGTAAGGCTTGGCGACGGCATCTTGTTCCTCGTCATCGTCAATGCCGTTTACTACGTCTTCTGAAGAAAACTTGTAAGGCTCATAGTCAATACTAAGCCAATCTGCATCTTCCTTTCCCCAGCGGGCTTCATACTCCAGCTGCTCTGCTCGGGCAACATGCTGCTTCCACCACTCTGTTTCCTTCATGCTCTTATTAAACTCTTCGTCGGCTGCGTCAAGATAAACTTTCATTTGATCATCTATTGACGGCTTCGGAATCTCTAATGGCGGATGCTGCTTGCGTAATCTATCCCAGTCTTGTGGTGTTGCGTTATTAATGCTCATCTTCTACTTCCTCTTCTCTATGCCTAATTAGTCGGTCTTCAAAAGCGTTCAGTAAGTCTTCACTTGTTATATAGAGTGTCTCTAAGATAAGCACTTCATCACTGTCTCTGAGAAAAGCTTCTCTGTACTCTTCAAATGTATAGGCCATTAGACTTTCTTCCTTTTAATGTACTTGGTCAGTTCCTTGGCTGTGTCTATAGTGTAGTGCTTAAAGCCTTGCTTGTCACACCACTCACCCATCGTTATCTTACCGCCCTTCCGTACCTTCTTGTGTGGGTTACTAAGTACAAACACTAGCTCCCACTCCGGCATTGAGTCTCTAATAGCCGTATACTTCTGTGTGTCACCTACTCTAAAGAACCCTTTACATTCGATCAGCACTGCCTTGTCTTCGTGTACGAAGTCCGGTAGGTACTTCCTGTGTGTAGTGTAGGGCAGCCCGTACGGTTCAAACAAGTACTGCCCATCTAGTTTCTCTGATAAGTTCTTCTCTAGTCCTGACCTAAAAGCCTGTTTCATCTAGGACATACTCCCTTACTCGCGGTTCATTAACTACCTTGCAAAGATACTTAGGCCCGTAGGCGTAGCTAAATACTCTCATCTCAGGGTAGCAATGTTCTTTAAACTGACAATAAGAACAACCAATTGCTAACTTCATGTTACCTGACTTACCATCTGGTATAGGCTCGTGGCAATACTCAGTTGGCTCTGGCCCTAACACAAGGGCTTTGATGTGTTCTATCCTGTCAGTGATAGGGACTTTAAGCTTCTCACTAGCATTGTCTACTAAGTCATACTTAAGGTAAGTCAAGTGTCCGTTGGCTTTGTCCATAGCTAACCAACCAACCTTAGTCTCGCCACAAGAGTGGGCATAGGCTTTGATCTGATCGATGTAACCAAATGGATCGTCATGTACAAGACTACCATCCTTAAACTTCTTAAAACCAAATGCACTGGCTGACTTAACGTCCGTCACTATGCCATCAATTGAACAATCCATGTGACCTACAATGCCGTCTACCTTACACACCTTCTGCTCATCCGTAACTGTGTGTCCTGCCATCCGTGTCAAGAAGATTAACATCTCTTCAATCAAGTGACCATACATAAACTTGACATAAGTGTGTGGCTCTATCTCTTCCTTGTCAGTGCCGTTGTAATGGTTCCAAAGGTAGCGGTCAGTGCGGCCAATGTTCGACAAGCGTAGCTTGCGGTTATCCTCTCGCTTCTCCCGACCAAACTCTGTACGCATTAACGCCTTCACACCTTCCCCAAACCTCTCTATCTCTTCCTCTACGTTTACAGATGGGTCAGCGTCCTTGCTTTCCATCATGGCGTAGATGTCTGCCACTAGATCTTCAACATGCTTCGTCATATTGTTCCTCCACTACACCATCTATAATACGTTTAGCCATCTCTACAGAACACTTGAACCACTCATTCCTTTGTTCAAACAAATCACCTAACCTAGCGTGTGTCTCTGCTTCTGTAGCCCTGCGGTCTGCCGTGTCTACTACATGTGCTAACTCATAATCTCTGTAGGGTGAAGATGTTTGATAGTTACCTGCTCTATCATTAGCATCTACAGCCATCCCAACTTTAACCCAACCTTCCCAAGCAGGGTTGGTAATGATGTACACCTGTCCTTGTGGGCTATCCTTGAAGTTCTCTAAGGAACTAAAGGCTGCATCTTCAAACCCCTTGTAACGTCCTGCTTTGTACAGGGGGTGTGTCTTTGGTACGTACTTACCGTTTACCCACATCCTTGCAGGGTTGCTCTGAGGATTGTTGTACTTTCGGTCAGGGTTGTTACAGGCTTTACATTTTTTTATATTGTTATTTCTAAAGTAAGCCGTCCAGTTATCTTCTCCCAACTCTACATCACAAGCAGCGCACTGTAAGCTAGTGGGTGTCCGCCCAACTGTTGCCAACTTTGTAGTCTCCTGCAAGGGGGCAGTTGAGCTTGTAAAAAAGTCCTGCTGCTTCGACACAACTGGTTGCAAGTCTTCCAAAACGCTCTGCGTCTTTCTCTCTAACTTCTGTTTGGATTTCATCATGTATGTTTCCTATAATGTGATAATCTATACCCCATATTGTAGCATACTCGTCAAGCAAACACAATGCTTTCTTCATTATAATTGCACCTGCTGACTGGAGTAAACTGTTTAACGCCGCGTGGCTTGATCGTATAGCGACCCTTCTTCTATCCAAGCCAAGAACATAGCCTCTTCCAGATGCCACCCCAACTCGCTCTCGTAGTCTTCCAAGAGCAGGCGTATTTCCAAGGAACTTTTCCTTAAGTCTTTTTCCAGCCTTTGCAGATCCTCCAGTGATACTCCCGATCTTTGCATCTCCGGCCCCATATAGGAAAGCGTAGATGAAAGTCTTTGCCTGATCTCTAGTTTCAAGGCCCGCAGCCAACTGGTTTGCCGTGTGAATGTCTCCATTGAGTATTTCATGTGTGTATCCTTCATCGTTCATATAGTGGGCCAGCATACGTAACTCTAAGCCACTGGCATCCATACCTACTAACTTGTAACCCTTTGGTACAGTCCAGACATCTCTACATTCACGGCCATAAGGCGAGTAGACTGCTGGTACTTGACCCATGTTAGGGCTTGAGTGTGTCATACGGCCTGTTACAGCACCGTTAGCATTTACGTAACCATGTACTCTACCGTCATCCTGTACTGCGTCTAACCAGCTCTGTACCTGCGCGATACGCTTTTGGATCATCAGGTACTCGCCAATCAACGCTGCTTCCGGTATCCCCTTCACTTTGCGTAGCACTGCCTCGTCAACGATGGGCTGTCCTTTCTCAGTGAAACTGTCGGGCTTCCAGCCGTAGTATTGTAAATGTCTACCTATCTGCTGTCGTGATCCTAAGTTGAACACAGGGAACTCTATGCGGCTGAACGAGCCTTGTACTTTTTCCCAGTCGTCGCCAAGAAACTTGAGTCCAACAACAGACTGCGTACCATCTTTTTTAATCTTGGGTGTAACTTGTTTGACAAATGTCGGTAACGGTTTGAAAACCTCATGCACTTTGTCTTCCAACTCATACTTCTTCTCCTTTAGCTCTGCTAACAATATAAAAGACTTCTCTTGATCTAACGTCCAGCCTCTTTTAATTTGTCTTGCAATAATCGCTTGTGTTTGATGCTCAAGTAAAAGGCATTCGCTTCCAAAACCAGTAAGTTCGTTGAGTAGTATCTGGTACACACGTTCATTAAGTGCAACGTCTTGCTTACCATAGTCCACCATAGCCTGAGAAAAGTTATCCCAATCATCATAATCACCTTTGGCAAAGTTTAAATTGTCGCCCCAACTCTCTAAGGAATGACCACCGTCTCTTGAGGGTTGTGACAAACGTGACATTACTAATGTATCTACTACTTCACACTTACTAAAGTCAGTACCTAACAACCTTTCGCAGACAGGTATGTCAAATGCAATGATGTTGTGACCTATTACTTTGCACTCTCCCATATCTTTTATGTACCGGCTAAAGGTAGAGACTGTATCGCCTGAGAAAAGAACAAACTCTTTAGTGTCTCTCTCGTAGGCCCATACTAGCCACACCTTGCTAGGGTCTAAGCCGTTGGTCTCAATGTCAAACACTATTTCCCGCATTTAAACCTCCTTACACTCCATGATTAACGAACGCACCATGTAGTTCCTCTCGTGCTTTACGTACTACGGCCTCAGCCTCAGCTACGGTTCGGAAGTGGCCTAGATGTTTCCTCTTTCCATTGAGAGTTACTGACGCGCTCCACATGTTGTGGGTTGCCTTCCATCTTACTCCTTTAGCTCCTGAGGTATTAGTACTACGCCTACCTTGGTTGTGGTTGTTCTGTGTAATAGACGCTTCGCGTAAGTTCTCTATGCGGTTGTTTCTCTTGTTAGTGTCTATGTGATCTAAGAAAGGAGGTAAATAACCGTTGTGCATTAAAAATATTATACGGTGATTAAAATACTTAAGCCCCTTAATACTTGTTTTTAAGTAACCGTGTCCGTCATTGCAGCCTACAACCTGTCCAGCTTCTGAACCTTTACGAACACTAACCTTCCGAATGAGGTCGCCGGTCTTGTCATCATACCTAAACAACTTGTTTACTAACTCTAAAGTTAACTCTGTCATGTTAGAACTCCGCGTTACTATCTTCTGATATAGGACAGGCAGTTTCAATCATTCTACCTGAGTCCTTATCATAATACAGGTAACAGGCAGGCCCTGTCAACCCCACGAACCTGTTTTTTAATACTCTTACGCATGTTGTGTTGCGTACTTCTGGATCTGGATGCTGCTGATCACGTTCTAAACCAATAACTATATCACTAAGCTGTGCGATAGCCGCTGATCCTCTAAGCTCGCCTAAGCTGATCTTACCGCCATCCTCGTGCGCCTTCTGACCTGATGGTCGGCGTAGGTGTGACACTAAGAACAAGCCAATGCCTGTCTCCTGCACTATCTTGCGCAGGTTGGTCATGATACTGTCGATGGCTTTACGCTCGTCTCCGTTATCCTGATCCGACACTACAATACTAAGGTGGTCTAGGATGATCCACTTGCAGTCTAAGCCCTTAGCCATGTACCTGATTCGGCCTAGCAGGTTATCTTCACTGGTACTGCCCCAATGATCGAACATAAAGATACGGCCTGAGCCAAGAGTACGTTCCCAATAGCCTCGCTTCTCTTCTTCCGTGACTGTCTTGTCAAGGTGTAGCTGCTTGTTGGCCTCGATTGACATAATACCTAGAGCAGTCTTAGGTATGTCTTCCTCTAGTGCTAGGATACCTATGTTATCTTCCGTAGCGCCTAACAGGTAATGCTCTAGCTCTCTGACAATCTGTGACTTGCCCATGCCTGAGCCTGATGTGATAGTCACTAGCTCTTGCCGTCTAAAGCCGTGTGTGTACTCGTTAAGGCATGACCAAGGGTACTCAATGGACTTGACATCGGACTGCTTTATGATTGCTTCCCATGTCTCGTCACCTGCAATGATACCATCAGGACGATACCCCTTAGCGTTCCACCACTCCTTAACAAAGTCCGCTACCTTGCGAGCCTGCAACATGTCGCCTGCGTCCTTCATAGGCAACGTGACATTCTTGGCCTTGTTGGGGGTGAACAGGTCTAATACCGACCGTGCTGCCTCCTGCCCTGCTTTATCATTGTCGAAACAGATGACGACATTATCAAAAGTCTCTAGCCATTCGAGGTTGGCTTTGATGTCTTTGGCTGCTCCGGCTGCACCGGATCTGATGCTGACTGCGGGCCATTTGCCGTCGAACATTTCGTTGACAGCCATTGCGTCCGCCTCACCTTCTGTGACCGTAATGTACTTGCCGCCACTCTTGAAAGCCTGCTGGCCGAACAACCCTGCATTATCGAAACCTCCTGTAGCGTAAAATGATTTGTTATCTACAATCCGCACCTTGGTGCCTGTCGTGTTTCCCGTATCTTTGTCGTGATATGGATAGTGGTGTTTGGATATTGTCCCATCAGTACCGTACTCGACCGTGACACCATAACGCTTTGCTGTGTCTTGATTAATACGTCTATCGGGTATCGCTGCTACTACGCCTGTCATTTCTAGTGACCTCGCTGGTCGTGTGTGGATCTTTGTAACCGTGCCATCTCCTCTCTCGTAATGTGAACAGCCGCCTGAGAAACAGACGGCGTGTCCATCGGAGTACCTAGCCAAGTTATCCTTTGAGTGACATGATGGACATGACTCATGTTGGACAAATGTGGACTCCGCTTCCATTAAAAGTCCTCGCCTTCTTCCTGCTCTGCTACTTCCAATACCTTGATCTTGTTTAAGTAAGTACCAATACCGTGGACTGGGTGAGGTTGACCTTCAGCCCACAGCAGCCTGACAGTAGATCCTCTGCCGATACGTCCCATAAAGGGCTGACCATCTTTGTCCACGACAGGAACATCATACTTAGTGCTAAACTTGCGCTGTTTTGTTCCCTCGTACTCTCGCATTTTGACACCTTTGGCTGCCAAGTCATCCGCTACTGAGTCAGAAAGACTGATCACCACGGAGTACTTACCAGTTGATTGACCCTGATACATCTCGTGGGTGTCTAGATTTTCAAATGCTAACTTACCTTCTACTACTGACATAACAATTACCTTTTAGGTTGATTTAGGTACTTAAGTACCCTTAGTGTTTAACTTTAATGATTAATCTAAAACTTTCCTTGGCTTACTTAAGTATTATAATCTAGATTCAACAATGTGTCAAGGTCATCTACAGCTATTTCTAAAGTATTACCCGATCCAGTAAATATAGCCTCGTTTGAGTACTGTGAGCAGGTACTACATAAGTCTAGAAACTGGTTGACATCTACAGGATCTTTTCTTTTCATCTCATAGTCAGTCAATATTTGGTCACATGCTTTGCATCTACTCATGGCTAAATACCTTTTTATGTTCATAGATTACGAGGTCTACGCTTTGAGCATGATAATAGGCCCTTACGCTGTCCTCTACCCGCTGTTTGGCCTCTTCCAGTGTCATGGTGTACATCTCATGATCTACTAGCTCCTGAATCATGTAGGGCACTGCCTCATCGATGGGCTTGTAGTCGTACCCAATCCATTCTTTAATTTTACTCATTACTTAATCTCCTGACTGTTTAGATACGCCAAAACCTTCTCGGATATTGCTTGGGTAGATACATAGGCAGCAGAATCGTCAGTTGCATATGTTCTGGAAGAGCACCACTTTTGGCTTCTATGGTCATAGTAAGGCCCATATTTCATTTCATCGGCATTACTCCAATCAGGTACAAAATCAGGGTCGAAGTTTAGGCACGCTTGGATAATCAGGTTAGACCTGAGCTGTAACACACTGGCTTTTTGTGCTAGTATCTCAGTTTCGTAGGCGTTATGGTGCGACACGGCTCCCCTGTTATTGGGACTCCAACTCACCACACCACCATCCCAATCAACCATCCAGAAAGTCCCACCTAATTTAGGCTCCCAAACACTTTCGAGCTGTTGCTTTAGACGCTCAATCTCTGCGCCCAGTTCTTTGTATTTAGTTTCTAAGTCTTGTATGTTCATCACCCACCCCCCACAACAGAAATAGCAAAGGGAGAATTTAAAGGCACAGTGTAGTAGTCTCCCCAGTTTTTTAGCTTATAAGGCCAGCCATGATTTTCTTCTACAAGGGCTTTAGCTTCTTCTAAGCTGCTAGCAATAGCTACGGCCATACCACTAGTGTCGTAAGGATAGAAATCGTCCCAGATATATAGTTTTAAGTCTTGTATGTTCATCGCTCGTCTTCCTCTGTAATTGTATAGACGTTACCGTAGCTAATTATAGCACACGGTAGACGTACTACACAACCCATGAAGGGCATAGCCTCCACCTCGCCCGTGAAGTTGTTTTGAGTCCACACAGCCATTGAATCCGTGAACTCGATGTCGATACCTGTACCTGTGCGCCACTCTATAGATAAATGTTTTCCCCATATCAGCCAGCTCATAACCTACCACCTTGCTCATGTATAAGGCCCGCATTGTAGCCGTGGTTATACGTCAAACTGTGATGACCAAACTCCTCAGAGATATTACCACGGGCTACCTGTTTACGTCCGTCCTCAAAGCCCATGCGATAGACGATATCCTTTTGCTCTGTACTGACCTCACTTGTTGATTGATCAATGCGCTCCTTTACGAACACACCATCAACCATTTTACCTTTTCTATCCTTTATGTCGTCGTAGGCCACCTGAAGGCACTCAGAAAGGCTCAGATTGTTCCGTGTGGCGATATTGATAAGAACCACTAGGATATCCCCTATATCATCGGCAACGGGCTGAGACAGCAGTATATTGGTTTCTAGCTCTTTGACCTCTTCGACTAGCTTTGTGTGTTGTGCCGCGTCTGTCGAGCCGTCTATCAAATTGCGGTCGTGGTGCCACTGAATGGCCTTGTTTATTAAAGTTTGCATTATCGTTCCTCTGCGTGGTCTCGTTTATAATCTGCCAGTGCCTCGTCTATTTCCCATTGAGCCAAGTGGATTGACTCGTCGTCCCATGTCAAGTGTTCGTCGCCGTGATCATTCATTATATATACCTTTTAGTTTAGTAATGTTGTGACAGTGTACATTATACTGTATCCAATTATAAAGCCTACTATAAAACGAACTATTATAATCATGCGCCGTACCTCGCTATAATGGCCCAATTGAGGAATGAAAGCAAGGCCAACGCCCCTAGTGTTAAAGACAGGTATACCACGCCGTCCGCGATGGTCTGCTCTATACGTGCAAGCTTTAGAGCCTTGAGGTGGGCGCTGTTTCCCTTGTAATTAGTTAGCATTATTTCACCGACTTTATAAATCCGTCTTGCATGGTTACCTTCGCAAAAAACTCGCGGCCCTTGCCGGTGATATGGGGACGATTCGCGCCCGTCAATACGCCATCCGCTATATACTCAGGGCCAAATATGCTTGTCTTGACTATATCGAGACATTTACCCACGTTTTCCTTCAATTCTTTTTTACTGCTATAATTAAATACAATCATTTTATCCACCCATCAAAATAGTTTTTAGTTGCTTTATAGACTTGCCGGTCATTGCCGACAGCTCTGCCAGTGTAATATTGGAACCGTCAAAATATGCTTTAATGTCGTCGTTGCTCATCTTATCCACCTACTGCGATTATGTCATTAAACTGCTTAAGATTTGCGCTTGTAATAAAGAAACTATGTTCTTTTGCATCTTCAATTAAACGCTCTGATTTGTTGCTACCCTTGCGCGTTAACGTGCCTATAACCTGACCGTCAAGATGTCTCAAGTCAGTAGTGTCGAATGATGGCATAGAGTGACTCACCTGTAAAGCTTCCGATGATAGATTTTTAGTGTTGAATGCTACCGCTATACGATGACCAGCCTTGACTGCTTTACGTAGTGCCGCACGACTCTGTTTGCTGTACATGCTGGCGCTGTAGGTCAGATCATAATTAGCAAGCGTGTTCTTGCGTACCAGTGACAATAGTTTACTATAGTCATAAAACATTGACGCGGGACGCTTGTTTATAATATGCGACCAATCAAGGTCACTAGTACCATTGAGACGAAATAAGGCCGGTATGCTAGTCTTCAGTGCCTTGCGCTCTGCTTTATCTATTTCCTTCAGTAACTGACCGGCAAACAGATCGGGACGTAATAACATCAATACAGTGCGCTTGGTTGCTGCATTCTGACCTGTTGACATACCCAACTGGCCGGAACTTATAAGGCAAGGCGCTTTGCATCCCGAGGATTCAGCAGAAGCGCATAGAGTAGCCGCAGCAACCTTATCCGCCGGTTGCAGGTACATTATGTAGGTATCAAACTTATCAGCGCCTTTTTCCACTTTATTGCTTGACCCAAACAATTCCATGGGCTTATTAAGATAGTCAAGGTTATCAATAGCCCACTGCTTGGCACTGGCGTTGATGGCGGTTGATGCTTGTATGTCTGTTGTAGTTATCATGGTTTATAATCCTGTATTAATAATTGATTAATGTTTAATTGTGTTGCTAATGGCTACCAGTGTATCAGGGTAGCCATAGGTAACACAACTATTAGATGGCAGGCAAATCATTCAAAAACATTTCCCGCATCCTCGCTTGCTCTGACCAATGCATCTTATTACCGTAACGCTCTTTCCGTCTAATCATCTGACTTCTGTATACTGCCTGTTCGTGGTCTATAATGCCCATCTGAAACGCTTGATCTATAACGGCTTGGCCTTGTGTGATTGTCATGACGTGCTACCTGTTTGTTTGTTTGCTTGATACGGTCATTCTAAAGCATCGCCGCATGATGTCAATACCCTTTGACCATTTAATTGCAATTAATTTGCACCATTGTTACTCCTACCTTTATAGCAATGATTTGCTTGTGTCTGCTTGTGTGTTACAAGTGTGGGCATCTGGCTGCATATGTACCCACTAGCATACTCACGCCCCTACTGTACAGAAGTATACGTGACTATCCTTGAGCATCCGGTCACACTTAGGGTTGACCATGGCCCGCGTGTATGCTAAGGCTGCCCGCGTGACTCATGTGGGCCTTGTGGTCACCTATGGTGCTTGACATGCTGAGGCTGATATGCTTAAGGGGCCGGGGGGGCCTGCGGTGTCGCGGGGATTGTTACTGTACCCACTGGTATACAAAAAAGTAGCAATTTAGGATTATACTTAGGGGGTCATATGCAGTCATAACCCGTTGTTATACATAAGTAAACAGGT
>Ga0209712_10004121_pt1 | contig 11646 bp, 12 predicted proteins | sample ArcOceMetagenome_FD_187443 | JGI IMG/M metagenome (GOLD analysis project Ga0209712, IMG submission 187443) | Marine eukaryotic phytoplankton communities from Arctic Ocean - Arctic Ocean - Greenland ARC118M Metagenome (SPAdes) (version 2) | ecosystem: Environmental > Aquatic > Marine > Oceanic...
ATCTGCAGTCGCCTTACCCAAACGTTAGGCAGTGGCTTAACCATTATCTGCAAAGTCCCATGTTTACAAAAGTGATGGCCAAGCATGATTTGTGGGTGAAATGAGTGAACTAAAAGTAACAAGTGATCGATAATCAATGCCTTCAGTGGAGTTTTCAGTACTCAAACTGCCGCTCCCCAAGTTCCAGTATGAGCAAATATAGAAACCAAAAATGTGCCTAGGCTGTGTGAAAACTAATTTAAGGTGTGATTGTACCAAAATGAATAGAGACATACGTTCACAGCCGCTCGTTGTTTTATGATGCATAATTCAAGCTGATAACCAGCCGATTGCTGATTGCTTAGGTTAAGGATAGCGTTTATCTTCAATACACAACAATCTGGACCTTTCAAATAAACTAGCTCCAATTTAATTTTTAGCGATAGAAAAAGGATAAAAAATGAGAAAGTATATTTTATTCTTAGCATCAATTGTATTGATGCTAAGCCATTCAGTTTATGCAAAACAGTTTAGTGTTTTAGTTTTTTCCAAAACAGATGGATTTCATCATCAATCAATTAACGAAGGAGTGGATACTTTAGAATATTTGTCAGAAAGACATTTCTTTGATTTGGAATGGCATGAAGATGCTAATGTATTTAATGATAAAGATTTAGCAAAATTTGATGTGGTTGTTTTTTTAAATACCACCGGAAACATTTTAAACGATGAGCAACAAAACGCGTTTGAAAAATATTATAAAGCCGGTAAAGGATTTGTTGGCATTCACAGCGCAGCAGACACTGAATATGAATGGGAATGGTATACAAAGTTAGTAGGGCGTTTATTCGTTATTCACCCGACCAATCAAACAGCACAAGTTGATGTTATTGATGCTAATTTCCCAGGTGTTGAACGCCTACCAAAAAGCTTTCTGTGGACGGATGAATGGTATGAGTTCGGCGAAGAAAAAGTATCAGGTTTAAATTATATTTTGTCTATAGATGAAAAAACTTATGACCCGAAAGCTGATTGGGGACGAGTTAAAGGTGATGGCATGGGAGATTTCCACCCCGTATCTTGGAATCACAATTTTGATGGTGGGCGTTCTTTTTACACCAACCTAGGGCATATGCGCTCAGGCTGGTCTGATAGTCTTCTACAACAGCATATTTTTGGTGGTATTTACTGGGCTGCTACTGGTAAAGGAATAAGATGATTTGATGTGGGAATTAGTAGGGCATCCATGATAACGGCTTTTAAAGCCACTAAAGATTCGATTTGTTATCGTGGATATCCTGCTAATTTGCTTCTAACTAAAGTCCTGGTGACTCACTTCGCAGAATCTGCCAGTAACAATAAATCTTTACCTTGAATTATCTCCATTTTCATAAAAGAGATAATGGCGTGCATGATGATAAGCAGTTCTTGATAATCAGCTGGGTTGTTTTGTAAGTGTTGTTTGGCTTGTTGGTAACCTAACTTTTTATACACAGCTAACAACGAGACGCTATGTTCTTCAGGCGTAATAACGCGCGCTTTGGGTGTGTAACCTAAGGCTTCAACAACATCTTCTGCCAACTTCCATACTGACCAAGGGTTTTGCCCAGTGAGTAATTTTTCATCGTGAACAACTTGTTCTAAATAGGTTAATCCAGCTTGAAATTTTGCGCCTTGTTCCGACAGTTTATCTTGCAAAAGAAAAGGGAAAACTGTCTCTGCATCGGGTATTAAAAATAACTCTTCTTCATTGGTAAATGCGCTGATGTTTTTATTGTTGGTGAACCATTCGCCGTTGTCGAGTTTTACGTTGACTAAAGCTGCGGGTCCATGGCAAACAGCGGAGATGACTTTGTCATTTTGGTACAGGTGTTTGATGATGTTTTTAATCGCAACGTTATCAGGGAAGTCAAACATAGCGCCTTTGCCACCAACGAAAAAAACTGCTTCATAATCTGCTGGGTTAACATCATCAATTAACAAAGTATTTGTGGCTTTGGCTTGTGCCGTAGGATCGTTTAGAAAGGCATAGTCATATTCACGCATATCATCGTCGTCAAGAACCATGGGAGGTTCACCACCTTTAGTGCTGGCAATATCAACTTCAAAACCATTAGTTTGAAATATCCAATAAGCGCGCGCCAATTCAGTGAGTTCATATCCGGTTTTTTTACCTGAATTTCCCATTATATCTGCGCTGGTGACTACCGCTAATATCTTGCCTCTGTTCTCCAGTATAGGCTGTTGCAGGTAAGGAATATCAATTATTTGACTTGCTTGGATACTAGCAAAGTCGGATTTACTTGGCAGTGATCCTCTCAACCAATATACAGCGTAACCACCTAATGCCGTGATTAATAAAATTATAGTTACAGTGGTAATCAGTATTTTCTTTAACATGTCTTTTCTCCAATGTTTTAGACATATTAAAATTGAGAAGGTGAAATTCGAGTGAAATTTGTCAACAATTAGTAATAAATACTAAAAGAAAAGGTGTTGTTAATTTGAGTTAGATCATAACGCCAGCCAAAACTTTCAACTATTCGTGTTACTAAATATAAACCTTGGCCTACACCCTGACTGCTTTGACTTTTCACTCCAGCTGCAAGCAAATCCTTGGATGATGGCTGGTGAATAAAGTTTTCGAAAATGAGTGATTCATGTTGTTGACGAATTGTTAGTTGATGTGACTCAGCATGCTGTATTGCATTGGCAATTAAATTGTTAACTAGCAGACTCAGTAATGCCGGGTTAGCCATAAGGGAAAGTTGTGAGTCAACATCAAGTGTGACATTCATGTTATTTGTATTATTGTTCCCGTGAGTCAGAATAGCTTGTTCCAATATCATCTTCAGGTTGCAACTTTTTTTTTCGATAGACTCCGCACGAGCTAAGGCCAATAAAACCGACACAGTATTTTCCATTTGTAAGCCGACACTTATCATTTCTGTTAAATCACTTTCTTTGTAACCTCGTTGTTCAATTAAGGCGCTGTGATTTTTTAGGATGGTAAGTGGTGTTCGTAATTCATGACCTACATCTGTAGTGAAATTTTTCTCTCTCTCTAATGCTTGCTCTAAGTCATTAAACGCTTTTTGAAAAGTGTTTGATAGATAACCAAGTTCATATTCAAATGTAGGCAACGAGTTGGACCGCTTACTTATTTGACCTGATTTTATCGCTTGGGTTAGTAATATTATCGGATTAACAATTTGTTTAGAGAATTTGTGGGCTAAATAAATTGCTAGCAATAAAGCTAATATCAAGCAGATAAAGAAGAGTATAAATATACTGGGGTTTTTACTTACCACTAATAAGTCTGACACCTCAGCTACAATAAAACCTTTTTGTTGATTGCCTAAATCTAACGTTTGAAAATGATAGTGAGTATTATCTGGAGCAAAAATCTCTTGATCGCCGGAAGATTGTTTAATGCTTTCATAAAGATCATGGGGCAGGGAAGAATGATTTTCGTAAAGATGAATAAATCCTAAATTCAAGTCAGGAAGTTTGCCTGTTGTTTGGTATTGTTGCTCGGCATAATAAACATGTTTTTGTAGCAATTTGCTTAATATGACATCTTCGACGACAAAGCTAATTATCACCGCTACACCTAAATAAAGAGCAGTTAAACCTAGGGTTAGTGATACTAACAATGCCAAAGATTTATGCTTAATACTTGATATCATTTTTATTTTCATTCTATTTTAAAACTCCAACTTATAACCCACATTCATAACGGTTTTAATTTGCGGTGCGCTTGGATGTATAGCCAATGCTTTTCTAAGGGCATAAATATGAGATTTTAGTGCGTCACTTTCAGGTGGTGCATCAGCCCATATTTTGTGAATGATCAGCGAACGGGAAATAGGCTCGGGATAAGCCTTAGCTAACAACGTTAAAATGCTGAACCCTATGGTTGTTAATTGACATTCCTTTCCTTCAACTAGTGCACTTTTAGCGGATAGTTTAAGCTCTAATTTACCAACTGTGATATGGGTTGATTGATGTAAGTTAGCGCGTCTGGCTAATGCTTGGCAGCGCAATACCAGCTCACGCAAGTCATAGGGTTTAGTCAGATAATCATCTGCGCCCTGTTTAAATCCTGCAGCCTTATCTGCGAAACTATCTCTTGCAGTTAGCATCAATATAGGAGGAATAACCAGCGCCTGTTTTTTGATAGTTGCACACACCTCAAGCCCGTCCATATCTGGCAGGTTGAGGTCGAGTAAAATCACATCAAAGATATTCTCACAAGCCAGTTGGATGCCAAGCTTGGCATTATCTGCATAATCAATTTGCCAATTATGCGCTGATAAAAATTCGGTAACTTGCTGAGCGATGACCCGATTATCTTCAATTAATAGAATATTCAAAACATTCACACTTGATAGATCTCATACGCTTAGCATACGTGAGCCGAAGTGAAGGCCAAGTGAAATTTATTAGATATTAATGACCATACTCAGGTTTTCGTCATGTACATGTCGTTTTATAATAAAATTTCGTTTACGTCAGTATCATAAATTAAACACGACAAGGTAGACTGAGACTATAAACAGAGCACCCCCCATTGTTTTATTAAACCTTTGCATATTGCTTGGGTTGGTCAGCCAACTGCCAATTTTGTCACCTATTAAAGCCCAACATGCGATACCTGCATAACAAATCGCAAAATAAATACAGATAAAAAGTACTAATGTTTTATTTGAATCATCAATATTAAATGCTGCCGTACCTGCAAAACATGACATCCAAGCTTTAGGGTTTAACCATTGCAATAATGCACCTTGCAGAAATGTAGGGATTTCAGACTTTTGTGTTTGGGTAGTTAGGTGACTGTCAGCGGTAAATATTTTGAAGGCCATATAGCCTATAAACCCACTGCAAAAGTATCGTAATACGTCAAACAAATTAGATGATTTGGCCACAATAACGTCAAGCCCAAAGCCTATTGCTGACAGTAAAATCACAAAGCCAATTGTTGCACCTGATACAAAGGGTAAAGACTTTCTAAATCCATATTTAATACCACTTGATAAGCCAATAAAATTTACTGGCCCTGGGCTGATCGACATTGATAATGAAAATGCACACATCGCTATGATAAGTGTCATAAAAGTTTCCCAGAATTAATTTTTAATGATTATATTAGATTGTACTTTGATTTATTAGTTGCTCTAATTTGATTTCATAGTTCTAAAAATTAGAATAATTGGTATATGCGGAGACAAGGTTTGATTAATGAATTGAAGGCAATGGCGATCTTCGCTGAGGTTATCGATAAAGGTTCGTTCAGAGCCGCAGCAAAAGAGTTATCTTTATCCCCTTCAGTCGTCAGTTACCACATCTCCCAGTTAGAAAAACGGGTTGGAGCTGCGCTGATTTATCGGTCTACTCGTCACTTATCAATGACTAGTGAGGGGCAACTGTTTTATCAAAGTGTCACGCAAATGATGCAGGCAGCAAAACAAGGTATTCAACAAATAGGGGGAAAAAACACGGAGCCTGTTGGTCAGTTGAACATATCTTTACCCTCTTTTTTAAGTCAATCGTCAATGATTGCAAAAGTAGCAAATTTCGCTAAAAAGTATCCCAAAGTTATATTGAATCTGACATTCACAGACAATAGAGAAAACATTATCGAAAAAGGCATTGATTTGGCACTACGGGCAGGTCCTCTTGAGGACAGTAACCTTAAGTCAAAAAGCTTAGGTAATATAAAGCGAACTTTGGTGTGTTCCCCAGAATTCTATAAACTGCATAAAAAGCCAATTGTGATAGAAGATGTTACTTCATGGTATTGGATAAAGCTTAAACAGTTGTCAAATATTTGTACATTTTGCGCTCCTGACAAGTCAACTCTAGATATCACCTTTAATCATCAAGTAACAGTCAATAGTGTTGATGCTATGAGCCAAATTTGTCAGCAAGGGGTCGGTCTAGCTACTCTAGCTGAATATCAGGCCAAGGATTTGATTGCTAATGGGAAGCTTATTCATGTATTGCCACAATGGCAGGTTGAGCCTATACCGCTATATTCGGTTTGGGCACCTAACGTTGCCCAAAGTAGTCTTACCAAACGATTATTGGCGTGCTTAGATTAATCGAGTTGTTGAATCATATTTTCTCTTGCATCTGTAAGTAAACCTTTAGTAAATGAATCTTTTGTCACGGAATTAACAGAAAACTCTGAAGCTAAGAAAATGACTTGTTTAAAGGTTTTATACTAAATAAGGAATGCGACCCCGGCAGCATAAGAGGTTTCTGTGTTTAATTAAAATCTGCTAATATCACCGGAAATTCTATTAGTTCTTATTTTATGTCTCTAGTTTCAATCAGCGGCTGCCAAGCTATCTTTGCTGAACATTTTCATCTCAACATAGATTCCCTGACGATAAAGCCGTTACAACATACCGTTGTGTTGGGGCCAAACGGCAGCGGGAAGTCTGCTGTTGCGGCTTTACTCGCCGGTGAAGGAGTGTTGTTAGGTGGCAAACGCCAAGTTATTTCAAATATTGCTTGGGTGTCGATTGAACAACAACAGGCTCTAATAGAAGCTGAGAAACAAAAAGATTGTGCTGACATTCTAGATATCATTGCCATTCCCACCACAGTCGAAGAAATATTACTGGAGGGTTTAGACTCTAAAGATATTGATCAAACCTTATTGGCGCGAGTGAGTCATGTTTTGGCACTGATAGACATGTTGCAGCGACCATTTCGTGCATTGTCTACTGGTGAAACTCGAAAGTTATTATTGGCCAAAGCTTTATTGAGTCAACCTGAGCTGTTGATTTTGGACGAGCCATGGGATGGTTTAGACCAACAAGCTTGCGCTGACTTTAATGAGTTACTGCTAGAAATATGTACTCAGACAACTTTAATCTTAGTGTTAAATCGTTTAAGTGAAGTGCCGAAATTTTGTCAACAACTTGTGCTGCTAAAATCAGGGAGTATTCAGTGGCAAACTCAAGTAGAAGATGATCTTGCGGAACAACTTACCCACATCTGTCAGTTACAACACATGCAGCAACAAGACCTAACCTTGCCAGCAAAAGACGGTGACAGTTTCGCTCCCCATCCCTTAGACGCGAATGCGCCATTGGTAAAGTTGAGCAATGTCAAAGTGAACTACGGTGATAACATTGTTTTTAGCAATTTGCATTGGACCATCCAACCACAACAACATTGGCAGGTAACTGGGCCAAATGGTTCTGGCAAAACCTGTTTATTGAATTTGATTACTGGTGATCACCCACAGTGTTATGTGAATGATATTTATGTGTTTGGTTATCAACGGGGCAGTGGCGAAAGCATTTGGCAAATAAAACAATACATAGGGTATCTGTCTAACGCCTTTCATTTAGATTATCGAGTGAATTGTTCGTTGTTACATGTAGTGTTATCAGGATTTTACGACAGCATTGGTTTGTATCAACAAGCGACTAAGAATCAAATGGCATTAGCCCAACACTGGTTGGCACTGATGGGTTTAGATAAACAAAGCGCCATGCCTTTTCAAGAGTTATCGTTTGGTGATCAACGTTTAGCACTGATTGCCCGAGCAATGGTGAAACACCCAGCGTTACTGATTTTAGATGAGCCCTGTAATGGCTTAGATGATATCAACCGCCTCAAAGTCTTGGCATTAATTGATATACTCGCTAGAGAAGGCAGTACCACTTTGTTGTATGTGAATCACCATCAAGAGGACGTAATTCCGAGTATTAAACATCATTTATCGATGACGGATTTTAGCTCGTGATGTCATCCAATGATTTACGTCAACACTTTCCCTTTTTTTCTAATTCTCACTCAGATAGTTACGTGTATCTGGATAGCGCTGCAACCAGTCAAAAATTGCAGTCGGTTATCGATATTACTCAACAGTACTACCAAGAACGCTCGGTTAATGTGCATCGTTCTAATCATCAGTTGGCAGCGAGTGTCACCGAACAATTTGAGCAATCTCGCAAGATTATCCAACACTTTATTGGCGCTAAAAGTCACAAAGAAATTGTGTGGACCAAAGGTGCTACCGAAAGCATTAACCTTGTTGCCAGCGGTTTGGCTAAAAGTCGCTTTAAAGTGGGTGATAGTATTTTAGTTTCAGCTCTAGATCATCACGCTAATATCGTGCCTTGGCAGCAAATAACACAAGCACTTAATCTCAAGCTTGAGGTAATGCCAGTTGATGCCAACGGTGTGTTAAAGCTAGAAGAGTCATTGCAATTAATTACCGCCGATACCGTTATGGTGGCTGTAGGGCATGTCTCTAATGCCCTAGGAAATATCAATCCAATTACAGCTATTATTGCTAAGGCCAAACAAGCCGGAGCATTAACCTTAATAGACGGTACACAAGCTGTAAGTCACCTAGCTGTGAATGTGCAACAGTTGGATTGCGATTTTTATGTGTTTAGTGGACATAAAATGTTCGGCCCGACTGGCATAGGGGTTTTATATGCTAAGTACGATTTACTTGAGCAATTACCGCCTTATCAACTAGGTGGTGAAATGATTAAAAAAGTTAGCTTTGCAGAAACTACCTTTCAACCACCACCATTAAAGTTTGAAGCCGGAACGCCGAACATTGCTGGGGTGTTAGGTATAGCGGTAGCCGGTGACTTTATTCAACAGCAAAGATCTGTGTTGTTACAGCTTGAGCACAACTTATATCAACAGTTGCTAAGTACTTTGACAGCTATCCCACAAGTTAGATTATGGGGTGACATCGTAAACAGTATTTGTGTGCAGTCTTTTACCGTGCAAGGCGTCAGTCATTACGATTTAGCGGTGTTATTAGATAAACGCAATATCGCCGTCAGGGTGGGCCATCACTGCGCTATGCCTTTGATGGAGACGCTTGGTATAGATGGCACCATTAGAGTGTCTTTGGCGGCATACAATAACAGTGCTGACATTCATCGATTTGGCACTGCGCTTATTGAATGTATTAGTTTGTTAACTGAACCTGTAATTCAGCTGGCGACAGACGGCAACTCCTTGGAGGACAATCAAACAATACTTATGCCTATTGCTGAGTCAATTAAGCAGGCAAAAAGTTGGGATCAAACCTACAGACAACTGATGTTGGCGGGTAAACGTTTAGACAGGCTGCAAGACCAATATAAAACCGATACAACCGCAGTATTTGGTTGTGAAAGTCAAGTGTGGATAAGGTGTTGTCTAGTTGATGGGAAAATAGTGTTAGAGGGTGATTCGCCAAGTAAAATTGTTCGTGGTTTGTTGGCGGTGTTGTTCGAAGCCTTGGCTGGCAAAACAGCTAAGCAAGTATTGATATTTAACTTGGCGGATTATCTAGAAACATTACAATTGGGTAAACACCTTAGCCAATCAAGAGGCAATGGACTATCTGCAGTAGTCGATAAAATCATTCAATATTGTCAACTTCAATCTCCAAATAAAGAGGGTTAGATGTCAACAAATAATCAGAAAGACCAGACCCGTTCAGCAGTTAGAAGAGTCTTAGATGTATTCGGGATCATTATACTCATAACAGTTTTAGGGTATTACGGCAATAGAGCTGTTCAGTCTTATCTTGGACAACAAGCCATAGATCATACCGGGTTAGAGCTGCTTACATTAGAACAAGCGCTAAACGTAGCTAAAAGTTTAAATAAGCTAGTGTTGGCAGATATGTCGGCTATTTGGTGTCCAGCTTGTCGTAAATTAGATAGACAAGTGTTCTCAAATGAAAACGTTAAAACGCAGCTTAATCAAAACTTTGTTTATGCACGTATTGAATACGAATCGCCAGAAGGTGAGAGCTTTATGCAAAACTACCAAGTAACTGGTTTTCCCACGTTATTGGTATTAAATGCAGACGGTGAAAAGTTAGTCCAGTTACCCATAAATTATGAGCCTTTACCTTTTTTGGCAACATTAGAAAAGGTAGTGGCAGCGAGTCGTTAAGTGTTTTGCTTAAATATTAATTAACTACAGGGAAATACTTATGGAAAGGTACAAAATATTAGCATTAATTTTACTTTGCTCAATCACGTTTTGTAGCCAAGTAAGTGCAAGTACCAAGCCGATTCAGGTTAAAGTGTTTATTGCCGCGATGTTTGAAATTGGTGCTAATTCAGATGACAAAGCGGGAGAGTTTCAGCACTGGTATCAAAAATACTTTAAAGATAGTCAGCCAATCGCTGTAAAAGGGGCACTTAAGCCTGTTTATTGTAATGAAGATGGAGTCTGTGGCGGCGTTTTAGGGATGGGAAAAGTGGCATCATCAGCTTCGATGCAAGCCATTTTACTAAACGATAAATTCAACTTTTCTAGCAGTTATTTCATTCTTAGTGGTGTCGCAGGCACACCACCATCAAAAGGCACAATCGGCGATGTAACTTGGGGCAGTTGGCTAATCGATTATGACTTAGGACATCGCTGGGCACCAGAAGAAGGTAAAGCTGGCGCACCCACTTTTATGCCCCGTAAAGGGTATGAAAACATTCGCCGTTATCAACTTAACCCGTTGTTGGTTAATTGGAACATGGCGTTAACCTCAGACGTAAAACTTAACGACTCAGCAGCAGCACAAACCTACCGAATGCGCTACACACAAGCTGATGCAAGACGATTGCCGAAAGTCCTAAAAGGCACACATATGACAGGTGATACGTTTTTTCATGGGCCAGGATTATCCAAACAAGCGCAATATATCACTGAGTTATATGGCGCTGATGATTATATAGCCACAGAAATGGAAGCCGCCGCCATCACACAAGTGATTAGCCGAATTCATGGTACACAACGAATTATGAGTCTACGCGGCTCAGTTAATTTTGATCAAGGTAACCCAAACGAAACGACTCTAGAACATCTAGATCCCGCACCCGGAGAAACCGCTGGTGGTTTTGCCGAAACGGTAGAAAATATTGTATTAGTGGGCGCGAAAGTGACAGATCATATTGTTAAACATTGGAGTGTTTGGCAAGGTGGCGTGCCAAATAGTCATTAACTTTAACTGATTTAATAGATTTAAAACTGATGAGATTTCACAGAGCACAACGTGTGTGCGAGTAGGGGAAGATTAGGAAATACAGGTAAATATGGTGTGCTTTTATTGTGTTACAGAACGAACTTGGCTGGCAGTTATTTTGTAATAACGGTCATGCGAGGTTGTCAATGGGCTTCATTTAATGGAACAAAACCGTTGTCCGCACTTAAAATTAGATCGGTGTATTTTGCTACTAAATTATCAGTTTGATTCGCAGCCAAAACTACAAGTTAAACGCCAACATTGACCTTAACGCTAGAATAACCAAAATAGATCAAAGCCTTACTGCATTGTAGTGTTCCAAATTAATAAAGGATAATGTATCTAAAAGGTCATACCTAGGTAATCGTTTCGAACCTTTGCCACAACGGTATTGCCAGAAATGTCGATTGATAGAATATCTAGTCGAATTGGCTCCCCCTTTTCCTTAGGTGAAGGTTGCTGACTTTCCACAAAACTGGCAAAGTCATTGACTGTCGTTTCATGCAGTCCACCTTCCAAATAGCCAGTAATCTTCGCATTGGCATGAAAAACTAAATGTGTTTTTTGGGTACTGGATTGATACATTCAATCAAAATATGTCTGAATAACACCTTCTATTTGTTTTAGATTTGTCATTGGCTAATCTCTTAATTATTGTT
>Ga0209712_10004122_pt1 | contig 11644 bp, 7 predicted proteins | sample ArcOceMetagenome_FD_187443 | JGI IMG/M metagenome (GOLD analysis project Ga0209712, IMG submission 187443) | Marine eukaryotic phytoplankton communities from Arctic Ocean - Arctic Ocean - Greenland ARC118M Metagenome (SPAdes) (version 2) | ecosystem: Environmental > Aquatic > Marine > Oceanic...
TCGCAATAAAAAGCAATTAGGGCTAAAAATAATATGAATACCGCCACCCAACAAAACATTCAGCAAAACGAAAAAATTCCAATGAACCAAAAAATTGTTTTTGGTATTGGTATGCTAGCTAATCAATTATTCCCAGCCGCGCTAGGCATCTTTATGGTGATCTTGGTGCAAAGCTTAGGTATGAGTCCCATTCTATGGTCACTTATTTTCTTTATACCTAAGTTAATTGATGCCGTAACCGATCCGCTTATGGGTTATATCTCTGACCATACAGTCTCTCGTTGGGGTAAGCGCAGACCCTATGTATTTATTGGTGCCATTATATCGGGCGCTTCTTTTGTCATGATGTGGCAATTGTCTGCAGACAATACTGAAATGTATAACTTTTATTATTTTCTTGCTTGGTCTTGTGTGTTCTGGATTGGCATGACGATATTCAGCGTTCCCTATGTGGCTATGGGGTATGAAATGAGCTCAGACTTTCATGAGCGAACACGATTAATGGCTGTGGCCCAGTGGATAGGCCAATGGGCTTGGGTGCTTGCGCCTTGGCTTTGGGTTGTTTTATATGATCCTACTTGGTTTGATTCTGCTACGGAAGGTGCGCGATATTTATCACTTTGGGTTGGCGGTGTTTGTATGGTGCTAGCGTTGGTGCCGGCCATTTTTTGTGACTCTACTGCAGGTGTAGAAGCTGATAGCCAAGACGATGATGCAACCCTTATGGATACTATTCGCGATTTTGGTCGCGGTATTGTCATTACGCTGAGTAATAAACCGTTTCAAAAAATCTGTATAGCAACGTTTTTGATTTTTAATGCTTTCCAAACCGTTGCGGCTTTTTCATGGTTCATTATTGTTTATTACATGAATGGTGGAGACACTGCACAAGCGGGTGTATGGCCCACATTATTTGGTTCAGTCGGCGCTTTATGTACCTGCTTTTTGGTTATTCCTATTGTTAATTGGATGGCACAAAATTATGGTAAGCGCTTTACCTTTTTATTATCACAATCTATTTCTTTACTCGGTTACATTTTGTTTTGGTGGTGTTTCTCGCCAGAAAAACCTTGGATGATATTTATTCCATTACCATTATTCGCTTTTGGTATTGGTGGTTTGTTCACTATTATGATGTCAATGACAGCAGATATTTGTGACCTAGATGAATTAAAAACCGGTGAGCGCAGAGAGGGTACGTTTGGCGCTATTTACTGGTGGATGGTTAAGCTCGGTGCTGCCTTTGCCGGTGGTGCTGCAGGCCTTATTCTTAGCGTTATCGGATTCGATCAAACGGTCGCGGTGCAGAGTGAAGAGACGCTTGAGTTATTACGTTTAGCTTATATCGTTATTCCTTGCGTAGGCACTTTGGTGGCTATCTTTGTTATGCGTAATTACGATTTGGACGAAGCGCGCGCTTATGAAATTCGTGAGCAATTGAATGCCCGAAAAAGTGCTTAGGTTTATTGATTAAATACGCGCACAAAAAAGCCGGTCTATTGACCGGCTTTTTTGTCACTGCGTTTTATGTGTTGCTTATTGATGTTGTCTCTACAACTATTCCTATTCCGGCTTTAGCTTAAAGCCGGAGTAAGTAATACATCAATTTGCGTTACTGTGCCTTTCTTATCAAAGATCAGTAACGACGTTTCTGCATCAATCGTATTGCCAGCAATAGTATTCTTAGTACCATCAGCATGCGTCACTATAATTGAAGCCTCTGCGCCATCAGCTAAACCATAAACAACGGGTACCTGACAGTAGGTAAAGCCAAGTTGCCCTTTTGATAGTGCGACAGTTTGTTGATCACCGTTAATATCAAAGTAAACCAAGGTGTCATCGTTAGATAAAAACTCAGCTTTGCGAAGAATAAACGGGTTAAAGGTAATGCTGCCGTTAGTGACCACAACACCCAGCTCCATTAAGCGGGTAATCACTTCTTCTTTCACTTGGCCTGTCATGCCTGGCTGTTTAGCGCCAGCAAAACCTGGAGTATGTGAGTAAGGGTCAGTAGGGAAGGCACCATAGTTAGCAGGTGTTTTGTTAAAGCCAATGCCCGCACGAATATCAAAGTAGCAATCGGCAAGCTTCTGCATAACCGCTGCATCAGTACCTAGCTCAGCACCCTTACGGAAGCTCTCTAACGCGGCAAGCAACAACTTAGAAACCATGTGCCAGTAGATTGAGCCCAAACCTTCGTAGGCGTACATGCCGCCAGAGCGACCCGTGAATTGACGATGATTAAAGATGCCTTCAAAGATCTCGGCAACTAAAGATTGATCTTTCTCAACCAAGGCATCATAGCCATTCGCTTTCAGAGATTGCATGGCACTCTTTGCGCTATCGACATTATTAAACGTACCGTTAAAGTGATAGCCGCCTTGTGTATCAACTTCAATTAACGAAGTGTCACCAGCTGTTACTAACGCTTTAAGTAGTTCTGAACGTTCAACTTGCTCACTTGGAATAATATTTTTATCAACGAATCGCGTTAACTCACGATCAGGATAAAGTAAGTAAGTGTGCTGGCGAGCGGTATAAATAGATGACTTTCTTAATGCTTCTAAAACATTTAAAGATTCTTCAGGGCTTAGGTAGCCAGAACTTAATACGGCCACCTGACCTTCAAGCATTTCATATAAATGCGAAATCTCAATGCCGTCATCGCTAGCCGTCATTAAGTTGTAGGCATGATACAAACCATCTTCGCGTCGATTGGCGCGAATAGTGTGGTCAATATATTCTAAAGAAGTTTGGCAAAAGGCAACTAAGTCTGATGCTTTAACCGCTACTCGGTTACCACTGAATGATTTTTCATAAAGATCAGCGCGATAACTACTCGCTGCGGCACCTAAGCTATCAAGTACTTGCTTACGGTCAGCATCACTGAATTTGCCCGCAAGTAAATGTTTATGATTTTCAAAAGTGCTATGAATAGCATGCAGTAATTCAGCAATTTCTTTTGAAACCGCGACTTCTTCAAAATCGACCGATGAAAACAACTCTAACAAATACTGTTGTAGGCGACGGGTGTAATACAGTGTCACCATCGACACACCAAAGCCGACTAATGCATTGTTTGCATCATTCCACTCAGGGCGCTGGGTGTTCATCCAAATGCCGCCTTCAGGAATAAGGTTTGAAAGTTTAGCTAATACGGTCGCTAATAACTTCTCGGTTAAGTTAACGTTATAAACTTCGCCATCGTTATTCCAGATTAAACGTCCATCTGCACCCACTTCTTCGACACGCTGGTCAATTAATATTTCTGTATCGTCGTTATAGTCGATAGTGTTATGCGGATCTTTTAATTGATCTTCATAGCCTTTAATACGGTAAGGCAGGTTGGCATAACAAAATAAATCTTGGGTTAAGAATTTTTGTAAGGTGCCTGGATGGTAATCATTTGAGAATTCTAAAAACTTCTGCAAATAAATAACTTGGTGATCACCCCAGTAACCGATGTTTGCCCATGGATCGCTAGGATCTGATTTCTCCCAATCGATACCCGATTTAGTAATTCGGTAAGGGTTGTAACCGTCGGCTGTGCTGGCGTTTACAAACTTACAAATCATGCTCTCAATATAGTTAGGAATCGAAAAGCTTAGCGCTTCCCAGTTTTGGAAAATATCACGCCAGTTGCCTTCGAAGTTAAGCAGCTGAGAACCGTCATCTTTTTTAACGTTAATTGAAAACTTGTTCCATGGGCGTGAAGGATCGCCATGACGACGACTAAACGACAGCGGTAAGTATTCAAAGCATAAACGTTGTAGGCCGGCATTATTTTGAGCTTCGGCTGCTTGAATTAAATCGCTATAGTGGAATTTATCATCGAGGTTATTAAAGAACGCTTCAAACTCTGCAAATATTTTACGGTTAAAGCCTTTAACAAAGCTAATGAGGTCATCTTTAGTGACTTCATAGTTATCAACAAATAAGCCGCCACGCATAACATTAAATAAAACGTTAGAGAAATGGTGATTAGCGCTAAGCTTGTCTTCGGTTACTTGCAAGCCGTCAGAGATGCCGACGATGCGCGAAAGATTTTTTGATCCTAATGCGATATCAGTTTCAATCTCTTCTGCAATATTGTTATCAGCCGCTAAGTAAGCGATTAAGTTTTTAACATCAGCAGGGCCTTGATTAATATCAGCAACGATACTCCACGTTTCTTCACCGTGTGGAGCAAGGTTAATGCCGTCATTAATAAAGTAAGCGCCACGACGCGCACGCACATCAGTTTCTTGCTCAATTTCCCAACCATGACGGAAATTATTAAGCTGAATAGATGAGACTAAACGTTTAGCGTTAGGCAAGCCTACTGACCAAACAGTCGTTGCCGATAACGCTTCGCTGGGTTCAGCACGATCAACTAAGATAGAACTCATGCTGTAAAGGCCAACACCGCTGTCAGCTTGTAATTCATTTTTCTTATAAGCGTCTACTAAGCAGCTTAATGAATTTTGAACGTCTGGCTCAACACCGTAAGGTAAAAGGTTTTCGATACCGTCAACAATTTCAACATAGGTAGCATCTGCACTGTTGTTGACAAGTGTTGATGTTTTAACAAAGCCGAATTTATCTGACGTGCGCCATGCATAACGGAAAGTCACGTCAAGGTCATTATTAATTTCTTCAAAAATTAATTTATCACCAATCACGTTTTTGTAGAGGTTACGCGTAATATTATAAATGCCAGTGCATTGTTCAGAGAAGGGTTCCCACAGTGAGGTTTTTCCTTCGCGGGTGACTAAGGCAATGGTTCTGCTGCCGGTATAAGGTGAGCCATCGCTGATTTTGTCATCAGAGTAGTAAGGGAATAAGGCGTTATCAGGGTTAATGCGGCCAGCCGATAAGCCGCCGCGAGTAGAGATAAATAACCAATGGTTAGAATCGCTAACCACACTAATAAAGAAGTCTTTCATTTGATCGTAGTTAGCAATCTGATAGAAAACTTCGCCGTCTAAATCGACGTATTGACCAGCTACTTCATTAATAGTGCTGTGTCGAAGTTGCTTACCTATATGTATACGTTTCTGAGTCATGTTAAATCTAATCCAATGTAGTGAGCGGCGCAGTAGCAAGCGCTTATATCGCTGGTAGATGCACTCTATTAGCCGAGGCAGTTATTATAGCTTTAATGGTTTTTATGCTGGCTTCCTGCCTAACCCTTCCAAACAGGCGGCGTATTGTACGTTTACCCCTGTTCTTTCGCTAGTTAGAGAGTAGTGGAAGCTACGTATTTGTCGTTAAATGGCCTATAAAAACGGCAAGTGGTCCCTTCATCAAGATAGGCTGGAATGGCAGATGAAACTAAGTTAAGTCGTTTTTAATTGATGATCTGTGTAAATTGAGATTGTTGACTGCTTAAAACCGCTATATGTGCCGATATCAGGGCTTGTTAGCGATAATAAGCCAAAAATTAATCAGCAAATCATCTAATAGATATTTTTTGAAAATAAGTAAGTTTTCTTAATCTTAAATTCATAATAAATAGTATTGAGTACAATAGAGTCAAAACCATTTTTCGTTATATCAATGCGTTAAGTAAAACCGATAATAAATTTTAAAAAGGTAATATGCATGAAATATTTTTCGCCACTACTTATTTTTATTTTAGGTTGGGCATTGTTGTTAGCGTCAAATAGCTTGGCGCTTATTGGCTTAACCAATGGCTTACTTCAATTACTGTTGTTTGTTTTAGTAGTATGCATTCCAACATGGTTAACCAACCGTATGTCCTATGTCGATATTGGTTGGCCTTGGGGTTTAGTATTAATTGGTGTTGTCACTTTATTGTTAAGTGAGGGTGATAGTGTTCGCGTTATTGTAGTGAGTGTGGCTTACATTTTTGCGGGCGCCCGAATGGGTATTGGTGCATTAAAAATGTGGAAAGCGGGTATGTTAAAGCGAGAGCTTCCGCGTTATGAATATCAAAAGCATCGTTGGATAACGGCGGGTAAGACCAACGTAAAATTAATTATGCAAGTTGAAGTGGTGCTGCAAGGTTTAGCCAACGCCTCTTTCTTAGCGATGCCAGCATTGGTTATTGCGACGAACCCAGGTGGGCCAATAACAGTATTAGAAGTTTTAGGTCTGTCGATTTGGCTGGGTGCTTTCGTACTTGAGTCTATTGCAGATAATCAAAAACTCGCATTTTTAAAGGCTATGAAGGCGCAAGGTAAGCGTAAGCAAGTTTGTAATATTGGTTTATGGCAGTATAGTCGGCATCCTAATTACTTTGCCGAGTGGATGGTATGGAACGGTTTAATCATTGCATCAATTCCTTCGTGGTTAGTACTTTATAATAATGAGTCATTCATTATATGGTTGCTGCTTGGCTGCGGTTTACTGTTCGCATCAAGAATGATGTATACCACTTTGGTTTATTACACCGGTGCAGTGCCTGCAGAATATTACTCCGTGCAAAAAAGACCAGAATATAAGGCGTATCAAGCAGCAACGAATCGGTTTTTTCCGGGTCCAAAAAAACCATGAATAAAATGGCCAATAGTGAACGATTTATTTATTAAGGATTAACAATGAATGACATGGAATATGTAGCATGGAATATATAGAGAGCGACGTAGAATATGCAGGATTTTGGTTAAGGGTGGGAGCCTCCTTAATCGATACTATTTTAATGATGGTGATTATTGTTCCTGTGCTGAGCATGATTTACGGTAAAGGATACTGGGCGAGTGAAGCCGTTTTTTTAGGCGCTTGGGATTTACTCTTTAATTATGTTTTACCTGCTATTGTCGTTATTGTATTTTGGATAGTTAAGTCGGCGACGCCAGGAAAAATATTGTTAGACATCAGTATTGTCGATGCTGAAACCGGCGGCAAGCCAAGTAATGGTCAGCTTATAGGGCGTTACTTTGCTTACTATGTTTCGGTGCTACCTCTTATGCTTGGCTTTATATGGGTAGGCTTTGATAAGCGTAAGCAGGGCTGGCATGACAAATTAGCGGGTACTGTGGTGGTGAAGCAGGATTAAATAAGAAGCTGCTGACTCCTGGCTGGCTAATCAAGCAGGCTCAAAATCACCTTGCAGAGTGTTTTTTGATCAACTTGAGGGTGGGAGAATGAATAACTTATCTCGCTGCTTTTTAATCTATTGAGCTACTTTGTTCAGCGACTATCTTAAATAGGGCTGCTTTTGTTCATTATTTAGCACTATTTATTCCTATTGGGCCTTTTTCACTTTCTTTATTGGCCATAAAGCTAGTTATTAGATGACTTTATCGTTTAAAATTACGACTTCGTTTTATATCCGACTTGGTGAACTCGGATATATGTTTTTATATTTCACCAACAAAATGAGTAAAGAAGATGAGCAAAGGAACAGTTAAGTGGTTTAACGCCGATAAAGGCTTTGGTTTTATTACACCTGAAGATGGAAGCAAAGATTTATTTGTTCACCATTCAGAAATTCAAGCTGGTGGCGGTTACGCTACATTGAATGATGGCCAGGCAGTTGAGTTTGAAGTTGGCCAAGGCCAAAAAGGTCCTTGTGCAAACAAAGTTGTTCCTATCTAAGCTTTAGCACAGATCAAAATAAAGCCGCCGAATGTTATGCATTCGGCGGTTTTTTTCGTTAGGGACAAGGACTTATCCGTAGATACATAAAGAAGGGCTCATAGGTCTTCAATTAAGTTGGATAGGACTTTTGCCTGGCTTTCTGAAGTGAATAGCTGAGTGACTCTTTCGCGGCTTTTTTTACTGAGCACCTGCCATTGTTCGAACGACAATTGACAGAGATGATGAATACGTTCAGCTAGGCTGGTAATGTCACCCACTTCCACTTTGTAACCGGTTTCCTCCGATACCATTTCCTTACAGCCCATAAAGTTGGTGGTAATCACTGGCAGGCCCATCGCCATTGCTTCTTTGACGACGACTGGCCCCGAATCTCTGTCACCGTTCATTGCGGTTTTAAAGGGGGCGACCAAGCCGAGGTAGTTTTCGGCATTTGCGATAATCCATTCCGCCGTTTTCTTTCCTAAAAAAGTAACCTGCTCTCGAATACTTAAAGTATCGACAAGATTCTCCAGTGATTGACGCAGCTCACCGTCACCAACAATATCGAGTTTTGGGCGATGTTCAGGTGGAATAAGCGCCAGAGCTGATAACAGATCCTCAATCCCCTTTGTTTGGCACAGCCTTCCAATAAACACTATCTTCTTCTGCTCTTTCGGCTGATGAAGAAGCATTTTGAATCTATCGGGCTCAATACCACAATTAACGCAATGGACGTTTGTCGAAGTATGTAACTCAAGAAAGTCATCTTTCATTGCATCGCAAACCGCTATCGTCATATCGCTGCTAGCGAGTTTTAGCGGCAGATCACTCGGTGTGGCATAGACATCATAACCATGACCGACAAAGGATACGGTGATGCCTAATAAGCGAGCAATAACAATTGCAGTCGCCGTGCTCGCCTGTGCGAAGTGGGCGTGAATATGAGTGCACTCGCTTTTTGCAACGATATGGGCTATTTTGGCCGCCGTAAATAGTAGTGATTGAGTGCTTACACCTTGTTGTTTCATGGCAAACTGAATTGCCTTGACCAGCGAAAGATTAAAGTACGGAATAGCTCTTAACGCGTCTGTGTAACTCAGTTGTTGAAAATAAATTGTCTTAGCAGCAAGAGGCTCGTCTTGGGGCTGGTAGTCAGTATTACCCTCACCCAAGGAAATAGGTATTATCGTATGGCCTTGCCCCTGCATAGCGCGTATTTCTGTTCCAACGAATGTTTCCGAGAGCACGGGGAAGTGGGGGATGAGATAAGCAATTTTTTTCATCAATTGACCTGTTTTTGCATGAGTTACATATACTATAAAAAAATAGCAAAAACTGTTCCATAAAGAGCAAACCGATGAGCCAGCCACTTATTTCCGTCATAATGCCAACGTTTAACTGTTTAGATTATTTGCCGCATGCTGTGGCTAGTGTCTTTGAGCAAGGCATAGTGGATATTGAGTTATTGATCGCAGACGACGGGTCAACTGATGACACTTGGAGCTGGTTACAGGCTCAAGCGACTAAAGATAGCCGCATTAAGCCTATACAAACAGAAGGTGTAGGGCCTGCAACAGCCCGTAATGCCTGTATTACTCAAGCAAAAGGGGAATATATTGGCTTTCTCGATAGCGATGATACGTGGCGTCCGGGCAAACTGAAAAAACAAATCGAATTCCTGCAGAGACACCCTAATGTCATCCTTAGTTTTACCGACTATTGGCATTGGGATGTAGAGCGTAATGACCTTGGTGGCTGCTTCGATTACTGGCCATTTTTTGATCAAACCCGTAAAAGAGATGGCGAGTATCATGTGCTTGCCGAAGCGCTTGGTGTGATTTACGCAGAGAATATTGTAGGCACTAGCACGGCGGTTGTGAGGCAGAATGCAATGCAAATTGCAGGTGGGTTCGATCCTGAATTGCCATCGGCAGAAGATTGGGATTTATGGTTGCGCTTAGCCCGGCAAGGCGATGTTGCCTATTCTAGTCAGGTAGGTATGGATTATTTACTGCACCGGCCGGGGTCTATGACACAAAAAACACAAAACCGTATTGATGCAGTGGCGTCAATCGCTGCAAAATATAAGACTGACGTTATGGCGATTAATAAGAAATATATCAATATTGCCGAAGGCGGCATTAGTAGTGCTAAAGCCGAACAAGCCGCCAGCTCAGGAAACTACTATCAGGCATTGATAATGAATCTACATGCCTTTTACAAATATCCTCACCGGAAGGCGATTAGGGCGATTGCTTCTAATCTCAAAAAAATGATTAGCTAGCTGCTTTTGATTACAGTGTTGCGCATTTAATTTGTGTAACGCTCAGCTAATAAATAATGACACAAAAAAGGCCAACCTTTTATAGGGGTGGCCTTTTTTATTTGGTGGAATGGCGGGAATGATTCGTCCTTCGTCCTCACCCCTTCGGGGTCGCCGTCGCTTCGCGACTGCGTTGTCTCACCACTGCGTGGCTCGGCTGAACCCGCTTGTTGGTTTTATTCTATCTGTCGCCCAAAATAAAAAACCCCAACCCTTGCGGGTTGAGGTTTGTTGTTGGTGGAGACGGCGGGAATTGAACCCGCGTCCGTCAGCACTCTGCCATCGGCTCTACATGCTTAGATCCGCCTATTGATTTAATCCCTCGCGGCCCAGCGGGCAGGGCGATAAGAGACGAGTTTAGTTTAAGTTTTGCCCGGTGGCCCTAAACATACCCCTGGACTAGCTTGTTCTATATGACAGTCGCTTCCCGTTTACAAGCATCCGGTGGCAACTGCTAACAGGGTTTAGGCTGCTAGAGCGTAGTTTTCGTCGTTGGCAACTATAAAGTTACAGCGATTGTTTAACGAGAGTCACTACCCTCTCGACATGCACCTTTGGTTTTGTCACCGGCGTCGAATCCAGATCGTCCCCAATTTGATATTGAAAAGGCAGGTCACGCTACAAATCCTAGTTATTTCAATATCTTGTAAGTATCAATCGCTGTGTTTGAAAAAACAATCACAGACTTTTGAACCTACATAATCGATTTTAGCATGAAAACCGCTAATCTACCCTGTAATACTCTCTTAAGTACGGCAGTCTACTGTAAAAAAATAGGTGGAGGGGTGAAAGCCAAAGCGTGCTGACACATTCGCTATACCGTTATTGTAGAGGCTAAGCGCAAGCGATTCTCTGCAGAAGTGAATAGGCGGTTATCATGCGTATTTTAAATGGCTTCATGATTCTTTCAGCAAACGCGATTAATATTGCTGAGCAAAGGCCTCAAATTTCTTCAACGGCAGAGGGCGGCTGAACAAATACCCCTGATGCGTATGACATCCCAAATTTTCAAGGTAGTTCAGCTGAGCATGGTTTTCTACGCCTTCAGCAATAACGCCCAGCCCCATGCTTTTACTCAGAGCAATAATCATTTGGGCAATCGCTACGTCGTTCGAGTCGGTGAAAATATCTTTAATAAAACTCTGATCAATTTTCAGCTGGTCCAGCGGTAATTGTTTCAAATAGGATAGGGACGAATACCCCGTACCAAAATCATCAAGAGAGAAGCTGATGCCACTGTTCTTTAATGTGGTCATTTTCTCAATCACATCGTGCAGGTCATAAATCAGCGCACTTTCAGTCAGCTCTAAGCTAAGACGAAGTGGGTTGGCACCGCTGCGCTTCAGTTGATCCAGTAACTGGCTAACGAATTGAGGCTGGTTAAATTGCATGGCACTGACATTGACAGCCATACTCAACCCTGCCATTTCAGGGACGAGAGCCCACTTTGTCAGCTGGTCGCAAGCCGTTTGCAAAATCCACAACCCTAAGGGCACGATTAAGCCACTTGCTTCAGCCGCGGGAATGAATTGCTCAGGCATTATTATGCCCCGTTCTGGGTGGACCCAGCGCACTAAGGCTTCTACACCTATGAGCTTTTTTTTCCCGCTTACTATGGGTTGATAATAAAGAGCGAACTGTGCTTTTTTGATGGCACCATACAGATCATGCTCTAGTGCTGCACGAGCAGATATTAAGGCCTGCATCTTGGGGTCAAAAAACCGCAGAGTATTTCGGCCTGCGGCTTTGGCGGAATACATGGCAGTATCGGCTTGTTTTATGAGTTCATCAACGGTA
>Ga0209712_10004123_pt1 | contig 11643 bp, 8 predicted proteins | sample ArcOceMetagenome_FD_187443 | JGI IMG/M metagenome (GOLD analysis project Ga0209712, IMG submission 187443) | Marine eukaryotic phytoplankton communities from Arctic Ocean - Arctic Ocean - Greenland ARC118M Metagenome (SPAdes) (version 2) | ecosystem: Environmental > Aquatic > Marine > Oceanic...
GTAGCTCTACTTTTAGCCTTGCTTATAACTGGAACGATACAGAAGTCACTAAATTTTCTGAGATCACCGGTGACTTTAAGGTTAAACGCCTAGAAGAAGACTTACCTAATCATCGCGCTACTTTTACGTGGTCTCAGTCTTGGGAAGATGTCTCGATGTTTACACGGGTAAACTACTACGGTGAATATCAAGGTGTGCATGTTGATTATGATGCGACTGCTATTACCGCCGATGCTGCTGTAACAGTTGATTTTGAGGTGAGTTATATGTTCAGTGATGCTATCACATTGAGTGTTGGCGCCCAGAATGTGTTTGATCAAGAAGCAGAAAGAATTAATATTCCTGCAGATAAAGGTATCCCTAACAACAACTGGGGTGGTATTTATTATGAGACTTCACCAATGGGCTTTAATGGTGGTCTTTACTACGTAAGTGCAAACTATAACTTTTAAGTTTGAGGGCCTTACCTAATTGGTAAGGCCATTTTTTAATAAAATTTATTTTTATTAAGTTGATGAGTTTGTCAAAATTACAACAAGCTGCTAATTTTTTTAAGATGGGTGATTTAGTGCAGGCTGAACGTTTATACACCGAAGCGCTCATCCGTCATCCGGAATGTGGTAAGGCCTATTTGGGCATGGGTGTTATTGCTTTGAAAGTTCAAAAATTCGACAAAGCGGTGTCACTTCTAACCAAAAGTTGTGAGTTGCTACCCGATGAAGCGTTTCCACTTATTCACTTGTCTGAGGCATTTAATGGGGTCAACTCTGAGATTGATGGACTAACAGTGCTAGAGTATGCTGCCAAACGTTTCCCCAACAATGCAATGGTGCACTACCGTTTAGGTTTGCAATATATAATGTGGGGGGATTTAACTAAAGGGGAGTATTCCTTTAAAAAGGTTATTCAACTATCACAAAATCCAATTACATCATATGCGCTACTGGAATTAACTCGGCTTGATAGTCATCCAGAGCAATATTTGCCTTTACTTGAAGAACGATTACTAAAAGCAAGAATCACCTCCCAAGAAAGAACTACTCTTCATTATGCGCTGGGTAATGTATTTCATAAAATAAAGAGTTACCAACAAGCATGGCAACACTTTGAGAATGCTAATCTACTTCAAAGCGAGCTTTGCAATTTCAAAACATCTGATCTAAAAATTTTTTTTCAAAAAATTAAAATAACGTCGACGCAAGATGTTTTATCAAAATGTAGATTTCTTACTAAAAATGACACTATCCCTGACATCATACCTATCTTTATTCTTGGTTTACCAAGAACAGGCTCTTCTTTACTTGAGTCTTTGCTAACTGAACATCAAGACATTGCATCGGCTGGAGAGGTTCCTTATTTGAGTCGTGACGTTGCAGAATTTTTATTTAGTCAAACCAATTTACATTATCCACTTTCGATGGCCCACCTCTGCGATGCGCAATTAAACACCGCCGCAAAAATATACCTAGAAAAAATGACTATTCATGCAAAAGGAAAAGGTTATGTGATTGATAAGTTACCTGCTAATTTTCAATCAATTGGTTTAATTTACAAATTATTTCCTAATGCTAAGGTACTTCATCTTAAGCGTAATTTGCCAAACGTAGCCTTATCTATTTACCAAAATTATTTTGCTCAAAATGAACCTTATTTTTGTTCATTGAGTGAATTTAAGCAATATCACAGTTTGTATACAGACTTGATGGATTTTTGGAGCATTCAATTACCTGGATTTATACATGAAGTTAGCTACGAAAGGTTGATTGTAAATAAAGACCCAACCATTAAAAGCATTTTAGAGTTTTGTGGATTAACATTGCAAATGGATGAATTAAGTGCACCAGAAGCCAAAAAAGTCGTTAAAACGTTAAGTAATATTCAAATTAGACGACCAATGAGTACAACAGTTGTTAACAACTGGTACAATTACGCAGCACATCTAAGCCAATTCAGGGATGGCGAGGAGGGTGGATGAAATTAATAATATTCAATTGATACTGTTTCGTTAATAAACTTGATATTTGGACATTTTTTTAATAAGCCAAATTTTAAATGACACCTTAAAATCAGATACTTAGAGCATGAATAGCTAAGATGATAAAAAAATCGACACTAGCACAAACATATTTAAAATGCCGGACTCAATTAATTAGAGTGATAAGTGGGATTGTCGACAGTGATGATATTGAAGATATCGTGCAAGAAACTTTCGTTAAAAGTTATGAGGCTGAACTAAAGCAAGAAATAACATACGAAAGAACATATATGCTGACAACAGCTAAAAATCTGGCCCTTAATCATGTTTCAAGAGCCAGTGCACGAAAAAATTTGTCGCTGGATGATATGCAAAGTTTACCTAGCGGTTTAACCAGTAATAGTTTGGAAAGTCAGGTTGAAAGTAAAGAGCGCTTTTTAAATTTTTGTCGAGCCACTGATACATTATCGGTTGAAGTCAAGCGAGTTTTTTTGCTAAAAAAAATCTATGGTATGAGTCAAAAGGATATCTCAGGATATATTGGGTTAAGTGAGAGTACAGTTGAAAAACATGTAGCGAAAGGGCTATTGCAATGTTCATTATATTTGCAGCGATTAACTAATTCTGACTTTGAACAAACTGCTTCGGCAGTAAAACACAGTGAATCAGTCAATAAATGAGTAACGTTCAGGAATTTAGCAGTAAGCAAGATATTCAGCAGCAAGCCTGCGAATGGATTAGTCGTTTTGACCGTGGGTTGAACGATATAGAGGAAAGTGCATTTTCTAGTTGGGTTAATATCAGCAAAACACACAGACAATGTTTATTTGATGTCGCCAAAACATGGGATGAACTAAGTGTATTAAATGAATTAAGTACTTTATTTCCATTGCGAGCTAATCACGTTAGCCAAAAAAATGTATTTGCGCACAAAAATATTTTTGGAATTGCAGCAAGCTTAGCTGTTGTATTCTTCAGTTGTTTAGCATGGTATGTCAATTCTAATCTGTTATCTTCCATAACTGATCAATCATTGTTAGTGCTTAATGCTGAGACATCTATAGGTGAACAACGAGTGATCTCGTTAGCAGACGGCTCTTTGATCCATTTAAATACTGATAGTTTAGTATTGGTTGAATTCTCTGACATTCGTAGAGATGTTCACCTGCTTCGTGGTGAAGCGCACTTTGAAGTGGCACATGATGAGCATCGTCCATTTATTGTAAAAGCAGGTAGTAATACAGTCACTGCCGTAGGGACGGCTTTTAACGTTCAAATAACCGCTGATAAAAAATTAGAGCTATTGGTGACGGATGGCAAAGTATTAGTCAAAAATAAACAAGATAACAATGATGCCTCTACTATTGCAGAGTCATCACACCCCCTTGATAATTTTGGGGAGTTGATGGTTGCGGGTCAAAAGGCAGTTATCAGTCAGCTATCAATTCAACAGTTGACACTATCTAATGAACAGGTTCAGAGTGATTTAGCTTGGCAACAGGGTATGCTTGTATTTCACGGTGAACCTTTAGCTGAAGTGCTTAAGGAAATAAGCCGTTATACATCAATCAACTTTACTTTAGCAGATGAACAAGTAAAGCAGAGACGAGTAGCCGGCTACTTCAAAGCGGGAGATATTCAAGGGCTATTGTTTGCACTTAAAAATAATTTTAATATTGTTTATTCAAAACGTGATGAACAAACCATAGTTTTATCATCTGGGGTTTAGGTGTTTATTTAATTAAAAACTTGAATTTTTTTAATAGCTATACCTAAGCGTTTTAAAAAAAAATCTACGTGGTAGACTGTGAATTAAATTGTGTTCTATCTGTATTTATATGCGTTTACTTGTTTTATTAACCGTTATTGCATTCCAGTCGTCTGCTGGGATTAAATACCAATTTGATATCCCACCTCAAGAAGCAGATAAAGCACTTACTTTATTTGCTCAACAAGCTAATTCAACTCTTTTATTTCCTGCCGAGCTCGCAGAGCAAGAAGTCAGCAACGGTTTAAGTGGTAATTACACCGTTGAATTGGGCTTAGTTAAATTGCTAGAGGGCACAAAGTTATACCCTATCAAAGGTGAAAGTGGACTGAGTGTAAAAGCGATCATTCAAGTTGAGCATATTGGTCAAATGAATTTAGCTGCAAAAAAGGTGGATAAAAGCGTATTCTCAGCTAATGTAATCGAAAGAATTGCGGTAGTCGGCACAAGATCTTCACCCCGCTCAATAATTGACTCTCCCGTCCCACTAAACATTTTTGGAATAACTGAATTTACCGATCAGGGAGCCACTGATATTATTTCAATGATTTCTACTTTAGTGCCTTCTTTCAACGTTAATGATCAACCAATAAATGACGCCTCCAGTTTAGTACGTCCAGCTAACCTCAGAGGTATGGCTTCTGACCATACCCTTATTCTCATAAACGGTAAAAGACGGCATAGGTCTTCAGCTATCACATTTTTAGGAGGCGGTTTATCAGATGGAGCGCAAGGTGTGGATATATCTAATATCCCAACGTCATCTTTACAACAAATTGAAGTGCTTCGAGATGGTGCTGCAGCACAATACGGCTCCGATGCGATAGCGGGTGTGATTAATTTTGTGCTTAATGATAGTGATGATGGGGGTATGATTGATATCAGGTTAGGTCAATTCAGCGAGGGTGATGGGGATCTACTGCACATTCAAAGTAACCTTGGGTTACCTTTTGGCACTGAGGGTTTTATTAATATAAGTACTGAATTCAAACGCCAAGGAGCCACAGACAGAAGTGTACAACGTGACGATGCGTTGGCTTTAATCGGATCAGGAAATAACAACGTGGCTGAACCGGCACAGATTTGGGGGAGTCCGAAGGAAAACTATAATCTTAAATTCTTGATTAATATGGGATACCAGCTCAATTCAGGCAACGATATTTATTCCTTTAGTAATTTATCTAAAAGAAAAATAGAAGGAGGGTTCTATTTTCGCAACCCACAGACCCGAGATGGCGTATTTGAAGACCGTACGGATAAAAATAGTTTACCCACATTATTGGTTGCTGACTTAGATGGTGTCGGTCAAGGCATTAGCTGCCCAGAAGTGCTCGTAACTGATGACAATGTTTTAGATGATAATAATTTTTTACTTATTGCAGATAATTTAACAGCATTAGGGCAAAACTGTTTTGCGTTTAACGAGATATTACCAGGCGGATTTACTCCATTATTTGGCGGTATAATAAGCGATGCTTCTTGGGTGTTAGGTGTTAGGGGGAAAACATCTTCTGAGTGGGATTATGACTTGAGTGTGGGGATTGGATATTCTGAAATTGATTATGAGATTAGTCGAACGGTTAACCCATCTTTAGGTCCTAATACCCCCTTTTCTTTTAAACCGGGTTTAGCTAGCCAACTTGAAAAAAATGTACATTTAGACCTATTTAAACAATTTATTATAGATGAAAAGTATACGATTAACTTTGCAACAGGACTTGAATGGAGAAGAGAAAGTTACCGCCAAAAACAAGGAGATTTAGCTTCATATGCCGTGGGTGATTTAGCTTTTGATCCGAATACAGGTTTGTCTCAAGGCTTTGGTGTTGGGTCGAATGGTTTTCCTGGATATAATCCTCAATCATCTGGTAAATGGAGTAGGGGCAATTGGGCACTATACACCGATTTTGAAATACATATGAGCGATGCCTTTTTATTTGGTCTTGCCGCTCGATACGAAGATTTTAGTGATTTTGGCTCTACATTTGATGGAAAGGTGTCTGCGCGAATAATATTGAATGAATTACTGACATTGCGTGGGTCAATGAGTACTGGGTTTAAGGCCCCAACCGTTGGACAAAGTAACGTTGTTAATGTGACTACGGCTTTTTCTGCGCAAGGATTAGAGGATCAAGCGACTTTACCACCAACCAATCCAATTTCTATCCAACTTGGGGCGACGCCGCTTCGACCCGAAGAATCTCTTAATACAAGTTTTGGCATAGTCGGAGAAATAGCTGAGCGTTTCTATTTTACTTTAGACTATTTTTACATTCAACTTTATGATCGAATTAGTACCACCTCAGCATTAACTCTGAGTCAAGAGGATATTCAATTGTTGGTTGCTGCTGGCATAACCGAAGCTACCAGCTATGGGAGTGCGAAATATTTCACCAATGATTTTGATTCAACCACTCAAGGTGTAGACTTGGTGATAAATTACGAAACCCATATCTTTACTATACCAAGTCGTTTTATGTTTAGCTATAACTGGACAGATACTGTAGTTGACAGAGTCACTTTATATAATAGACTTAATACCGATGGGTCAACGTACTTTGAATCAAACCTTACTCAACAACGCATAAAAATGATTGAAAACAACCTACCAGCTCAACGAGCTAGTTTGTCTTTGAAGCAATATATTAATAGGTTAACCAGTACCATTCGTCTTAATTTTTACGATGAATTTTATGAAGATCACTTAGACGCAGCTGCTGGGCTAGATATTGTTGCAGGGTCAGAGATAACCTTAGATATTGACGTAAGTTATCAATTAAATGCTAACTTTATACTATCAGTAGGCGCAAAAAACGTATTTGATAATCGACCAGACAACAACTTATTCAGTGGTGAAGCTGGTGCATTATACCCAGCCACCTCCCCTTTAGGGATTAATGGTGGGTTTTACTATTTAAGGGGAACGTATGAGTTTTAATTTTTTTTATAGAAAATGGCTAGCCTAAAAATTTAATACATCATATTTTAGCTAATGAATAAATAAGTGAGAAAGAGCGTTCTTGTGTCATTATGCTTACCACTATTTTTACTAGGATAAATATCATCTTTATTAACCTAAACCAGCAATTTCATTTCTTTTTTTATCCTCAAATAAGCTAATTGGCAACGCCAAGTCTGCAATTCTCATCTAGCATTAACATCCTACTTACAATTTATAAACAAACGTATTGATTTACATTGTTTTGCCATAGGTTGATAAATGAAAGATAGAAATCATTTAGCTAATATTGGACTGATTCATCAAGTTAACGTTATTGAAAATGGCTTGATCGATATCCCAATGCTGCAAGTTTTACAACTAGATGGTTCACTGCATCAACAAGCAGAAATACCAACTCTTACCCAACAAGTCGCCCTGAAAATTCTACAGACAATGCAATATGTCAGATTGTTAGATGAAAGGATGGTAGCTGCCCAGCGTCAGGGCAGAATTAGCTTTTATCTTGCCTGCACTGGTGAAGAAGCCTCAACGGTAGCCAGTGCGGCTGCATTAGAGCCTCAAGACATGATCATGTCTCAATATCGTGAGCAAGGGGCACTGGCTTATAGAGGATTTTCGAGTAAAGAGTTTATGGACCAAATGTTCAGTAATCAAAATGAGCTGAACAAAGGTAGGCAAATGCCTATCCATTATGGATCTACGGCCCTTAATTTTATGACTATCTCTTCTCCATTAGGTACACAGATCCCACAAGCAAGTGGTTATGCCTATGGTCAGAAGATGGCCGGACTTAAAGCTGTCACTATTTGTTATTTTGGTGAGGGTGCGGCATCTGAGGGGGATTTTCACGCTGGACTTAACATGGCCGCAGTACTGGATTGTCCCGTCATATTTTTCTGTCGAAATAATGGTTACGCCATTTCAACGCCTTCAGAAGAACAATTCAAAGGTGATGGTATTGCTTCTAGAGGCCTAGGTTACGGTATCAGAACTATCCGTGTAGACGGTAACGATGTGTTGGCTGTTTATGCCGCGACACAAACAGCTAGGAAATTAGCGTTAGAACATCACTGTCCAGTACTTATAGAAGCGATGACATACAGATTAGCCGCGCATTCCACCTCTGATGACCCGACAAGTTATCGTTCTAAAAATGAGGAGGGGAGCTGGCAGTTAAAAGATCCCATAGCACGATTTAAAAGCTGGATGCAATCTAAAGGTTGGTTGGATGAAAAACTTAATTTAGCCTTTATCGAGCAAACCAGACTAGAGGTTTTAAAAGAGCTAAAACTTGCTGAACAAGTCCCCATATGCCCAATTGAACAAATAATTGAAGATGTATATGACACACCTCCATGGCACTTAAAGGCACAATTAGCTGAGTTAAAAACACATATTGATTTATACCCAGAAGCATATCCAAATACGTCAGGGAGATCGTGACATGGCGACTATGAATATGCTGCAAGCTGTGAATAATGCACTAATTACGGCTATGAACGATGATGAGAAGGTCATGGTATTTGGAGAAGACGTGGGGCAGTTTGGTGGAGTATTTAGAGCCACTAGTAATCTGCAACAGACATTCGGAAAAGCCAGATGTTTTAATACACCGTTAACTGAACAAGGCATTATCGGTTTTGCTACTGGTCTTGCTTCTCAGGGAGCCGTCCCTGTTGCTGAGATCCAGTTTGCTGACTATATTTTTCCAGCTTTTGATCAAATTTTGAATGAAACCGCAAAGTTCCGTTATCGTTCTGGCGGCCAGTTTTCATGTGGCACACTCACTATTCGAACGCCATACGGCGGTGGTATATCAGGTGGACTTTATCATTCTCAGTCACCTGAGGCATTTTTTGCTCATGTACCTGGTATGAAGGTAGTCATTCCCCGAAACCCATATCAGGCGAAGGGTTTGTTGTTAGAGTCAATTCGTGATGATAACCCTGTTTTATTTATGGAGCCTAAACGTCTATACCGAGCTTCAGTTGGTGAGGTACCTGAGGAAGATTACCAGTTACCTCTTGGCAAAGCAGATATCGTACAAGAAGGTTCTGATATTACTTTATTAGCCTGGGGAGCCCAAGTTGAAATAATAGAAAAAGCTGCAGCTATGGCTAAAGAGCAAGGTATTTCTTGTGAGGTGATTGACCTACAAAGTATCTTACCTTGGGACATTGAGACGGTATGCAGTTCGGTTGAAAAAACAGGTCGGTTACTGATCAATCACGAAGCACCTCTAACAGCTGGTTTTGCTAGTGAAATCGCGGCAAGTGTACAAGAAAAGTGTTTTCTTCATCTTGAGTCTCCTATATGTCGGGTTTGTGGGTTAGATACTCCTTATCCATTGGCCCATGAAAAAGAGTATATGCCGGATCATCTTAAAACTTTCGAAGCAATAAAGCGCACTGTTAATTTTTAGATTTTTTATAGCTCAATAATAAGGAGCAAACTATGCAAGATTTTATTCTACCTGATATTGGCGAGGGCATTGTGGAGTGCGAGGTCGTCAAGTGGCTAGTCACTGAAGGTCAAAATATTATTGAAGACCAAGCCGTTGTTGAGGTCATGACCGATAAAGCATTAGTAGAGATCCCCGCAAAGTATAGTGGAGTGGTGACCAAACTTTATTACGCAGAAGGCAATATTGCAAAGGTGCATTCGCCTTTGTTTTCCATGCGAATTAATGATGATCATACAGAGTCACCTGATTTGTCAGCACCCATTACAAGATTAGAGGTTATTGATGTTAGGGCCACAAATATCAACAATACGTCGCTCAACACTGAAGAAAAGAAAACAAGTAAAGTATTAGCAAGTCCAGCTGTAAGGCGGTTGTCGAGAGAGTTAGAAGTTGATTTATCTCAAATAGCAGGTAGTGGTAATAAGGGGCGTGTTTTAAAGCATGATCTCACTGCTCCTTTGTTACCAGTAATTCAATCTGTTGTGGTGTCCCAGGACACTCAAGTTAATCGAGAATCAACCGGCGGGAAACGCGTAGAGCCAATTAGGGGGGTACAAGCGGCTATGGCTAAACATATGATGCATTCAGTTTTTACTGTGCCCCATTTTAGCGTCAGTGAAGAGATCGTAATGGATAAATTGATTGATGCTAGGGCACAGCTCAAAGATGCATTTGAAAGAGAAGGTGTCAAACTCAGTTTTATGCCATTCTTCATCAAAGCAATGTCATTAGCATTAGGCCATTTCCCAATAATAAACAGCCAAATTAATACTGATTGCTCCGAGGTGACCTATTTCGACGATCACAATATTGGTTTAGCAGTAGACTCAAAAATGGGTCTACTGGTGCCTAACATCAAAGCTGTGCAACATTTATCTTTATTAGAGGTGGCTAGAAAGTCTAATGAATTAGTAGACCTAGCACGTCAAGGAAGATTAAGAAGTGGTGATCTAAAAGGTGGTACTATCAGCATTTCTAATATTGGTGTGCTAGGTGGCACGGTTGCTACTCCGGTAATTAATGCGCCTGAGTCAGCCATAGTGGCACTGGGTAAAATTCAACGATTACCTAGATTTGACGAAAATGACACAGTGAAAGCAGTCAACATCATGCATGTTAGCTGGTCTGGTGATCATAGAATTATAGATGGAGCGACTATGGTCAGATTTAACAACCTATGGAAATCTTATCTGGAAAACCCAATTACAATGTTAGCGATAACTAAATAGTGATATAAAAACTTCAAACCCGCTAACAGCGGGTTTATTTTTGCTTTAAGATTACCACTGATATTCATATAGATTTTTAATTAAGGAATTCACTATTGTTAAGTTATCGACATAGCTACCACGCAGGTAATCATGGTGACGTATTAAAACATATTTGTCAGATGTTGCTTATCGACAAGCTTAAACGTAAAGAAAAAGGTTTTTGTTATTTTGATACCCACAGTGGTGCCGGGGTGTATCAGTTGAATTCAGAAGAGGCTCTTAAAACTAAAGAATTTAAACACGGCATTGAACGCCTTGCTGAACATTCAGTGCAGAACAAAGCTCTAAGTGATTATTTGTCTTTTGTTAATGCCTATAAAGAATTTAATCAATATCCAGGTTCGCCTGAAATTGCTAAATCTATGCTACGCCCTCAGGATAAGTTGATCTTGATGGAATGGCATAATCAAGAAATACAGAATTTAAAAAGTAATCTTGGTGGTAAAAATATTGCTATTCATCATAGAGATGGATATGAGGGTTTATTGGCATTAACGCCCCCAGATATGCAGCGGGGTATGGTGCTTATTGACCCTTCCTACGAAGTGGCAAGTGAGTATCAAAAAGTTGTAGATACTGTAATAACAGCCTATAAAAAGTGGAACTCTGCAATTTATGTGATTTGGTATCCGTTAATAAGCGATAGGAAATCGGCGAGTGCGACCTTTAATAGCAGCATCAGTAAAAAAGGCAAAAGTGAAACTATGATTGAAAGCTTAACTCATCATTCCTTTAAAAATCTGCTTAAAGTAGAGTTATGCGTAACCAGCAATGATGCTGGTGGTATGTATGGCTCTGGCATGTTGATTATTAATGCCCCTTGGAAGTTAGATGAAAAAATCAAAGAAAGTTTACAAGAACTTTCGCCACTGATGGCTCAAAGTGATGCCGCGTCGTATTCAGTTGATTGGCTTATTGAGGAATAATTAAGGAAATTAAGAAGCGAAGCTATGTTGACACCTGCGAATATCCAACACTTTTATATTCCTGATGAACAGTCCATTTATTTGCTGTCTCACAAGGATGCTAAAAAGTTAAAAGATTGGTTTAAGTTGTGTACCGAACAGCTTGAGTTGTTAGGTTATCAAGACATTGAGTTGATAGGCAAGGGCGCATTTGGCTTTGTCTTTTCAGGAAATGTTGCTGACTTATTATTAAAAACAATCACCACACAAAATACACAAAATAGTTCTGAAAAACCTA
>Ga0209712_10004126_pt1 | contig 11640 bp, 7 predicted proteins | sample ArcOceMetagenome_FD_187443 | JGI IMG/M metagenome (GOLD analysis project Ga0209712, IMG submission 187443) | Marine eukaryotic phytoplankton communities from Arctic Ocean - Arctic Ocean - Greenland ARC118M Metagenome (SPAdes) (version 2) | ecosystem: Environmental > Aquatic > Marine > Oceanic...
CAGTCTATTTCTATGGAATGAATGAATGGCTTTGTCGACTGACTGTTGACTGTTGACTATTGATGGCAAATGAATGCGATGGATGTGTTGCATTGATGATTTGAACACCAACACCAGGCAGACACAAGATTGAAGCTCATCCATACAGGTATGGGAGATGAAGAAAAGATGAAGGAAGGAGGCGAGGAGGGGTCGGATTTGAAATTGCACGATGGATGGATGACGTCGCCTCTTTCATGTCACATTAATGTCCAAACTGTGGCTGTTGTGTGTGGTGACAATGCAGAAAATACGCCTTGACGCTGAATTTCGGTGGAAGAATGCATTCAGAGAATGCGAATGCGTATTTTGAATTTAGAAAAAGCCAGAAGGGGCGATTTCTATCGGCGAAATGAATCTATCTTACGTGTAAAATGTGTGGGTGGTATCTTGGCACTCTAAACTTGAGAGATGTAAAAGGTGTACCGAACATACAAATTATCGAGGAGATTTGAGATTATGCTGGTTAATTTTTAAAGTTATTTAGTTGAAATAATGTTCAATAAAGATTCAAAAGCAATTACGAAATATACAGGTATTTTATGTCACCCATGTCCATCCCTCAAACATGAAGCAATCTTTCCTCCAAGTAAGTACTCGTGGCTTAAACGCTTGACGTACCCTATTCGCTTGACGCCACGCTACCAGTGCCACTTTCTACATCACTGATTGGTGCGGGATTTCCATCCGGCCCTGCGGCTACCTTCGTACGAACATTCCTCTGTGATGGGTGAGGATTTGTTTTTACAACGCTCTGTTCTGGCTTGATTCTTCCAAATACTAGCTCAGAGGCGCTTCTCTTGTTGCTGAGCTTGTTTGTGGATGCTATGACAGTTCCCGAGTTGCTGCTCTTTGTCTTGGCACCTGTATCTGTATCATTCCCGGTCTTCATAGGACGAATACTGCAGACGCATTCAGGTGCATCACCGCTAAAGTGCACAACTCCGTTCAGGGTAACCAAGACAAAATTTCCGTCCTTATTTTGCAATCTCAATTCCCATACTCCTGAACCAAGGGGGGTTGTCTCGTGGTCTCTTCTTCTTGCTGCGAGGGAATCCATGAAGGCAGCCTTCAGAAGACGTACACTACCTTCGCATAGTCTCTCCCAAAACGAAGATCCAACTAGCTCGTTGGGTGAGAAATCTAAAAAGTTGCTCACAGAATGTGAAACAAACCCAAGTTTTCCACTAGAATCAAAGACAACAATCAAATCTGGAATAGACCGAAGGATCTGTTCTTTTCTTCTAAGATCATCATTTTCTTCCTTCAGTTCTTCAATAAATTGTTTCTTACGTTTTCGGCTCAGCTGAGCTGAACGTCTGTTGGCAGCTCTTTTTTGCAACTTTTTATCCGGCCCTGATTCGTTTTCTTCGTTCGTTGTACGAATTGTCTCATCAGCACGTGGACTGGTCACGACATCTCCGCTGTTTCTCATTAGGATTGGCTGGTTGTGAGAAGCTGGGACAGCTTGAGCTGTTGGAGTACGGGCTGGTTGGAATTGTGGTGGCTGCATAGAATTGTTCTCTGAAATTGATTGAACTGATGAAGAAGTCGCATTTGGCAAAACTTGAAAGTTCCCTGTCACGTCGGGAAAAGAAAGAAGAGGAAGAAAGTGAGATTTCTGTGACGAAAATTCTTGAGTACAGTCATCTTGAATCGATTTGACACATGATGAGTTAAAAGGCCTTTTCATGCTGACTGTGTAAAAACAGATAAAAAAGTTGAAGTTTTACTTATGACATGACGTCAATTTTTTGTTTTTGACGTAATGCATCATCTGTTTTTTTCTTCGCCATCTGTTTTGCGTCAAGAAATATGAAAAATGAAATGAGACGATGATTCCTTACCTCCTCCTTGACGACCTTGTGTCGCTGCAAACATGGCACTGACTGCACTTGGATCCATACCTACGTACGGATACTTATTCTGAGTAGCTGCATTGGCCTGGTTCATTAGTTGAAGGACAGAGGACTGCGTAGATTGAAGGGGGTTCATGTATGCAAGTTGATGAAGCGCACTCATGGAGTCGGTGTTAACTCCTAGACCAGTATTTGGTAGGACGTTGGCTGCTTGCTGCTGATTGATGTTGGGTCCCATAGACTTGAGAAGAGCTGCAATGTTATGTGGTAGACCATTGAAAGATTGGTTTTGATTAACCTGTGAAGCAGTATTTGCCGCGTAGTTTATGGCACTGTTGAATTCTACTGCGGGTATACTTGTAGGTGCACTTCTCTGATTCTGTTGATTATCTCTGTCACTGCCGTTCGCATCCTCATTGGACTTGCTAGCATTGTTGCAAAGATTGGCTAAGGCCTCTAGTCCTTGGTTTCCTTTCATGGTCGGTGAGATAACTATTTTAATTGTGTAATTTTTGTGTTGCTGGTTCTTGTGTTGTGGGTTGTGGGTTGTGGGTTGTGTGTTGTGTTTGTCACCCGCCAGTGTGTCACCTATCCTGTGCGTACGCAAGGAAACTACCAGAGGTGAATCACCCACAAATTCACATAAGTAATTGGAAATTTCGTATGAAGGCCAGACGCATTGAAAATGTCGCTTTCAAGTGGAGGGCAAACTTGGAACTTGAAGTTACCAAGACCGCCTGATCAGGGATTCTAGGGGGCTGATATCCCTTGCTTCGCCTCAATTGTCGTATAAAAATGTTTTAGAGTCAATACAGTAAATTTTTTGAAAATAGTTATTTAGAACGTTTGCCAATTTCATTCTTTTGTCGTCACCACATGATTATTTTCTGGTGTTTAGCAACAAAGGCTATAGTACTTGTAAAAGTCTTAGAATCGCGGGATATCTGCCCCCTAGATTCTGGCCTCTCATCGTACCTACAGTACCGCGCGCTAGCATTCGTCATGCTCATTTATTTTAATACGCCATTCCAATTAATTCAGCATTTCCTCTTGACTCGTTCTAATGCAAGTGATTTTACCTAAAACCATGATGTATGATACCCTTTTGTAAAGTAAGAAATGTGTAGCGTTTGTATTTGGTGGTCGTTTCTATAAAGTAATGTACCAGACCATAAATTCTCCAGTGGGATGCCATTGATAACGTTTGGGTTTGCAAGACACAATTGCAGTCTTCTCCATATTACTATTTATTAACTACTTAACATTTGAGACCATCGAGAGGCGTACACGCTATTGTCGCTTCCTTTCGCCATGAGCTCGGAGTGCGTCCCACTTTCAACAACTGCTCCGTCCTTCAATACCACAATTTTATCAGCATACCTTCCGATCGCCCATCGCTTGGAAGTGATTAGAGAAGCTGCACCTGAACTCTTCAATGATTTGATTAATTTGATTTCCTCAATCTCATTCAAATGATTCGTAATGTCGTCGAGTAAAAGTATTGACCCAACAAGTGATTTGGAAACAGAGTTTGGATTAGACATGGGGTTGTCGTTTGTCAAAACTACCTGTGATATTACTTTCGTCAAAAGCACTTTTGACCATTCAGCGTTGGAAAGAGGGACAATATCTTGGCTACGAGGAGACTTCAAATCGTCCTCACTAGCGGTGACTACTGTATCCAATTTTGCTGGAAGTCTAGACAAAAGACTAGACAGTCCAGTGAATTGCGTGGCAATGCCTACAGCGCTCCTAATCGCACCCTCGTGAGTGCCTCCTGGGCACGTAGGTCTAATAATCTCATGAAGCTTTGATCCTGAGTGGAACCGAGGCACATCGGAGAGTGTTCGAATGTCATTAAAAAATATGCCAGTCTTTCGCTTCAACTCGGACGTATTCCATTCTGTTACTTCCAAACCACCTACAGCGATCTTTCCGCGCGCCAAATTAATACTTCGAGAAGACTTCGTTGGTGAAGCCAGTGACTCTCCAATGGCAGCCAATAACCTTGTCTTTCCACTTGATTCCTCTCCTAGAATGACAACTACTTCGCCTGCCTTGCATGATATGTTGACTCCTCGACACGCCCAAGCCCTGAGGAAAGGATGACATATTTGTTAGCTTGGTTGATAAGACTTCTATTCTCTTTGCAACTACATGTACAAGTTCACATACCTTTTAGCAACATTTGCAGCCCAAAGATCAGAAATTACTAAACCTTTGCTTGGAGAAGAAGAGGTTCGTGTAGACGCTAATTTCGTGCGCTTTGTAGCCTCAACCTCTTTGACGGTGTTTGAAAGTACTTGCAAGAATGGAGCTACCTTGGGCAAGTTGCGAGTTGAATCGATAGCAGCAAAGAGGGCCGTTCTTGCAATATTCTTCGTGAAGAGTAACACAAGTATTATACCAGAGAATTGTCCCCAGTCAATAATGATTTCATTCATCAGCGAGATGAAAATATGGGCAATGATGGGTGCCAATGTCAGAACTCCGCAAATCGTACTATATGCAAGCTTCCGTATTATCAAATTGTTCGCTGAAGACTTCGTTTTTGGTGATCGAGAAAGCTCTTTTTCCATTTGGAATTGATGCAGAATCTTTTCCACGGCTCCTTCTTGCATCTGTAACTCCAAGCGGCTCACGGTTGATCCGCCAAGACTAGATATTCTCTCGGAACTATTTAACTCTTGACCTTGGATGCTTTCAATGTTTGGCATTTTGTTTCCTTCTGCTGCTGAGGTTGTAGAACGACCACGTTCAAGAACCGATAGCTGTGAAAATATAAAGAGGGCAATTGCAACCGATATTATCGAAACTATTGCCATAGGATTGGAGATTATCTTGTCCAACTCATTATCAAATACGACCTTTAAACTCTCCACGAGAGCAATGACAAGATCCTTCATTGTTGAACCTAGAGCATCCCAATCAACTGGCCACTCCCGCAGACCATCATATGAGACGATCTCTATCAATGCCACAAAAATGTTCATGCAAATGGGCTTCACCACTGGTACAGTTGTGGCAAATACAGTTAACAAGGTCACAAACACAAAGGCTCTTAGGCGTGCAATTTCTATGGTAGCGATACCTTGATCTTCCGAAGCGCTTGCAAACGTTTGCATGAGTTCATTTCGAAGAAGAACCCCCGACTCAAGCCTCAAGAAAAGTTGACTTTGTAACACACTTGACTTGATTGTTTTCGAAATTCTATTCATCAATTCCTTAGCCTTCGGCTCGAATAGCACGTCTCTGGTAAAAATGGACAATATTGCAGCAATAATAGCAAAGGGTGCCGATGTGTCAGACAAATTAATGTCAGAAATGCTCAGTGTACTTGTGATTTGTTGCAAAAACATCCTTCCATCGTCAATGTTAATTGGAAGACTCCAGGATTGCATCTCGAAAGGACCGCGAAAGGCATTTAAACACTCCAGGACCGTGACATAAACAAATCCAAGAGCCAGTATATCCATTATCGCCTTCGATCTTCCAATTCTCCCAAGAAAATGGACATCCCTTACCGACAGCAAATTCGCAGTTGCTTTCCTTGCGACTGGGGATGAGGTCGAATGTCTCATGAGCAAGTCCTCTACGGAACCCTGACCGTTGGAATTGGCAACTTTGGTTCTGCTTGGACGCCTTCCACTTGGTGCTGGCGTGCGTTTTAGCGTATTTGTTGACGGAGTACCCCAATCGTCATCGGACCAGCCTGAGTCAGCAATCCTACTCAAGCCTCTCCGACGATTCAAGAAAGGCAATTTCGGTGAAGGAATCTTAAACAAACTTCCAATTTTCCGAGACAATGAGATCTTATCCTCTTCGAAATCGAACGATGCTGATGATTGCGATCGTGACGATGGAGGTGACGATGGAGGGGTTACAAAAAATGTCGATGGATCAACTGCATCCTCATAATCAGAACTATCATCTTCATCAAAATCTTTACTGGCAGGATATGCAAGCATTGCATAAGGATTAGTGACCGGCTCTGGTGCGCTCTTCTTTTGTTGGGGTTGCATTTGCTCGCTGTCGACCATTGCACTCCCATATGCATCCACGTCGCCTACCTGACCATGAACCAATCCCTGTCTTTCTACACCAGATCCCACATCATTATCTTTATGAATTTGCTGCGGTTGATGTACCACTTCAATCTTATCAGATTTCTGAGTGTCGTCCAACTCCTGTGCCAATCCGTGAAGATGTTGCTGCAAAGGACTTTCGCCAGAACCGACAAATGTTTCCCCCGGTCCAAAATCTGAGCCTGAAGTACCCAAAATAGCCTTCCGCCTTTGTTCTGTGACAGTCTTACGCCGATCATCCTCCCATTCATCTCTAGTTCCTGTTGCAATGGTAGGTGCGCCCCCAAATATATTACTCATTCTTCCTCGAACTGTATCTTTGATCCCCTCCTTGATGCCCGTGACACCGTCAACGCCCTGGAAAACAGTTTTGCGCATGGCGCCAGATACACTTTCCGCGACAGTGCCAGAACCGGAGGATACGGTTTTCATCACTTGCTGCGCTTTTTGGGAGATTAAGGTGTCAACGTCTGCCAGTGCATCGAGGGATTTCCCAAATCGTTGAAGGAGAGAGGTTCCAGGAGGGGGTTGGGGTCTTCTTGGTACAAGTGCCCCTGCCCCTGGCGATGGCCCAAATTGTTGTTGTTGTTGTTGTTGTTGTTGTTGTTGTTGTTGTTGATAATGCTGTGGATTTGGCGGACCGCGGCTATAATTATAGTTTCTGGGTGCAATTTTTTGAGGTGGCTGCTGGCCAGGAGGAGGTCTCTGAGGATATGTTCTAGGCATATGCCCCTGCCCCTGTTGCAACTGCTGTGGATGACTTGCGCCCAAACCTCGACTACGATGTAAATTCTCATGTCCATATGAATCTGGACCCTGGGGAGGAGGACCCGGGGGAGGTCTATGCAATCTTTCCTGTTGCTGCTGAGGTTGAAATTGATTTTCTTTTGGAACGATCCATTCCGGCTCCCTTTTCTGTTCATGTTGTTGCCATCCCTGTGCTTGCGACTCTTGCTTTTGATGGGAATATTGACTTTTTCTTTCATCACGCCCTGGAATAAATTCACTACGTGTAGCTTCATTCTCTATGTTTTCACGGTTTGAGCTTTCTGTGCCTTCCACTCTCATTGTTTCCTCCTGAGGAGAAGGTGGTTTTGACTGAAATATTTCATGTTTCTTATTCTCGTCATTAGGTGGCCCAGGCATGGGTCTCTCAGCATCTTGTTTCAGTGATTTGTGTTTACTCTCTGCACTATTCCAATCTTGAGTGACATCATCAAAATCAATCACATTCGACCTATCCTGTTGAGTATCAGCACCGGGAGGTGGGGGTGGAACGTGTGCACTAGAATCATGGTGCATACTACGTGGTGTACCAAAACCCTTTGAAAATTGTTCAGCCTGCTCCCTCGTTGTTATTTCTTCTGAATAGTCATCAATTCCAGCACCTGCTGTATTGTAACGTCGTTCAAGGTATTCATTTGTTGGTACTTTCTCTTTCTCGTCCACAAGAGGAGCAGTATATGCACTTCTGCTACTCTTACTCATAGTTGTCCCTTCATCCTTCGTTTCTACACGTACTGGAGGGGGAGGTGGCGGGAAAGAATTTGTGGGTTGCCGGGTAGATGAATGCTGTTTGACTTGATGCAAAGATTCATTAGTATTTGGTCTCACTCCCATGGTTGGTGGAGGCGGTGGTGGGATAGAACTCTGTACGCGACAAGTCGTCTCTGCGATTAGCAGGAGAGTTAGAGAAAGGTTTCCAAACTTCATTTTCTACTTCCTGTACGAGTGCTCGTGTATTCCCCTTTCCTCAACGTTAGAGGACCTTTATGTTTTTGATTATTTCAGACCTTTGGCTCAATGCGACGCCAGCAAGAGACGATCTGGACTTGCAATGAGATTTGATTTCAAAAGCTATCGGTTCTTCTTGCTTCATCGATCATGATCGCACGTTCATCCATCGTTGGCTTTTCTAGCTTTCTCGTGTGTCCTTGTAAATACACGTGTAATGTAGAAATGTGAGAAATGTGAGCTCTCCCTTCATTTCGCGGATAACAGATTTCTCATCAACCCCTCAAAAATTATCATCCTCATCTGACATGATGATGTGACTATCAAAACAGTTTTATCAAAACACATGACAGAACAAGAACACAATAAGATAAGAGCGCCTTTCTGATGCATCAGAACGATAGAAATGGTGGAAGCATGTGCCTTTAGAATAAAACTTTACCACTACCATTCCATTGCGCTTCTCGCATCAAAGTTTTTGCTCCCAAGTTCAAGTGCTTTTTTACCAGCAGTTGTCAATAGACAAAGTTTTGGAAGAAGAGGATATGGGGTGGCTCATCAAAATGCACTTTTTCAGTCATCTTTGGTCCAAACACCACCTCTTGAATTCCAATTAGGTGTTCAATCTCAATCTTTAGTATTTGAGAACGATGAAGTTTTACACTTACCACTGCAAGACGTAACTGCGAAGCTTCACCGCATTCTCGATCGATCTGAAGAAAATAGAACAATCACCACAGAAGGGTACATTACGCATAAAAGATCATTCGGCTCTTCCCTCGCCTTCATTGACCTGATGGGTACCAATGAGGCACAAGGTTCTCAACCTTTACAAGCACTATTCAAACGACAAGCATATCACCACCACAAATCTAAATCAGTATTTACTTCGATGCTCAAGTCAATGCTTCCTGGGACCAAGGTTGCTATTGAAGGAGTTGCATCTCCTACTCAGAATCCGGGTGAAGTTGTTTTGTTGGTTACTCACTTGAGGTTTTTGAAGTCAAGTAGAAATCCAGAACACGTCAAAGGGATGCTTCAGAGACTGGGTTTATATCTTGATAGCACTAGCGCTGTCTTGTGTGAAAGCGATGGACAGGGACAAGAGAAGAAGAAAACAGGTTTAGCCATTGAAGAATTTCATAATGTGTTTGGTCCCCAAGTAGATGTGGATCAGTTAAAACAGTTCCTTTTAGGAAAAATAGACGCAGAATCTTTCTTTTGCGATGGAAATGGCGAGGCCCCACACACGGGTCTTGAAGAGAACGGAAAGAAAAAGAAAAAGATAGCCTTTGCAAAAATGGCTCGATTGATTGTAAACAATCTGCCAGAGGATGAGGACTACCCCTCCATCATTCTAGATTCCAAAGGGGCTGCGTCAAATAAAGCAGGTAGCGATGGGAAGCAGTACAGTGCTCAGTATAGGGCTTTACCCGTGGCTCCACAAAATGTAAAGAGAGTTCCTAGTACTATCATGGAGGCAATTGCAAATCGTTCTGATGAACAGGACGATAATATTGAAAACGGATACCTATCATCTATCAACAGATTACTGGAGGAAGAAGATAGCACGAAAGGAGCTGAAGAGTTTGGCAATAGTATACAGTTCTTTACTGTATCTGCCTGGGTGCAAAATAGAAGAAGATTTCGAGGTGATAGTAATAGTTCGATTACAGTCTTGGAATTGGTAGAAGAGCCGGCTTCAATTGATGACGTATCTGACAAACCTAATCGACTAAAATGTGTACTGCACCCAAAGTTTTTACAAAGAGATGAACATGAGAAGTCTGGTGACATTCTACCAACTGATGCGTATGGGAATCTTATGAGCAAAGGGTCAAAAGTTCTAGTGCAGGGTTACTATTCGATTGGAGATGACGACAGGCCAACATTATGGGTATCAAAGGCACGGCTTCAAAGGTGTACATGGCGACCAGCAACAATCAAATACTTGCTTGACCTAATATCTGGAAATGATGAAACAGGCGCTTTCTCATTTGATATGGAGGAGATTGCTGGTGCATTAGACATTGGGCATATGGAAGCATCTGACTTAGTAGAAGCTTGCAAAACTTCAGGAGCGACCGAACGACAGTGGCGAGCAGCTGAATTGTCTCGTGAACTCCAGGACAGCACCTCCCGGATGGGCCACTTTACAGATGAAATGAAGGCAGTGCTAGAGAAACATTTAGTGGCAAGGGAAGCATATCCATTGGAACACATTGAGTATGAAGGATCATCGCCCACTTCTAATACGTTAAATACCATGCCGACACGGAGGCGGCAGGAATATCTTCGAAAAAGCTCGGAAGGATCAAGATGGAGGCGCAAGAAGAAGCCCCAGTTAGAAATCATGGCACAGGAGGTAAAAGAGGTTGTACAATCCCATCCTGACTTTAAATCTCGAGCTCTCAATATCTTGGATGTTGGTGGTGGGAGAGGTTACCTTTCAAATTACTTGTCTAGTGTTCTTGGCAATGATATTGTCAATGTTCATGTCATTGACATCGACAGCAGCGCGATTAGGAATGGACAAATGGATGCCAAAAGAAGAGGGCTGAATGTACGCTTTGGTGTCGGAGACGCTAGTAGGAGTTCCAATGTCGCAAGCTTGTTAGTCAGTGATGATAATGTCTCTGAGAAAACCAATGATAATTACGATGTTGTCGTTGCACTTCATGCGTGTGGAGCTTTGAGTGATGTCGCTCTTGGTCATGCTGTAGTGAATAAAGCCGGGTTTGTTATCACTCCATGTTGCTTTCGATCAAATCCTTTTCTTCGAGTTTCTTTACCTTGCAACGGCAATGATGGTGCGCTTCAGCAGCAATTAGTTTCGCCGTCACAATGGCTAGGAATGAAAGAAAAAGATATGGTTGCCTTGACTCAAGCTGCTGAGATACAGGGTGACATAAAAGTTGCTGGTGAGGCTATTCACACGCTGTGCGCACTGAGGGCCAAAGCAGTCCGAAAAAATGGAAGGGCGAATATTGATATACAAGTGAAAACTTTTCCAATTGGGTTGTCAACTAGGAATTACTGTATAGTTGGCCGCCTTGAGGAAGAATTGAAAAGTAGTAAAACATGATTCACTTCGTATCTATATGTATGTGGCCATGCATGCAAAAAATAAACTTTCAGCTCCATTTTAACAATTTGAAACTAACAAGTGAGTGTTTCAATTCCTCGGGGGTAGCGATCGGTAAACTCATAGGAGCAACAACAACCACCACAGCCATTATTTCATCATGTTCCAGAGAAGGGCCAAGCTAAACAACCATAACAACCAATCGGGAGATTCTCCTGCCCTTCAAAATCGAACCAATGGTTACAGTGCTGGTTTTCTCAACCCATCTTTCGTACTTCGATTCTTTCTCATTTCAGCTTCAATCTGGTAAGTGTGTCCAACGACTTCTTTCTTCTTTATAAAGATCGTAAAGAATCTAACGCAGCGATTGTTGAAAATGCAAAATTGACCTCAGCACCTATGACGACGAACACGAACCCTACAGCTGAGGTGGTGACGGTGGCAACTGATGATGCCAACGCCAAGGACAGAGTTACAGGATCAGATCTGAATTCGAAGCAAGATAAGCCTCAAGTCATTTCATCCTTCAACCTCCGTGGATCTATTGATACACGCAGTACTACTAGCACTTTCAATGTATCTCACTCTACCAGTAGTACACCCACTTTGAACAATATGATGGTGGTGCCATCGTGACAAAAGTTCTCTATGTAGAAGACATCCAAAACCTGAAAGAATGGGTTTGTCTGATTTCCGTCCGTTGGACAGTATGTCAGTGTAGGGGCTGCATCGACGCTTACCTCCTGTCGTATCGAGGATCTAGTGGAAATTGGTGAGAAATGCGTGATTGGTGAAGGAGCTGTGGTGGAATCAAATGTCATTCTCGAGCCTGGAACTG
>Ga0209712_10004127_pt1 | contig 11638 bp, 10 predicted proteins | sample ArcOceMetagenome_FD_187443 | JGI IMG/M metagenome (GOLD analysis project Ga0209712, IMG submission 187443) | Marine eukaryotic phytoplankton communities from Arctic Ocean - Arctic Ocean - Greenland ARC118M Metagenome (SPAdes) (version 2) | ecosystem: Environmental > Aquatic > Marine > Oceanic...
GACTGATTTAAAGCGGCTTTAGAGTGAAATCTAGACAGCAGATTTCCTCTTATCGAAACGCGTAACGTTATATTTGTAAATAAATCCTACTGTATGTTAACTGTATATCCACAAAGTTATTCACAGATTTTCAGGGTGTGTATAAGCATCTCATACTTTTTACTTATAACGTGTGCACAAATAAGCAACATGCAAATAGGCGGATAAGTTCTAAATTGGGGCGCATTTTGACTGTTGGCCAGTTTACACATTGGTCTATACTGGAACCAACTAGAGCATAGACTCTAAAAAGGCGGTTTTGGCCTCATCCTAAAAGCCGTTAAAACGATAACAATAAAAAGGAAAGGCAATGTCAAAAATAATAACCCGCCTCACTTTGTTATTGGCGATGACGTTCGCTATGCAAAGTCACGCTTGGTTCTGGGATTCATGGTTCCAGCCTTCAACTTATACAAAAACGAAATACCCAATCGTATTAGCCCACGGTTTATTAGGCTTCGATCAACTTTTGGGTGTGGATTATTGGTACAAAATTCCTCAAGACCTGCGCAGCGATGGTGCCACGGTATACGTGACTCAGGTCAGTAATACCAATTACACCGAGGTGCGTGGTGAGCAACTGATTGATCAAATTGAAAATATTTTGGCGGTCAGTGGTGCAAAAAAAGTAAACTTAATCGGCCATAGTCATGGTGGCCCTACGATTCGTTATGTGGCCAGTGTTCGTCCTGATCTAGTGGCATCGGTGACCACCGTTGCCGGTGTGAATAAGGGCTCTAATACCGCTGACTTCTTACGCCAAATTCCTGAAGGGTCTGCGCTTGAAGGTTTAGCGCTGGGTATCGTGAATGGCTTTTCCTCTGTGTTAGATTTTCTAAGTGGCGGTGGCTACACACCGGATGCATTGGGTGCATTAACCTCGTTAAGCACAGCCGGCGCGCTGGCTTTTAATGAACAGCATCCACAAGGTATTCCAACTTCTGCCTGTGGCGAAGGGGATTACGTGGTAAATGGTATTCGATACTATTCTTGGAGTGGCGGCAGCCCGTTGACGAATGTATTAGACATATCAGATGCGGCATTAGGTTTAACTGCTCTTACATTCGGTTCTGAGAATAACGACGGTTTAGTCGGCACCTGTGATAGTCACCTGGGCCAAGTGATTCGTGATGATTACCGCATGAACCATTTAGATGAAGTAAACCAAGTGTTGGGCTTACATCATTTATTTGAAACGGACCCGATTACCACTTACCGTAATCATGCGAATCGCTTGAAAAACGCAGGATTATAAGTGATTTAGGCATAAAAAAAGCGAAGCCTAGCTTCGCTTTTTTTATGCCTGTTGTTGAGAGAATCCCCAGATAGTGTGATAACGTAGAATCCATATTAAAATAATAAAAGTCACCTTTATGCTTAAGTATTTCGTTGTTTTAGCGGGTCTTATCCTGGCTTTGATTGTGTGGTTAAAGCCAGCTGCCACAATTACCCAGTCCAATGCTGTATCGGATGTTTCATCGCAAGCAGATTCAGCTGTAGACCATATCAAGGGCAATCGTCCTGATGTGAATAATACACTGCCTGATTTTTTACAAACCAGCTCGTTAAAAGGCACCGTGATTGATGGTTTATATCCGGTGGATGAAAATGGCAACCTACTGCTTAGTGGCTCTATTAAACATCGCTTTGAGTATTTCTTATCCACCATGGGGGAGTTTTCCCTTGAAGACGTGCAGGCAATGATTCGTGATGATATTCGGCTTAATCTTGAAGAGCCTGCGCGCTCACAGGCATTGCAGTTATTTGATGATTACATTGGATATAAATATGCCTTGTCAGAATTAGAGCAGTCGTTGCAAGCGCCACAAGAATACGAGATTAGTGACATTCAGCGCATGCGTTATCAGTTAGAGCAGTTACGCGACAAAAGGCGTGAGTACTTTAGCCAAGAAGCGGTGGATGCGTTTTTTGGGTTTGATGAACTGTACGATGATTTCATGCTGAATCGTTTAGAAATACAAAGTAATTCGCAGTTAACCCCACAACAAAAAGCCGAACAAATTGCCTCTCTGGAGCAAAACTTACCGGCCCAAGTGCGCACAATGCGCGATGAAACACAGCGTATCAGTCAGGTATTTGATCTGACCAATAAAATGCGTGATGAAGGGGCCACAGAAAGTGAGATTTTTGAACGCAATAGTCAGGAGTTTGGACAAGCGGCAGCGCAGCGGTTGCAACAGCTAGACAACAAGCGTAAAGCTTTCGCTGAGCAAGCGGACCGTTTCTTAGAAAACAAAAACACGATATTAGCGGATGAATCCCTAACAGATGCGCAAAAGCAGCAGCAGATCAATGCTGCACTGGAGTCATTTGATGACAATGAGCGCAGGCGTCTTAAAGCACTTGAGTTAATGCGACAAGAAACGCAAACAACGACAGATAATTAAAGCTGAGCGTCTTGTAAGATGCATTTTAATGAATCGTAAAGTGCAGGCGTTGCCACTAGTAAGTGCTCGCTGTGCAGTTCGTGTGTCATTGGGGTTTCCGGCTCAATAAAATACCCGCACCGCGCACCGGCTTCTTTGGCGATAAGCCAACCCGCTGCGCAATCCCAAGGACTCACGGTTTCGTAATACGCGTCTAACCTACCTAGTGCGACCCAGCAAATATCCAAAGCGGCACTGCCTAGGCGGCGAACATCGGCACACTGCTCCAGTATCTTATGCAGACGCAACATGAGCTGATCCAGTTGCGCGGTTTTATCATAGGGGAACCCAGTGGCTACAATGGCGCGATTGAGTTCGGTGGTCGCACTGCAGCGAATGGGTTGGTCATTCAACCACGCGCCTTTTTGTCGAATAGCCGTGAATAACTCAGATAAGAATGGGTTATAGACAACGGCAACCTGAATCTTGCCCTTGATAACATAAGCAATGCTAATGGCCACCTGATGATGATGGTGCGCATAGTTTACTGTGCCATCGATTGGGTCAATCACCCACACAGGTGTTTCATTGTGTTCAATCGTACTTAAGTCTGGGTTCGACTCTTCAGCCAATATTTGATGGGTCGGATACTGGTCACGGATGGCGTCGGTGATGAGAGTGTCTGCGGCAATATCACTATTCGTCACCAGTTCAATGCCATCTTTATAACTATGGTTTAACTGGGCATTGGCGCGCATTTCAACAATCATCTTGCCAGCTTGCTTGGCGATGTCGCTGGCAAACGCCAATATGGTCTCTAGGTCAGACATAATTTTCCTATGTGAATGTGAATCAGGCTTTTATCTATCATAGTCGATGTAGATGAAGAATTAATGACCGATTACAAAACGTGTTTTGCACTCAGTGAGAAGACTGTAGCACGCCTGTATCACCACAGAGCATAGGCATCTTTTATTTAGAACGATGTTTGGTTTGTTTAGACGTGCTGTTATGGCCTTGAATGTCATTATTTCTCAGATGGTAATCATTGTGCACCGGTGTACAAGTTCACATAACGAAACTCGTCGAGCTCATCCAAATCGGGCACAGTGAAGGACTCATGTTTTCCGATATGGGTATATCGGTCATGATGAAAATCTTTTATACGGGAATCGGCCAGCAGTACCTGTGGTGCAAAGTCAAAAAAGGTATCAAGAAAACTCAGGTTAGCTCGATCATAAAGAACATCTGCTGCGATCAGTAGATCAATGTCTGTGTCTTGTATGGCAAATAAATCATCACTGATGCTGAGAGTGACCTGATTTAATTCTGCGTTTTCTTTACAGCTGATGAGTGCATCTTGATCAATGTCACAGGCAATCACTTCTTTAGCGCCTGCTTTCATGGCTGCAATGGCGACTACGCCGGAGCCCGCGCCAAAATCCAATACTTTTTTGCCTTTAACCAGCTGCGGGTTTTGCAAGATATGTCGTGCGAGAATTTGACCGCTGGCCCAGCAAAAAGCCCAGTAAGCGGTATGTTCCCAGATGCTGCGAATTTCATCTAAGCTAAATTCACGTTGCATGGTAGCGGGCTCGACCAGATACAGTGAAATTTCAGGACACTGGGGTAATACTTGCGGGCTCACATGTGCATCGCTGAGCATGGTTTTAATGAGTGTGTTTAAAGATTGCATAGGTGTTCAACTTAAAGATCCATAATCAATGGATAATTCATGAGAATATGTCTTGCTGTGGATTAATTAAATCAGCAAAGCGTTCATTTAAAAAATACAGAATGCTATCTACAACCGGAGCAATTTGTTTTTCAAGGTAGTGTTCGTAGTTAATGGTAAAAGGCGCTTGTTCTAAACACTCTATGGCCACGGGGCCTTGCTGTGTCATGATGTATTCAATCCAGCCGCCATGTTCATAGGGGCTATTTAGATTTGCTTGCGAATATATTTCACTGGCCAGTTTAGCCGCTTGTATTTGAGGCGGAATATTCTTGACATAAGTGTTGAGGGGTTTACGGATACGCTTTTTGTAAATCAGCTGTTGATCTCGTTTTCCTGACGTTAATTCATGCACCACCAACTGTAAGTAATCCTTATAAGGCTGGCCATGGAAAATACGTGAATACAATTGAGTTTGTACCTCTTTCGCCAGACTCGTCCAGTCGCTGCGTACGGCCTCTAAACCTTTAAAGACCAGCTCGTCGTTTTGGGTTAAACCCGCATAGCGCTTTTTGCTACCAAGCTCACTGCCTCGAATGGTCGGCATTAGAAACTTTTGATAATGGCTTTCAAATTCAATTTCCAATTGGCTTTCAATATTGTGCTCGTTGACAAGGCATGTTTGCCAGAACGCATTTAAACCATTTTGCAAGGTTCGGCCTATCGCTTGTGCCTCGTTTTTTGTCAGTGTATCGGCCACGCTTTTTTTGCCAGTGTGTAAACTCACAAAGACACTGTCGGTATCGCCATAAATGACCTGGTAGCCTTGCGCTTCAATCCACCGGCCGCTGCGTTGAATAATTTCATGGCCACGCTCTGTAATGGAACTGGCCAATCGCGCATCAAAAAAGCGACAGCCATTACTACCAAGAATGCCATAAAAGCTATTCATAATAATTTTAATCGCTTGGCTAGTGGCAGCATTGTTTTGCTGTTTGGCTTGATCTCGTTCGGCCCATAACTGGGTGATGATATCGGGTAAGAAATGTTGTTCTCGATGAAAAAAAGCATCATGAAACCCTTTTATGGTTTGCTTGTCTTCACCATTTTGATGCGCCTTTAGGCCTTCAATTAAACCCATAGGGTCGATTTTAAACGTGCGAATAATACTGGGGTATAGACTTTTAAAGTCGAGCACGAGTACATCGTGATAAAGCCCTGGCTTGCTATCCATGACAAAGCCACCAGGGGCTTTGAATTCACCAAACCCCTCGCCAATATTGGGAGCAATGAAACCGGCTCGGTGTAATTTGGGTAAGTATAAGTATTCAAATGCTGCCACTGAGCCACCAACGCGATCTAATAAATGGCCAGTGAGGAAGCTGCGCTGGATTAAGTATTGCAAAATTTGTGTGTGTTCAAAAATATCCAACACCAGTTGGCAGTCATGGGCATTGTAGGTGGCCAGTGCAATCTTATCTTGTTCAAATAAATCGGTGATGGCTTGGCCGCGATCACTCATGGGACCCTTGTGTCCTTGAAGGTTTTTGCCTGTGCCTAATAATGTTTGCGAGACGTGTTCAAGGGAGAAGCTTTCAAAGCTGTAGGTAGCGTTACGCAGAGCATCGATCCCATCCACAATCACGCGCCCTGGAATATCGACAAAATTCATATTGTTTTGACCTTGTCGAATATTCACTTGAGAGCCATCACGGCTCCAATGAAATGGGATACCGTGTTCTCGGTAGACGCGGTGCAATACGCTGAAGTCAAAGTTGATGACATTCCAGCCGATGATCACATCTGGATCTAGGGTTTGAATGTAGGTATTGGCCGCCTGTAATAATTCGCGCACATTTTTAAAGAATATTAACCAGCCCGGTTTTACATCTTGTTTGTGGCCCAACATGAAAACCCGTTTTTCACTTTGAGCGTGTCCATTATGGTCATGCCATTGGCTGACGAAACCAATGCTGAAGAGTTTTTCTTTTTGCTCTTTGGTGGGCATGGAAGTTTCAATATCCACACTCACCACTTTTAAGCGAGGCTGATAGCTGCTGGGTTGTATTTTGGGTTTGATCCAGGTGTTGGTTCCATTATTTTCCCCATCAAATTCTACGCTGCCCTTAATGAAGCGCTCCATTAAAAATCGGTGTGGAGGTCGTATGTCGGCCTCCCAAAGGGTGATGTTTTGTTGTTCGCAATATTGTCGCAACGTCACATGCAATTGATGGCTTTGACAGTAGATGGCACTGACCGCTTTACCGTTGAAATGCTTGAGCGGCAGTGCTTCAATGCGCACGCCGTCCAATTTAGGTAGGGCAGCGCTTTGTTCTTGCGCACAGAAGCTCACACTTTCTTGCGAAGGAAAGTGTAGGCACTGGGGGCCAGTTTCTGTACTTAGCCAAAAGCTGAGCTGAAGTTGACCTTGTATGTCGTTCCACTGTTGCGACAGGATGAATCCGTGCACGTTTGACCTTATCTGGTTTTAGGCTTCAATTAGTATATGACTTAAAAGGAGCGAGGCATGAAACCCAGGATATCCCCTGATCCCATGTATCAATTACTCAGGGATGAAAAGGTTGAGGAGTTTAACAAGCTCAAGGCGCAAGGAAAGACCTGTGACTTATCTGGTTGTGATTTTCGAGGTTTAGACCTTCGAAATCTCGACGTCAAAGGCCTAGATCTCACGAACGCCTACTTTCGTGGCAGTGATTTGCGCTCATTGGACTTTCGCGGCTCTAAGCTCAATGGTGCCAGTTTGGCAGATGCTAAGATCAGTGGCTGCTTTTTTCCTGCCGATATCTCTGCCCAAGAGATTCTTATGTCCCTAGAACAGGGCACTCGCCTGCGTCAGCCTTCCTGTTAATTTACGCCCTAAATATGTGATAGATGACTATTTTTTGCTCATTCACTAGGAAATAGCACCATTTTTATGGTGAAATACGCCTCCCTGATTAATTAATGGCCAGTATTATGTTGTTTCTTGGCAAAGCCCCCGAGGCGACCCATGAATTACTTGAGCGCTTAGAGCTACTAGGTGAGCGCTTACTTCACGATTTGAATGTGCCAAGCCAGCTGCGTTCTTTCTCTAATGAGCCTCAGTTATTCGACTGTTTTGATAGCGAACAGCTCGGTATTGTTCGCAGTGGCTTGGTGACCATCGTCAACGGGGGCATTGATGCAGCCTGCTTGCAGCCCGGTGACATCATTGGCTTGAGCCGTGTGTTCGGTCTGCCTTATGCACAGCTCAAGGTGGAAGACGATGCTGAAATCGAATTAATTCAACGGGACGATTTCATGACTTATGTTCAAGCAGAGCCTCATCGTCAGCATCGCTTTACGAATTACTTGTTGACCACCTTGGCTTTGTACCAAGGATTGTTGGCCCATTATCACCGCCAGAATCAGGTTCAGGCACCCACAGGATTTCAGCACATTGAATCAGGCACTGTGATGATAAAGGAAGGGGATTTAGCCGATACCGTTTATCAGCTTATGTCTGGCAGTGCGGATGTCACCGTTCACGGCGTGACCGTCGGTGAAGTGCTTGCCGGTGAAATATTTGGTGCGATGGCGGCTTTTACAGGGGAGTCGCGTAACGCAACGGTGGTGGCTAGAGAAGATTGCCAGTTACTGGCCATACCCAAAGCTCAATTTGTCGACTTGATTAAAGCTCAGCCAGAGATTGCCATTACTCTGCTGGATAACATGTCACGCCGTATTAAATCGCTTAATGAACAGGTTTCTAACGCTCAGCGTCAAATCGCTTAATTAGACAATATTCGCCTTTTTGAGGTTTAATTGAGAATAATTCTTGATAACCTAAATGATAATGACTATTATTAACTCGTTGTCATGAAACGCCAAGTTCCCTTGCTAAGAGAGGACAAAGCAGCAAGTTCATCATGGCACTCTCTCTCATCAAGCTAATCACATTGTCGATTTGACAAGGCCGCTCAGTTTACTGAGCGGTTTTTTTTCGCCTGCAATTTACCACTATTGATTGGTTCATTCACCTATGTGATGACGGTTACTAAACGGGCTGAAAAACGAAAAGCGATTGGTTCCGCAGGCCTTTGCATCATACATAGCAATGTCAGCATTGCGGGTAAGGGTGATGGTGTCGTTGCCATCTTGAGGGGAAATACTGATACCAACGCTGCAGCCAAGAGTCAGTAAATGATCTTTTACCTTGTAGGGTTCAGACAAGGCCTTGATAATTTTTTGTGCCAGATCAGCGGCATGATCGCTGTTGGTAAGATCCTCTATGACCACAATAAATTCATCGCCACCTAATCTTGCGACCGTGTCATGGGTGCGAACCTGAGCGGTTAATCGAGCGGATACAGCTTGTAAAACAAGATCCCCCACTTCGTGCCCAAATTCATCATTAATGGGCTTAAATTTATCCAAGTCGAAAAACAATAGCGCACAGTGTGTGCTATTGCGGTTAGCCCTGAGTAACGCTTGGTTTAGCCTGTCTTCATACAAGCTGCGATTGGCCAGGCCCGTGAGGTAATCATGATGAGCCAGTTGCAGTAGCTGCTCCTCTGCGGCTTTGCGTTCTGTAATGTCGGTGATATTGAATACGTAGTGGCTGACTTTGTACTGTTTATCTTTAACCGTATTGATGCTCACATGCACGGGAATGGCTTGCCCCTGTGAGGTTGAATCGAGAATGTCGCCTTGCCAATGCCCTGTGTCATTTAAGCTTTTTGATACGTCCTCATAAAAGCCTTTTGGCATGCGCTCAGAGACTAAAATTTGAGGAGTGAAGCCAATTAACTGCTCTTGTGTGACACTGATTTTTTCACAATAGGCGCGGTTCACGGCAACAATATGCTTATACTGGTCAGTAATGATGATGCCATCACTACTGGCATCAAATACTGTGGCGGACAATTTCAACTGGGTTTCGTTGTTTTTTTGAAAACGTTGGTCCACCACAAAACAGATACCACGTTCCGCTTCACCGTTGAGTAAGGTTGCTCCAATGTAAACCGGCACTCGGTGTCCCTGTTTGTGAATCATTTCTTTTTCAAAGGGCGTGCACGCGCCTTTTTGTTTGAGTTCGTTAATGGCTTTTTCATCGGTACTACTGAATTCTTTTGGTGTGATTTTCTTCCAATTAACGGCATTATTTTTGATGTCATCTTTGCTGTAACCGATGATGCTTAAAAATGCTTCATTGGCAGCCAATATCTTTCCATTTAAGTGCCACTCCATCATGCCAATTACATTGGATTGATAAAGGGACACAAAACGCTTCTCACTGTCGGTTAGTTTTTGCTCGGTTTCATTGAGTTCAATAATGGTTTTGCGTGTGATGATGAAAATAATAAAAGCCAGAATGCTAATAATGATGATGCTGACGGTGAGCAGGGTGGATTTGATCCACCGTGCTCCTTCGCCTAGGGTGAGAGAAAAGTCACGGCCTATGTTGTGAAGCGCTATATTGAGTGTGCTTAGTTCGGCTAAATGCTGCTTTAAGCAAGTTGGGTCTGCAGTAATAATACATTGCTGAATCTGCTCTCCTAAGGTTTGCAGGTCGGTGATTTTTTGATCGCCTTTTTCCCAGATATCGATGGCGTTCTTCATATAATAAAAGGACTGAAAGCGGATAAAAAAATCCATCATGCTGTCGATATCATCTGGGTGGTTATCGCCCGCAAGAAAGCCGGCACGGGAGTCGACTTTATTTGGCGGCACTTCGAGTAATGCAAGGCGACCTTGTTTGTCGCCAAGATTGACGCTTAGGGATTGTTTAAACTTGTCATAGTCGGCAATGTCTTGGCTACGAGCGTAGCGCTCTAGGTGATAGGTGGCATCTTTTTGCGCCTTGGACCATAGTCCCTCACCGCGAACAAACGCGCGGACACTGTTGAGGGTTTCTGATTGTAAATAACCTAACCCCATAAGCATGACGCTGGCTAGAATGAATAAACCCACAACCAGCCAAACCTTTTGTGCCATGGGCACACGCTTAGATTGACGATTAATGCGTTCAATTGAATGATGCTGTGTCATATTCCACACGAGGATGGGCTATTGGGTTCTCAAACCATCCACTGAGTATAGACGTGAATTAAAAAAGAGCTTAGGTCTCAGGGGGCTCAGAGAACAAGTCATCATACTCATTTTGAATGGTTTCATATTCCGCGACCCCTTGCTTTAATTGGTCACTTTGACGCAAGGTATCAAGGGTGGACAGCACGTCCACCACGTTCTCAAACTCTTTAATTAAGGCTTCATCCGCGCCGATCTCGTTAAGATGGGTGAGCATTTGCTTCGCATTATCTAGCGCAACCACCTCAGTTTGCCGCTGTTTACTGGTACTGGCCGAATCCATATTGGTGATGGCCTGGGCAATAGGCTCAAGCATGGTGAGGGTTGGTTCATCACCTTGCTTAGACGCTTCAAACATAAAACTACTGATGAAGTGCTTGGATTGAGTAATGGTCGTTTGCTCAGGCGTCTCGGCACCCATTGCTTGTAATTCTTGGTTATTGATGAAGCCATTTTCATAAAGACTTTGACTGAGCGCGGCAATGTTCTCTGAGGCAATGGGGCCATTGAAAAACTCTTTACTAATGGCACTGAGTTTTTGGCTACGAATAGATAAGCTCAACTCGCTGGACGCCGTTCCCCGTGATGGGGTACTGATATGGGGTGTCATATCGTGATCGGTTTGGGCGCTAAGCTCACTGCCAAGGTTTTTATTTTCTTGGTAGAGATTGCTGATTAAGCTTGGTAGTGGACGATTGATTTCCATTGTCTATCTCATGCATGGCACAGTGGGTGACTGTCTAAAATAGCAAGTTATGCGCCAAAGCAATTTACGTTAATATAGCCTTCTGGCCTGTCATTGCAGGCAAGCACTGGCCGTTTTGGTTTTGCTTGATAACGTTGCGGCGAATACTCACCGCTGAGAAATAGATAAATGATTAAGGTGGCTATGAAACGTATTTTTAAAAAAATGGCATGTCTCAGCATGATGTTGACGGCATTGTATGCCCATGGTTTTGAGCAGACACTGACCTTCACAGAAGCTCAGTTACAAGAAAAGCTACAGGCCATGACGCCAATCGAGCGCCAAACCTTATTTGCGAATGTTGTATTAACGGATGCAAAGTTGCGCTTACTGGATGCACAGAATCAGTTATCGGTAACGGCATTTTTAGATGTGACCGCTTTAGGTGGTTTACGTGGGTCGGGTCATGTGACGGTTCAGGGTAGTGTGATGTATCAGCCGAGCGAAGGGGCGTTTTACTTACACAATGCGCAGCTGGTAGAGCTGCATGTGGAGCAGTTATCCAAAGAGACCATCAATCAGCTTAAACCGGTATTACAAGATGTCATTGCGCAAAGCCTGCAAAGTCAGCCTATTTATCGTTTAAAAGATAACGACATGCGCCAAGCACTGGTGAAGGCCAGCTTGAAAAAAGTAGAAGTGAAAGACCAAGCACTGTTAGTCACCCTGGGGTTTTAGCTAAACGCTCAATAATTTTTGTCGAATACGCGGGTTATTTTTAGC
>Ga0209712_10004131_pt1 | contig 11636 bp, 11 predicted proteins | sample ArcOceMetagenome_FD_187443 | JGI IMG/M metagenome (GOLD analysis project Ga0209712, IMG submission 187443) | Marine eukaryotic phytoplankton communities from Arctic Ocean - Arctic Ocean - Greenland ARC118M Metagenome (SPAdes) (version 2) | ecosystem: Environmental > Aquatic > Marine > Oceanic...
AACCTAAAGTGATATTTTTATTAGGGGCTTTAACTAACAGATTAATATTTTCTAGATATTTAATTATTATATTCATTAAAATATTAAAATATTAAAATCAAAGGTCAAAAGTTTAAGTGTCGTTAATTTTATGCCAATTAATTTTTTTTACAATTTTAAATCATTAATTTTAAAAATAATTAATTTAAAACTTTCTAAAATATGAAAACAACATTACTCTTATTCTTTACTTTAATTTCTTTTGGGCTGTCTGCTCAAACAACTAGTTTAGGCTGGTCTTTCAATAGTGCTGATCAACAAACCACCATTGAGGTTGGTGACACTGTTGAGTGGACATGGGAAGGCTCTGGAACTCATAATTTACTTAAATTAACTGGACCAGAAACTGGATTTGGTGTTGATGCGGTAAGATATGCTGTAGGACATGTATATTCTCATACTTTTACTACAGTAGGTGTTAATACTTACGAATGCTCACCTCATCCAGACGATATGTATGGTACCATAACTGTAACAGCTGCAGCAGGTATTTCTGAAAATAAACTATTAAGTTTTGAGATGTATCCAAATCCTGTATCAGATGTATTAACTATTCAATTACCAACAGGTACAGAAAAAGCTGAGGTTGGTGTTTTTGACATCTCAGGTAGGTTAGTATCATCAAAAACTATTTCATCAAATGATGCAAGTTTAGATGTTCAGAAATTTTCTAAAGGAATTTATATCATTAGAGTTGCTACCAACAATAAAATTGGAGTTCAAAGATTTATAAAAAAATAATATTTTTTAAATTATTTAAAAACCGGTTGTGAAAACAATCGGTTTTTTTTATGCCTTTTTTAAGTTAAGTTTGTAGTCTCATACTCTTTATAAGCCAAAACATGAATTTTATACTTTTTGATGGTAGTGTTAGAAACTCACTTCTACCCTTTACTTTTACAAGACCTGTAGCAGATATTCGTATTGGAATTCTAAGCATTAGAGAAAAGTGGGAAAAACACTTAGGGTTTACTACCACAACCATTACAGAAGAATATTTAGAAGCTAAATACCCAATGGTAGAGCTAGAAGAAAATGTTTTAATTAATGCTTCTTATTTACCAACAAAAAGTTTGGTAGAACAGGTAAGAAACTTATCAGAAAACCAAGCTATTTTTAAAGGTGAAGAGGTGATTGCCTTTTTTACTTCAGATACTCAAGAGGATGTAGACTTTGATTCTTATGAACAACTAGAGTTTAAAGAAGAAGTTCTTCAGATAAAAAACACTTGGGACATCTTTTCTTTAAATGACAAAGCAATTAAAGCTGATTATGATCTAATCACCCAAGGAAGAACTTCTGCACCAATTCCTGAAGGAGTTCATGCAATAAACAAAGAAAATATTTTTATAGAAGAAGGAGCTACAATTTCATTTTCTTCTCTCAATGCTTCAACAGGCCCAATATATATTGGGAAGGATTCAGAAATTATGGAAGGATGTTTGGTAAGAGGGCCTTTTGCATTGTGTGAATATTCTGTTTTGAAAATGGGAGCTAAAGTATATGGAGCTACCACCCTTGGACCCTATTGCAAAGTAGGAGGTGAAGTAAATAACTCTGTTTTATTTGGCTTTTCTAGCAAAGGACATGAGGGGTTTCTTGGAAACTCTGTGTTAGGTGAATGGTGTAATCTTGGGGCAGATACCAATACCTCTAATTTAAAAAATAATTATGCAGAAGTAAAACTCTGGGACTACCACGCAGAAAGATTTACCAATACCGGACTGCAGTTTTGTGGTTTAATGATGGGAGATCATTCTAAATGTGGAATAAATACCATGTTTAATACAGGAACAGTTATTGGAGTTAGTGCCAATATATTTGGCAGTGGTTTTCCAAGAAATTTTATTCCTTCTTTTAGTTGGGGAGGTGCTGCTGGTTTTACAACCTATCAATTAAATAAAGTAATTGAAGTTGCCAAAGTTGTTATGAAACGTAGAGAGTTAGAGTGGTCTGAAATAGATGAAAAGATATTACAACATGTCTTTGATGAAACAGCTAAAAACAGAGCGAAGTAATTTTTAATATTGAACTCCTTAATTATACTCTTTAAAATCTTAATATTCTCTAATACGGTAAAACTCAACCATTTTATAGTTTTTTAACTATGTGTTAATATAAGGTACAACAAAAACATTACTGGCATAACAATTGATTTTAATTAATGAAACAATGATGTATTGTATGTGTATACACTTGTTTTTTAGTTATTTAAAAATAAATATCAAAATTTTATTGGGTTCTTTATAAAGAATTCAATGTCATAATGACAGATAAAAGACCTATGAGTAAATCAAAAATACTAACATTAGACAGTTTGTCTCTTTCCAATATATTAAATGAAGATTCAGAATTAATTCCATTAATGACTCCAGAAGATGAGGAGATTATTAATAAAGAAGATATTCCTGAAATCTTGTCTATTTTACCACTAAGAAATACCGTATTATTTCCAGGTGTTGTAATTCCTATTACAGCGGGTAGAGATAAGTCTATTCAATTAATAAACGACGCTAATAAAGGAGATAAAGTTATTGGAGTTGTTGCCCAAAGAGACGAAGATGTAGAAGACCCAACCTCTGAAGATATCTATAAAACAGGGGTAGTAGCACAAATTTTACGGGTGTTGAAGATGCCTGATGGAAATACAACTGTAATTATTCAAGGAAAAAAGCGTTTTCAAATAAACGAACTTATTCAAGAGCAACCGTATTTAAAAGCGAAGGTACAAGAGGTTATAGAAGATAAAGATGTAGATGACCCAAAAGAATTTAGTGCAATTATAGATTCTGTAAAAGAGCAAGCTTTAGAGGTTATAAAAGAAAACCCAATGTTACCAACTGAAGCTTCTTTTGCTATTAAGAATATTCAAAGCGATTCTTTTTTGGTGAATTTTATCTCCTCTAATATGGAGTTAAGTGTGATGCAAAAGCAAGTTGTTTTAGAAAAAGACAATCTAAAAGAGCGCGCTTTATTAACCCTTAAAAATCTTAATAAAGAGCTACAGAAATTACAATTACGAAATGATATACAATCTAAAACTCGTTCAGATTTAGACCAACAACAACGTGAATATTATTTAAATCAGCAATTAAAAACCATTCAAGAAGAATTGGGTGGGGTAAATAATGATGCCGAGTTAGATGAAATGCGCATACAAGCTAGGTCTAAGAAATGGACCAAAGAAGTAGGTGAAACTTTTGATAAAGAATTGGCCAGACTCAGAAGAATGAATCCACAGATGGCAGAATATGGGGTGCAACGAAATTATTTGGAGTTGATGTTAGAATTGCCTTGGGGAATATTTTCTAATGATAAATTTAATTTGAAGCAAGCAGTTAAAATTTTAGATAGAGATCACTTCGGGTTAGAAAAAGTTAAAGACCGTATTATAGAACATTTAGCAGTCTTAAAGTTAAGAGGTGATATGAAATCTCCAATTATTTGTTTATACGGACCTCCAGGTGTTGGAAAAACATCTTTAGGAAAGTCTGTTGCAGAATCTTTGGGGCGTAAGTATATTAGAATGTCTTTAGGTGGTTTACGAGATGAAGCTGAAATTAGAGGGCATAGAAAAACATATATTGGTGCCATGCCAGGTCGTTTAATTCAGAACTTAAAAAAAGCAGGGACTTCAAACCCAGTTTTTGTATTAGATGAAATAGATAAATTAGGGCAAAGTCATCAAGGAGATCCATCTTCTGCTATGTTAGAAGTCTTAGATCCAGAGCAAAACACTGCATTTTATGATAATTATCTAGAAGTAGGTTATGATTTATCAAAAGTCTTATTTATAGCTACAGCTAATAATTTAGGTGAAATTCCATGGGCGCTTAGAGATAGAATGGAAATTATTAATGTTACTGGCTATACTATTGAAGAAAAAATAGAAATCGCTAAAAGACATTTATTACCAAAGCAAGTAAAGGAACACGGATTAACAGCAAAAGAAATTAAAGTTGGAAAAGCTCAGCTCGAAAAAATTGTTGAGGGATATACCCGAGAATCTGGAGTACGGGGTTTAGAAAAGCAAATAGCCAAAGTGGTTCGTTTTGCGGCCAAATCTATAGCGTTAGAAGAAGAGTACAACACTACCATTACTAACGAAGATATAGAAACTATTTTAGGAGCTCCTAGATTAGAACGAGATAAATATGAGAATAATGAAGTAGCAGGAGTTGTTACGGGTTTGGCTTGGACAAGTGTTGGAGGAGATATCTTATTTATAGAATCTATCTTATCTAAAGGAAAAGGAACTTTAACTATTACTGGAAATCTAGGAAAGGTAATGAAAGAATCTGCTACAATTGCCATGGAATATATCAAAGCAAATGCAGATAATTTTGGAATAAATCCAGAAATAATAGCAACGTATAATGTTCATATTCACGTACCAGAAGGAGCTACACCAAAAGATGGCCCAAGTGCAGGAGTTACTATGTTGACTTCCTTAGTTTCTGTGTTTACTCAACGAAAGGTGAAGAGTAAATTAGCCATGACAGGTGAAATTACACTGCGCGGAAAAGTATTGCCTGTTGGTGGAATTAAAGAAAAAATTCTTGCTGCTAAGAGAGCCAATATCAAAGAAATTATGCTGTGTAAAGACAATGAAAAAGACATTGTAGATATTAAAAAAAGTTATTTAAAAGGATTAAAATTTCATTATGTAACAGACATGCATGAAGTAATTGAAGTTGCTTTAACAAAACAAAAGGTAAAGAACGCTAAGAAATTAGCATAACAAAAAAAAGCCACTCATTGAGTGGCTTTTTTTTAGAAGTGTATTTAAACTTTTATTGTTCTAACAACTGTTTGTAAAGCTTCATTGTATCCTCCACAGTATCGTGTATATGATATACTTTTTCAATACGTTTTTGAGCATTAATTCCCATTTGAAGTCTTAATTTGTCATTATTTACAAGGCTAGAAATTGCTTTTCCAACAGCTTCTGGATTTTTAGTAGGAGTAATAATACCACAGCTTTCATCTATTAATTCGGTACATCCACCTGCATTTGTCATTATAATTGGTTTTCCTACAGACATGGCTTCACTAATAGCTCTACCAAAACCTTCACTTAACGATGTTTGAACATAAAGATTGCTTCCTTTAATTAATGAAATAGCATCAGGTCTTAAACCAAGTAAATGAATGTTATTTTTTATAGGGCTTTCTTTTTTGTACTTTTCTAAACCCTTCTCGATAGTGTCTTTTCCAAAAATAATATAATGAACTTCTTTTTCTGAAGCTAAATATTGAGATGATTTTATAAAGTCTGAAATTCTTTTATTTTTTGTGTTTGTGCCAGCAAAAGCTACCACAATACTATTTTTAGGAATACCAATAGAAGTGAAATCAAAAGGGATAATATTTTTAAACCAATCTGGGTTGTAGCCTTTGTAAATTTTTATAGCTTTATGTTTATTTTTTTTAAAAAGCTGTTTTTTCACATGCTGATAAACATAAGAGCTATTACAAATAATTTTTTCAACTCTTGGGTTTAAATAGGTTAAATAAGAGCTTAAGTCATGCCAATATAGGCTAGCAGATCCAAAATAGGTGATTAATCTTACTTGTTCTTTCTTTACTGCTACCACACAATTTCTTAGAGATTTCCCGTCTAAAACATGTAAAATATCAATTTTACATTCTCTAATAGTATTTTTAACCTCTTTAATATAACTATTATCTATTCTAGATTTTGGGTATACAAGAACATTGTCAATTCCTTTATTGTCAAAAAATTGTTTGATTTGATCACTGTAAAAACCAATTACTTTGATATTGACACCTTTGTTTTTTAGTAAACAAATCATTTCAATCTGAGCTTGATATACACTAAACGGACCCTTACAATTAATTGTTATTAATACATTCATTTAGTGGTCTTTTCTCATTTAATACATTGAAAGTTTTTCTAGCTATTGGCTATTTAAACATTTTCTTAGATAATTCCCAATATACATCCATTTCAGATAATGACATCTCTGTTAATTCTTTTCCTTCTTTTTTGGCAGCTTTCTCCAAATATTGAAAACGGTTTATAAACTTCTTATTTGTTTTCTCTAAGGCATTCTCTGGGTTTACATTTATAAACCGCGCATAATTTATCATTGAGAATAATACATCACCAAATTCAGATTCTATAGTGTCTTTTGTCCCTTTTTTAATTTCTTCATTAAGTTCAGACAATTCTTCTTGAACCTTATCCCAAACTTGGTGCGGCTCTTCCCAATCAAAACCAACGCCAGATACTTTGTCTTGTATTCTAGTTGCTTTTACAAGAGCAGGAAGACTCTTAGGCACGCCCTCTAACACAGAGTTTTTACCTTCTTTAAGTTTTAGTTTTTCCCAGTTTTGTTTTACCTCTTCTTCGTTTTCAACCACAGTATCTCCATAAATATGTGGATGACGTGCTATTAATTTTTCAGAAATTGCATTGGCAACATCTCCAATATCAAAGGCTTTTTTTTCGGCACCAATTTTTGCGTAAAACACAAGATGCAATAAGACATCGCCAAGCTCATTTTTTATTTCATGGAGATCATTTTCTAAAATTGCATCAGCAAGCTCATAGGTCTCTTCAATTGTTAGATGTCTAAGAGACTCTAAGGTTTGTTTTTTATCCCAAGGACACTTCTCCCGAAGTTCATCCATAATATCTAACAAACGATTGAAAGCTTCTAATTGCTGTTTTCTAGAATTCATTTACACTTCTTCTGTATTTTCTTTTGAAGCTTCTATAGTAGAGAAATCTACACCAGAAGTTACTAGTAAGTTATACCACTGTATCACTTTTTTAATATTTGATGTATACACGCGTTCTTCATCATAGCCAGGTAGTATTTCAGAAAAGTATGCCGTTAATTTTTGACTACTTTCTTTATGGCTAATAGCTTCTTTACCTGCTGTTTTTTCATACATAGATTTAAAAACATTTAATAAAGGAACTTCTTCTTCATAGGTGTATATGGCAATATTTTCTAACAAACTAACATTATTTGCAGATGGTATTGGAAATCTTTTTTTGTCTATTAAAGATTCTACAATAAATCCAGATTTTGTTTGAGATATTGCATGAAATAATCCTGGTTTTCCTGCAACTGAAATAATTTTACTAAACTCCATATTTAAATTTTTATGTTTGGAAAGCGCATTCTATAACTAGAGGTAATCTTTCCTAATGATATTTTTTCTAATTTCTTTTTTAAGATTCTTTTCTTTAAAGAAGAGAGTTTATCAGTAAATAAAACCCCTTCTAAATGGTCATATTCATGCTGAAAAACACGAGCAGCAATTCCGGTTAATGTTTTTGAATGTTTTTTAAAATTTTCATCTACATACTCAAAGCTTACTGTTTCTTGTCTTAAAACATCTTCTCTAATGTCTGGAATACTAAGGCAACCTTCAGCAAAAGCCCATTCATCTCCTTCTTCACTAACAATAGTTGGGTTAATAAACACCTGTTTAAAATCTTTTAATTGATCTCTTTCTAGTTCACTAATGTCTTCATCTTCTGCAAAAGGAGTGGCGTCAATAATAAAAATACGAACAGATTTACCTATTTGAGGCGCCGCTATACCAACACCACTGGCATTGTACATCGTCTGTTTCATATTTGAAATCAATTCTTTTAGATTTGGGTATTCTGGTCCAACTTCTTGGGCAACTTTTCTTAAAACAGGATCTCCGTAAGCTACAATAGGTAAAATCATAAAGGCTTAAATTCTAATAATTTTTGCAAAAGTACGAAGTTAGTAGTAGAATGAGAAAAGTTAAAAGTGGAAAGTTTTAAATTCAGATTTGATTAGTGTTTGCTGTATAAATAAGATTGAAGAATAATGGTTGCACTAATCTCATCTACCAATCCTTTATTTCTTCGTTGTTTCTTTTTTAAACCGCTATCTATCATGGTTTGAAATGCCATTTTAGATGTAAATCGTTCATCAATTCGTATAACAGGAATTGTGGGGATTGATTTTTTAAGGAGTTTTAAAAAAACAACAATATGTTTTTCACTTTCACTATCGGTGTTGTTCATTTGTGTTGGTTTTCCAATAATAAACAATTCAACAGGTTCTTTTGAGGTATACTCCTTTAGAAAAACAATTAAATCTTTTGTTGCAACAGTTGTTAAACCAGAGGCAATAATTTGAAGTTCATCTGTAACAGCAATTCCTGTTCTTTTTTCTCCAAAATCTATTGCTAAAATTCTTGCCATTATTCTTTGTTTACTGCAAAAATAAGGATTTTAAACAGGATAAAATTTTCTGTTTAAAAAATGTATCTTCGCGTTAAAAAGTGATTTGTATGCTATCTTTGTTGTCTGATATAAGCCAATAAATTTAATCATATTTCAAACAATAAATGTATGAATTCTTTACAAGTAATTATAGAAAATGCCTGGGAAGACAGAGCGCTTTTAAAAGAACAAACAACAGTCAGTGCCATTAGAGAAGTCATAGATTTATTAGACACCGGAGCCTTGCGTGTTGCAGAACCCAAAGGCACTGATTGGCAAGTAAATGAATGGGTTAAAAAGGCCGTAGTATTGTATTTTCCAATTCAAAAAATGAAAACTTTAGAAGTAGGTATTTTTGAATATCATGATAAGATTCCATTAAAAAGAAACTTTGAAGCCAGAGGGATAAGAGTGGTGCCAAATGCAGTTGCTAGACATGGGTCTTATATAGCATCTGGAACTATTTTAATGCCAAGTTATGTAAATATAGGTGCTTATGTAGATGAAGGAACGATGGTAGATACTTGGGCTACGGTTGGAAGTTGTGCACAAATAGGAAAAAATGTTCATTTATCTGGAGGTGTTGGAATTGGTGGTGTTTTAGAACCATTGCAAGCTTCACCAGTAATTATTGAAGATGGAGCCTTTATTGGTTCTAGATCTATTGTAGTTGAAGGGGTAAAGGTATGTAAAGAAGCTGTTTTAGGAGCCAATGTTGTCTTAACAATGAGTACAAAAATTATTGATGTTACTGGAAATGAACCCATAGAAATGAAAGGTGAAGTTCCAGAAAGAAGTGTTGTTATTCCTGGAAGTTATACTAAAAAATTTCCAGCAGGAGACTACCAAGTGCCATGTGCACTTATTATTGGAAAAAGAAAAGAAAGCACCAACAAAAAAACCTCTCTAAATGAGGCGCTACGTGAATACAATGTAGCTGTATAAGAAAAGATGAAAATTACTGCAATCATACCAACCCTAAATGAAGAAATTCATATTGAAGCTTCTATAAAATCTGTTGATTTTGCAGATGAAATAATTGTGATTGATTCCTTCAGTACCGATGCAACTATAGAACTTGCCAAACAACATGATGTTAAAATTGTACAACGTGTTTTTGACGATTTTTCCTCACAAAAAAACTTTGCTATAGACCTCGCTAAAAATGATTGGATTTATATTTTAGACGCAGATGAAAGGGTCACTCCAAGTCTAAAAAAAGAAATTTTAAGTATTGATTTAGCTCAAACAACATTTGTTGGATTTTATGTAAAAAGAAATTTTTACTTGGGAGACAAGCAAATTAAATATACCGGTTGCCAAAGAGATAAAGTGATTCGTTTATTTCGTAAAAGCAATTGCAGATATAATGGAGTTAAAGTTCATGAAACTATAAAAGCAGACGGTCCACTTGGTTTTTTTAAACATAGAGTAGATCATTTTTCATACAGAGATTTTGACCATTATATGTCAAAACAAAAATTGTATGCTCAAATTCAAGCAGAACAATTGCATGAAAGAGGTCAGAAAGTAACCTTATTTCATTTATTTGTAAAGCCATTAGTAACCTTTATAATTCATTTTATTTTAAGACTTGGTTTTTTAGATGGACATGCAGGGTTTTTAATATCAAAAATTAGAGCCTACAGAGTTCTAGATAGGTATATGAATCTTTGGTATTTAAATAATAAAAAAAATAATAGTAATACCAACGGTTAAAATTATAATACTAACTCCTGAAATTAGTTCTTAACTGATAATTTTTTATAACATTGTATAATCGTTTATGAAGACAGTTCTATTTTGTATGAACCCTTATTCTTTTGGAATTCTTCAACCTATCATGGAGGTTTTAAAAGAAAAAAACTATGAATATATTTGGTTTGTTAGAGCAGCAATAATAGAAAAATTTCCTTTCAAAGATGAAAACGTCACTTCTAGTATTAAAGAGATTATCAACTTTCAAAGTGATGCTATTTTTGCTCCAGGGAATGAAGTGCCATATTACCTAAGGGGTGTTAAAACTCAGGTATTTCATGGGTTGGCAGGAGAAAAAAAATCTCACTTTAGAATCCGTAGTTATTTTGATTTGTATTTAACTCAAGGGCCTTATTTCACAAAATGGTTCTCTGAAGCTGCCCAAAAGCATAAAAACTTTAGTGTTGTAGAAACAGGTTGGCCAAAACTAGATATCTATGGAAAAGAACTTCATAAATATGATGAAGACAAACAAGACTTATTACATAGTTCTAACACAGAAAAAATTATTCTTTTTGCACCTACATTTTCACCATCATTATCAAGTGCTCCTTATTTATTGGCACAGATAGAAGAACTGGCAGCTCATAAAGAATATCTTATTGTGATTAAATTTCATGATTTAATGGCGCAAAATTTAATTGATTTATATAAAAAAATTGCAGATAAATTTGAGAATGTACTCTTTGTGGAAGAACGAAATATTATCAAATATTTATTGATAGCGGATCTTATGATTAGTGATACTTCTTCTGTTGTCTATGAATTTTTACTATTAGACAAGCCAGTACTTACTTTTAAAAATAATGCTGCTGTTGCTAATTGGGATAATTCATTATCCTATAGTGGTTTGGTTCATAAAGTAGCTATAAATTTAACAGAAGATCCTTTTAAAGAAAAACGCGCAAATATTTTAAAAGAATACCATCCATACACAGATGGTAAATCTGCAATACGCATGGTTAATGCAGTAGAAGCATATATCGAAAAAAACGGCGTACCAGAAAAAAGAGTAATTTCATGGTTTCGTAGATATAAAATAACTAAACTATTTGGAAAAAACTGATGTTTAATACAGCACTACTTGATGCATTAAAAGTCTTACAAAACAAGCAAATTCTTTTGTATCCAACAGACACCGTATGGGGTCTTGGTTGCGATGCTACTTGTGATGAAGCAGTTGCTAAAATTTTTGAGCTAAAAAATAGGGTAGAAAGTAAAAGCTTGGTAATTTTAGTAAGTTCTATAGAAATGTTGAATTCTTATATAGAGACAATTCCAGAAAAAGCAATTCATATGATTACGGCATCTGAGAAACCTACCACAATTATTTATAATAACCCCACAAGATTGGCCTCTAATACCATTGCATCAGATAACACTATAGCCATTAGAATTCCAACACATGACTATTGTTTGGATTTAATAAATTTATTTGGAAAACCAATTATTTCAACTTCTGCAAATATAAGTGGAGAACCTACTCCAAAATCATTTTCAGAAATAAGTCAACCAATTTTGGAGGGCGTAGATTATATAGTAAATTTGGAGCGAGATAAAATTACAGACAAATCTTCAACAATTTTAAAACTAATTG
>Ga0209712_10004134_pt1 | contig 11632 bp, 12 predicted proteins | sample ArcOceMetagenome_FD_187443 | JGI IMG/M metagenome (GOLD analysis project Ga0209712, IMG submission 187443) | Marine eukaryotic phytoplankton communities from Arctic Ocean - Arctic Ocean - Greenland ARC118M Metagenome (SPAdes) (version 2) | ecosystem: Environmental > Aquatic > Marine > Oceanic...
ATAGTTATCGAGGATATTTTGACGGGTAATATTTACATCATCTGCTTCAGGCACATTTGGGATCCCCTTTAAAATACCTTTTGTAGAGGGTGTCATAAGTAAGTTAGCTAATTTACAGTCTTGGCTAAGGCCGTCTTCAAGCACGATGCCACAAAAATCTCTTTCGCCCTTTGCATATGCTCGCCACATCGAGCCTGTAATATATTGGCGACAGATAGCTTCAATCATCACAGGTTTAGCTTTTTGAACTATCCATACAAAAGGGTGTGGTATATCAAGTATATGACTGTCAGCTAAGCCTTGTTGTTTAAACAGCTTAAACCAGTGATTAGAAATAGCATTTAAAGCAGCACCTTTGCCAGGTACACCTAACATGTCACCTTCCCCATGCCATATACAATCGAAGGCTGAGATACGGTCGCTGATGACCATAATGGCTAATGGAGTGTCATAAGGCACAGGATAGGATTTTTCTTCAATCAAACGACGACTGTCTTGCTCAGTTAGCCAATAAACAGAGCGCACTTTACCGCTATGCACCGGCAGCTCAGTTCGAATAGGCAAGTCATTATTAATCGATAAAATTGAATCCGCAATCGACATACGATGCCAACTCCTTAATGTGAAGAATGTACAAAGCTTTGAATGGTGTTTATTTTGAAAATTTCACCTCTGGTTACGCTAGCAACCAGAGGTAAACTGCTTATATATCTAGATTGTCGTCCGACATAGTTTTTGAAAACGTGGGGTACAAATCAGTTAATTTGTTGACTGGAAAGGGAGTACTCTCATCATCTAACAATGTAACAGAGGTTTTTTTACCTACACCTAACACTTTGACACGATATTCTTCAGTGTCTAAGTCCAACTCATTTTTATCACTGGACCAAATATTGCTCCACCAACCGTCTTCAGCGCCGTTGTATTTAACAAATAACAAACCGTTAGACTTATCATAATCTTTTACATCAAAACCTAACTGTCTTAATACAAGTAACAATCTGGGCCAAGTAGTATCATAATCCGCGTCGACTACAAAAGCAGGCTCACCATCACTATCAAACCCTAACTCCATCTCCAAACCTTCACGAATTTTTCTAAAACGTTTAACGTTGGCTACTTTTGTTTCAAACTCATAGTTCTTCACTACCATATTCAGAACTTCAACTTCGTTGCGTCTTTTATCCTTAACTTGCGTTATCTCTGTGCTTTGAGAGTCCAACTTTTCTTTGTAATCAACCAAGTTAACGCTGAGTGCAGCAGTTCTACCATGAGGTTTTTTATTTAAAGAAAATTCAAAACGTTGCCCAACAGTTCGTTCTGATTTTGACCAGCTATACCAACTAGCGTCTTCGCTTTCATCAATTATCATCCAGTCTGTTGTTAGGCGCTGGTTGTCTTTATCAAACAACTCAACACCAATACCCTCAGTTTCCAAAAATCTTATCAGAGAATTCCAAACCGCAGTATCTAGAGGTAAGCTATCATCCACTTGATCAAACCAAACAGTGGCATTTTTTGAGCCTTCTTCAATGTGTGAACCTGCCACCACGGGAAGAACCAATGAAGGCGAAATCACACTCAAATCTTTGCCCACCACATTTATCGGTGCGTCTTCACCTAAATCTGGAAGTTTAAAAGCGTCATTAAATTTAGGTGTGTCCACATCATCTGGAATTTTAATTTTTTGCCCAGGTTGCTCTTTGATATAATCAAATGAACCACTGGCTACTTCTCTTTCTTCTAATGAACTACAGGCGGTTAACAGAGTGGCTGTTATTACGCCAATTAGTTGAAATTTATAGGTCATGCTATCTCCTTAAGATAATACGCCAGAACTGCGCATGACTTGTTCGATATGATTTTGGCTAGCTAGTTCCGATTCAATTAAAGGTAATCGTAAAAAAGCTGAATTAGTCAGCCCCATTTTGTGTAAAGCCCATTTAGGTAACACAGGATTCGGCTCAACAAACAAAGCACTATGTAAGCCGGAAATTTGGTTATTTATTTTTTCTGCCAACTGGAAATCCTTACCCAAGGCAGCATTGCACATGTCAGCCATTTGTTTAGGCGCAATATTAGCCGTCACTGATATAACTCCATGGCCACCGTTTTTAAGAAACTCACAACCGGTTAGGTCATCACCGCTTAATAACAAAAAATCGTCTGAAACAAGTCTCTGTGTAGCTTTTAAGCGAGCCAAATCACCAGTTGCATCTTTCAAACCAACAATTTTAGGATGAGCTGCTAACTCTGCAACTGTCTCAGGCAGCATGTCAGCGACAGTACGACTAGGAACATTGTATAACAATACGGGTAAGTCAGTCGCATCTGCAATAGCTGTAAAGTGCGCAACCATGCCTTTTTGCTGTGGCTTATTATAATAAGGCACAACACTTAAAAATCCTTTAATGCCAGTAGCTGACATCTGTTCACTCAAAAAGATTGCTTCTGAGGTAGAGTTCGCACCGCTTCCTGCAATGATAGGTATTTTCCCTTGAGCATATTCAACGGTGCGCCTGACCACTTCAATATGTTCAGAAAATGGTAAAGTCGCAGACTCCCCAGTAGTACCAACAGACACTATGCCATGAGACCCATTTTGAATATGAAATTCAACGAGTGCCTTCAATGACGGATAATCTATTGCCCCATCATCATTCATTGGCGTGATTAGCGCTACAAAACTGCCAGTAAACATGTGTTCTCCCCAAAAATTAGCGCCTTATGGTAAAGATCTGGCCCCCTAAAAACAAGCATTGAATAGCCCATTTGATGGATTAGAATTGAAACTGGATCAACCTACCTACAATCATGTATGTTATAGCCAATTTGAAAGCAACGAATTGGTTAAAAATGCCGCAACAACTAATCATCACTATACTAGGTTCAGACCAATTGGGTGTGTTAAGCAAATTGGCAGATACAGTATCTGGAGTGGGCTGCAATATTTTGGATAGTCGGCACGCCATTTATGGCCAGGACTTTTCTCTGACTATGATTATTGAAGGCAGTCAAAGTGCTATTACCCAAGCCGAATGTTTGTTACCGCAAACTTGTCAAAAGCTTAATTTATTATCGATGATGAAACGTACCAAAAAACACTGTAAACAAAATCTCGAACACTTAGCAGATGTCATTATTCATGGTGAGAGCACACCAGGACTAATTGACCTGATCATCGATTTTTTCAAACAACGTAATATTTCTGTTAGTGCATTTAGATTAAAATTTTTAGACAAAAATGAAAATGAGTCTGCCAGCGATAAACGCATGAAGTGTAAAATGGTGATTTCTATACCACATGAGCTCGAAGTTGAACAAATTGAACGTGCTCTTCAAGAACTGTTACAACCAATAAATTTACAAGGTTCGATTAAACAAAATCATTGATAATCTCGTACTAACCTTTCGATAAGTAATTTAAGGAAACTTTTATGCAAATGCTCAAAGCTGGCGACACAGCGCCACAATTTTCTTTACACAACCAAGATAACCAAACAGTTTCATTGAGCGACTTTGCAGGTAAAAAAGTATTGGTTTATTTTTACCCTAAGGCCATGACACCCGGTTGTACCATACAAGCACAGGGCTTAAGGGATAGCCATGAGACATTAGCAGCCTTAAATGTTGAAGTACTAGGAGTTAGCCCAGATGCAGTAAAAAGGTTGCCTAAATTTATAGAAAAAGAAAACCTTAATTTCACGCTTTTATCGGATGAGGATCATGCATTAGCGGATGCATTTGGTGTCTGGGGTCTTAAAAAGTTTATGGGTAAAGAATACGATGGGATTCATCGTATTACATTTTTAATAAATGAAAACGGTGAAATAGAACATGTGTTTGATAAATTCAAAACTAAAAATCACCATGAGGTAGTTTTGGCATATCTACACAAGTAAGCATAGTTAAGGTTGGAGCCGTTCATAACTTCTCGGCTCCCCTTATTTATGCAATGTACAAAATGCGATTAACCCTCAGTCTCTAATTCTTTTGGACTCGACCATGCATTAGCAACAGCTTTAACTAACGTAGCTAAAGGAATTGCAAAGAAAACGCCCCAAAATCCCCACAACCCGCCAAAGAACAATACTGCAATAATAATATACACAGGATGCAAACTCACCGCTTCAGAGAATAATATGGGTACTAATACGTTTCCATCCAAGGCCTGAATAATGGCGTAAGCAACTATCAAATACCAAAATTCAGGTGTTATACCCCATTGGAACAATGCAACTATTGCCACAGGAATAGTGACCACAGCGGCACCTATGTAAGGGATAAGTACTGAGAAGCCTACCAATACACCTAGTAACAGCGCATAACGTAGGTCCATAAAGGCAAATGTCACAGCTGACACAGTGCCAATAATGACAATTTCAATGACCTTACCGCGAATATAATTAGCAATTTGCACGTTCATTTCAGTACCCACTTGTTTGATCAGTCGGCGTTCGCTAGGTAATAAAGATGCGATATTAGAGACCAACGTTTCCTTATCTTTAACCATGAAAAATACCATTAGCGGCACTAAAATCAAATAAATCAATAAAGCTCCAAGACCACCTAAAGAACTAACTGACGCAGACAACAATTGCTCTGCAAACACCACAACTCTTTCATTCACACCGTCCAAAACATCTTGAATTTGAGTCAGTTGTACAAGATCTGGGTAGGTTTCGGGCAACTTTAACAACCATGCTTGACCTTTCTCCCATATCTGTGGCATTTCTTTAATCAAATTAATACTCTGCTGGGCTACAACTGGCACTAGGCCTACAAAAGTCAAAATCGAGACACTAATAAAACCAAATAACACCAACACAGTTGTATAACTGCGAGACAAACCTAACTTACATAACTGCACAACCGGCCAATCCAACAAATATGCGATGACAGCGGCCACTAAAACAGGCATTAGGATCCCACCCCAAACCGCGAGCAACAATGAACTGATGATTAACAGCAATAACAGCATCATTGAGTCAGGATCTGAAAACTTTCGCTTATACCAACGTTCAAAAACGTTTAACATCTAGTGTCCTTGTAAATTTTTAGGCATCACCAAACTACAGGTCAAAGGTGATAGATTAAGCTTATCTTCATAATGAGGACATTATTGCACAACCCTTACAAGATAAAATAGATTACATAAATAAAGAGAGGCTGTTTTTGCAATTAGATTGGACATGTCGTTTTGGCAACGTAAAAGCTATCTTGCAACTAAAAAAGACGCTCAATTTAGGAGAGGTCCCCGATCATTTTCAAATAGTAGCGAATAAACTATTGGAATTAGAAGGCACATTTACAGATGGTTTTGATAACAATATTAAATATTTACTCAATAGAAAAAACTGGAATCTAACCAATTGTAAGCAAGGTAAACCATCAATAGCGCTTAAAAAACACTGTAACCAATATGCATTTGATTTGCATTGTTTCCCTATTATCAAAAACCAACCACAAGCAATGATTAAACCTTTTGATACTGATTCACCGTTTATAGAATTTAATCCCTCCAATTTAGGTCCAATACTGAGCATCCCAAAGCTAAGTGACTTTGTTGATGTGACAATACGTTGTGGTGATGAGGCAGATATGGAATTACTTAAATATGCCCATATATTAGTAGAGCAATTGATTGATTTATTGACTACAGCATTACAAATTGTTGAGAATAGTGGAAAATCGATACAACAGATATTTTTATCTGTTGAACAAAAATTTAATGACATAAAAACAACTTGATTTCCAAGGTGACATTGAACTAATTGACGGGTAGTTGATCCATAATAGTCACAAGTATTTAATAACCAATAATGTCATGCAATATAGACACACTTAAATTAGACGTAATCTATGATAAAACCTATTTCTAACATCGTTGTTTCTGCCTTAACTATATTTTTACTAGGCACCATGTCTGTTAGTGCAATAAATAAGAAGAACGACCTACCCGAAATCGGCGTGGTGGCATCTAGCGCTATCAGCTTAGATAAAGAGGTATTAATTGGCGATGCACTGATGCGTCAACTCCGTGGTCAAGCGCCTATAATTAACGATCCGTTGTTAGATGAATATATTCAAGACATCGGTAATCGTTTAGTTGCTCAAGCAGAAAACGTTAAATTTCCTTACAAATTTTTTATTCTCAACAGTCCAGATATTAATGCATTTGCATTTTTTGGCGGACATATCGGTATTCATACTGGGCTTATTTTTAACGCCAGAAATGAGTCTGAATTAGCATCAGTTTTGGCCCATGAAGTAAGTCACGTTACCCAGAGGCACATAGCCCGGAGTATTGAAGCTAAACAAAAATCATCACCTTTACAAATAGCGAGTTTGTTGGGCAGCATTCTATTAGCTGTGGTTAATCCAGAAGCAGGCTTGGCTGCTATATCGGTTAGTAATGCTGCATCGGCTCAATCTTCAATCAATTACACCAGACAAAATGAAAAAGAAGCGGATAGAGTCGGCATTAATATATTGGCTAATGCAGGGTTTGACCCAAATGGAGCAAGCAGTTTTTTTGGTATATTAGCTGAAAAAAATCGTCTCAAATCAACTCCACTAGCATTTTTACTGACTCACCCTTTACCTGAATCTAGGATTGCCGACGCACGCACGCGAGCGGCAGCGTTTAGGCCACGCAATATTCCTGAGAGCATCAATTTTCACTTAGCTAAGACGAGAATTTTGGCTCGCTACTACGCCAACCCCAAACGTAATATTGAATATTTCTCTGAAATAGTAGAAAAGCAACGTTATGTTTTTAAACAAGCGGCTGAATATGGTTTGGCTTTATCTTATTTAGCCAACGAAGAGTTTAAAGCAGCACAAGGTTTAATCGATGGATTATTGGAAAAAGATCCTGATAACTTATTTTATCTAGATACCTTTACCGACATCGCGATAGAAATGAACCAGCATCAGAAAGCTATAGACAGATTATCTGCACAAATCATCCATAAACCTTACAACCGAGTGTTGACCTTAAATTTGGCGAATGTATTGATCAAAACTGAAGCTTTTGAAAGAGCAACATCACTGTTAAAGGATTATTTGTTAATCAACCCAGAGAATATGTTGGCACACGATTTACTTTCAGATGCCTATCGTAGTAGCGGCCAAAAACTGGAAATGCACCAAGTGAAAGCTGAAGTGTATGCCCTAGTAGCAGCCTACCCAAGAGCGATTGACGAATTACATACTGCCTACAATTATGCGGGCGAACGTAATATTGAACAAAAACGCATTAGAGCTCGAATAGAGCAATTTAGAACCGCGCAAGAGCGGTTACAAAGCCTTTAACATATTAATAGTTTGTATCAGTTTTTGTACGCTTTGTTCACCTTTTAACTGCTTTTGCACTTTTCCATCAGCATCAAGAATATATGTAGTGGGTAAGCTGTTAGGTGGTTGGCTCCATGGCAACGTATGAAGCTTATTTATAATTGGAAACTGAATATCATACTTTTGTTGCAGATCAATTAGTTGCCCCTTGTTAAGGGGATCGAAGCTCACAGCATAAATATCTACTTCATCATTATATTGTTGGTAGAAATGGTTCAACTCGGGCATTTCTCGCAAACACGGTGCACACCATTCGGCAAAATAGTTGACTACTTTCCACTTTCCCTGAGAATTATTCCAACGGTGTTCTTGTCCATCAAGACTGATGAAATCCACTTTTAAGTTTTGCTGGGTCCACAAACCTAATATCAGGGCTGACAAAGCAGCCAATACAATAACGATTTTTTTCAAAATAACTGTGTCCTAAATACGGGTTACTCTCGTAACAAAAGGAATAAAATGTAGAATACTACGAATAAATACGATATCTCATTCGAAGTGAAATAAATTTATGTCAGATCTGAAAATATTACACAATCCTAGATGTTCAAAAAGTCGCCAAACTCTACAATTACTTCATGATAAAGGGTTTGAACCGCAAATTATTGAATATTTGAGGACACCCGTTAGTGTCGATGAGCTAACACTTATTATTAGCCAACTGGGTTTTTCTTCGGCAAGGCAATTAATCAGGAAAAGTGAAGACGCTTTCAAAGAACAAAATTTAGCAGACCAATCCTTAACTGAAGACAGTCTCATCAGCGCTATGGTTGTCACTCCTAAACTTATAGAACGACCTATTGTTATATTCAATGGCAAAGCCGCTATTGGCCGTCCCCCAGAGTCTGTTTTGGATATCTTATGAGTCAAGTGGTACTGATTTTATATTATAGTCGCCATGGCGCTACACAAGCTATGGCTAACTGCATAGCGTTAGGGGTAGAAAAGTCCGGACTTGAGGCACGTTTGCGATGTGTGCCTGAAGTCAGCAACAACTTTACCAACATTCAAAACTCGATACCCAATTCAGGCGATCCTTATGTAGTAAAACAAGACTTAGATGATTGTTGTGCATTGGCACTTGGTAGCCCAACTCGGTTCGGTAATATGGCGGCACCTTTAAAATACTTTTTAGATGACACCAGCGCTCAGTGGTTAGCAGGCACATTAGAAAATAAACCCGCTTGTGTGTTCACTTCTACATCCAGTATGCATGGCGGACAAGAGACAACTTTGCTTACGATGATGATACCTCTTCTTCACCATGGCATGGTAATATGCGGGTTGCCCTACTCTAACCCCGAATTGCATACCACCTTATCTGGAGGGAGCCCCTACGGAGCGACTCATTTATCTCAAGGCAACAACAAAAACAAACTCACTATGGAAGAACAAACATTGTGTATCGAACAAGGCCGAAGGCTGGCTGTACTAGCAGCGAAACTGGATAATAAACATGACATTTAACAGCACATTTTTTCGAAGATTAACATTAAGCAGTTATTTACTTTTAATTGTTTGGCTAGTGGTCTGGCATTTTTTCTTAACCATAGATAAAAACACTTCGACTTTGTTCACCGTATTATTTTGGATAGTGCCGATTTTATTGCCGGCTAAAGGATTAATAGAAGGTAAACCCTATACTTATGCATGGACCAATTTTATCGTCATGTATTATTTATTGCATGGATTGACAGCTGTTTATGCCGTTGAAGGAGAAAGGCTATATGCCTTAGTCGAAATTATATTGTGCAGTGCATTGTTTACCGGTTGTAGCTTTTATGCACGTATGCGAGGACGTGAACTCGGCTTGGGTATTCGCAAACTTAAAGAAGAGCTGTTAGAAGAAAAGCAAGCATTTGAAAGTCATAAACAAGACAAAGGGTAATGTAAATTGCACCGGCCCATTGTAATTCAATCAAATAATTACGATGGGAGCTCTTTAGAGTTTCTATAAGCGCTCAAGTAACCCCCTGACTTACTTCTTTTTAAGCGTCCTCGATGTTCCACGCCCGCTGATGTCTTTAATTGGGGTGGGCAGACTTGCCTCACCCCTATGTAACATAGCGCGAAATTTGCGGCTAATACAGGATCCTCTCAGGCTTCAAGACTCCTATGGTTTGTCCTGCTATTTCTGCATTGATACTCTTCAAAAAGTTTAGCATCGTTTTGTCCCATAATTGCTCATTTTGCTCAAAGCCCGTTGTTATTTTTGAAGCTGGTGCGTATTGCATAATTGGTGTTTGGATTGGGTGTATTGTTAGTAAGGCTTTCTGTCGCCATGGCACATTAAAGCTATTGGCGCTTGCTCTATGTTGATACCCGTTTCATCCAAATTCTAAAAGGAAGAGTTTTTCAGAGCAGCGTCTACCTTGTCTTTTACCTCTGTTTACTTAAGCAACGCTGCTATTTTTTAATTAAACCTAAGCAACGTGGCGCTACCAAGAGGAATTCCCAATTTGTAGGTGAAACACTCTTCAATGCACTCGTGGGGGAATTATGAGGCCAAAATATTTAAGACTGAGAACAAGCCAATAATTGCCCCAGAGAAGACGATGAATTTGATGGAAAATATCGGATTGAAATGTATTACGCCAGAACTACCTGGCTGGCATAGTGATAATGACTGTTAAAGATGGTTACCTTTGTCACAGTAAGTTTTTTCGCCATGCCATTCAACTATCGAAGCGGTCGAGGGTTTTTAATAGCCATTATTTATCATGCTTGATTTGTTTTTATCATTTTTCAACTTTGAAAGGTTAAAGCCCTAAAATAATTTTAACAAAGGGTATGGTGAGTTTTCGCTGCTGTTGCAGTGACTGCTCGTCAAGAATATCCAATGATGCTATCAAAGCGGGCATATCCCGTTGCCAATGATTGACCAGATACTTTGCCACATCTTTCGACATGTTTAACCCTCTATGCTGAGCTTTAACTATCAACGCCTGTTGTCGTTGCTCGTGGGTAAGTGAATAGAGTTGAAAATTTGTTCCCCAAGAAAGTCTAGAGATAAGATCGGGTAGCTCCAGAGATAATTGCTTTGGAGGTTGATTACCTGTTATCACCATGCAACTATTATTTTGTTCTTTGACTCGATTTATCAAATCAAATACAGCTATTTGCCAAGCGCTCTCACCGTGTAACTTTTCAATATCATCGAGACAGATTAAACGATAATGCTCAAGTCCCAGCAACACATCTGGAGACATATATTGTTTTTCGTTAAAACTAAGATAAATGCAAGTCTCACCCACTAGCTCAGCCCGTTGGCAAGTCGCATACAACAAATGACTTTTACCCAGACCAGAATCTGAAAACAGATATGTCAGCCAATTATTTACTTTTTTAGTTTCAAGTTGACTAAAAAGCTCATTCAGGTGGCTGCAAGCTTGAGCATTTTGACCAGCAATAAAACTGGCAAATGATTCTGTATCTTTTAAGCCAATAGGTAATGACAGTTGACTACTTACTTGACCCAAAAGAACTCCAAACCCAGAATAGGCTGGCCAAAGTCATCTACAACGGGCCTGATTTTACTGTCTAAACTGAGTGCGTTGGTTAAATCATCAACGTCACCCAGTAAATCCAATTCAAAAGTTGCACGTGGTCCCTGCTGTTTAATTAAAGTGGCCCCATTAACGACACTCATATTTTCTAATGATATCAAAGCCTGACTGTAGTAATTGAGTGAGTCTATATTGTTGACGACTATTTGAATTTTGGTATCAGCTCGATCAATTTGAGCCAAATCAATCGCATATTTCAGAGACAACTGATCAGCCAGTGCATCTATCAAACCATCAGCAATGATCAAAGGGTTATCACCTTGCACTTGCCCTGATAACCGACCGCCGCCCTCTATCATGGCCCAGTCAGCGGTCCATTGTAAGCTTGTCTTTTTGTTCCCTATGATACTGCCCTGAACATCATCAGATAATTGGTCATCGTTAATGTAAACCCTCGCTGAAAGGACTGATGGGACAGCATAACGTTCGCTAGCTCGTGAAATTTGAGCACTAAAAGCACCCCAGATATCATATACACCCAAAGTTTGTATATCACCTAAATCCCAAATAGGATATATCAAAGTAATACCTCTTTGCGCCGCCCTTGCACTCAATTGTTGATATATTTCTGAATACTTTGATGGCAACGCAATTTGTCTAGCCGAACCATCAATAGGTTGAATAGCTAACCAAATTATTGAATCAGGGCGCCTTTTATCCCAAACAGGAAACCCAGAACTACGAATAACATTTTCCACTCGCTGGGG
>Ga0209712_10004137_pt1 | contig 11630 bp, 5 predicted proteins | sample ArcOceMetagenome_FD_187443 | JGI IMG/M metagenome (GOLD analysis project Ga0209712, IMG submission 187443) | Marine eukaryotic phytoplankton communities from Arctic Ocean - Arctic Ocean - Greenland ARC118M Metagenome (SPAdes) (version 2) | ecosystem: Environmental > Aquatic > Marine > Oceanic...
TTTGTTCAGATTTTCCAGTTTTTAAAAAAAGAACACAAAATTAGAAAACAATCAACAAATTCAAAATACGCAATCACCACAAGACAAAACACATTAATACCCAGGTAATACCGAAAAGGAACTTTCCAATAAGACACGCAGTCATCATGTCAACATCCTTATCTTCTTATACGGCAGCCGTTTCTGAGCTCCAAACAATCGGGTGGGTAACGAAAGGAAACGAATTAGTAGTCGTGCAACAGAATCTGGAACGATACGATCAAGTCGCCGAGACTGTCAGCAAACACGGTGCTGAAATGATTGTATTTCCTGAATGGGGATTATTCGGGAAATGCCGCAACCGATGCTCTAAAGGTATACCCGCATACTCCAGAGATACGATACAAGCCTTTTGTGAGCCAATCGGCGAGCCTGGTGTCGATCTAACCAACGACTCTCGACAGACCCCTATCACGACTGGGCTTGCAGCAATTGCAAAGAAACACAAAATTGTGGTTGTAGCAAATGTTGCCGATAAAACAGAGGATGGCAAGATGTACAATACAGAAGTAGCAATTGACGAGGATGGAACACTCTTGGCGAAATACCACAAAAAGAATGTTGCTATGAAACATACATTCGATACTCCACCAGAAGGTGGAGTGAATGATGCAGTAACGTTTACAAAATTTGGAGTAAAGTTTGGTTTACTTGTATGCAAAGACTTTTTCCATGAGAATCCCAAAAAGAAACTTCTCGAACAAGGAGCCACGCACTTTCCATATTCAGTGGCAGGTCCAAAGATGTTTGGTCTTTTAACGGCACCCTACACGTACAAACGCTGGGCAAAAAACAGTCACTCAACAATTTTGATTTCAAACGCACACGGCGGTGGTGGAATATTTTCTGGTTCAGGTGCCGTGGAAGGCATTGTAGAAGAGAAAGGGAGATTCATCATGGCTACCATACATTGTTAGCAGTTCCACCATCAATTTTGGACTGTTGGCTATTTCATCTTTCCTTGCAATCCTGAATTCATTGGTGGTATGGCATCAGAGACCCATTTGGATCCTGCCTTACTTATTCATTTCTTCATGTTCGTGCGTGTACCCAAGCTTATAGAATGCAAGTGCCTTTTGCCGCTGCAAAGCCGGCGACAATATATAACTCCACAAATCTATCCTTAGAGGCAACCCCAATTTTCGTTTACATCTAGGATGCGCATGCACAGTGAATGCACCATCCATATGATAGTCTCCCTTATGTTCGTCTCGCCTCCATAGTGATTTACCAGTAATGTAAGGTCTTGAAGTTCAAAGTGCAGAGACAATTACGTCAGTGAGCGTATGTATCAATCGGGACCATACGTGTAGTGCATAATACTGGATGCCAACACGAAATAACTTACATCCACGTGGTTTGCATCAACAATTCTTTCAGCTCCTTCATATTCGTTGGACTTCTCAAATGATGAGAATATCTGTAACTATAGTCGTACCATTTTCTATTTCCACCAAGACACGAACCATCGCCCAGACATACTTCAGTTGCTTCCGGCTTCGTCCTTCCTGTCGTCAATACTTGTATTCTGGACAGTTTCTCCTCCAAAAAAAATCCATTTCCATTCTCAAATTCATTCTTCTCCTGATTCCTATTCGAATCCAAATACAAATCCAAGATTCCATCAATGAAATGTTCCACAACATGATATCTTCCAATGGTACCCCTCTGCCACAATCCCTGTGCTTCAGTAGCAATATCTAAAACAGACTCTATTGTCAGATTGAAAATAGCCACTGTAGCACCTAGACATCCTGCCGAAAAACATGTATAGGAATGATTGTTTGGCGACCGTGACATTTGGTGTGACGAATTCATCGGACTTGGATTTGGACTTGGCTGTCTGTGTCTGTAGAGATTAGAATGCATGGTTTGATCGGTGGTATTGGTATTGGTATTTCTATTGTTATTTGCACTAGCACTGAGGGGGGTTTGAGATTTGATTGAAATTTGTTCGAGTGCATGGATTCTTCCAAGCGAGAACCAAAATCCGCTGAATCCTGCTCCTGGAACACAAATAGTATTTGTAGTACGTGTAGCAGTAGCAGTAGAAGTAGTAGTATTGTCTTGAAGTCCAAGATATAGTGCATGTTGAGATCTATCATATTCTTCATGACGATTCTGATGCTGATGCTGATGATGATGCTGATGCTGATGATGATGCTGATGATGCGGGTAGATCTTGTGTATGAAGGAATGAAAGCCGTCTCCGAGGTCGAGGAACGCATCGAAGCAGGGAAGGATGAAATGGAGTGATATTTGTATGACGAGAAGGATTTTGATTCCCCTGAGTAGAAATAAAAGACAGGAATTGATGTGACTATCGTCATCCCAAATTCTCTGCCTCTTTTTCAAGGATTCTTCCATTTCTTATCTTAGTTGTCGATGCAGTTGAAAAGTTGCGTTGTTCAGAAGTTGTTGCACCGCTTGATGATGGTGAATAATAATGAAGGTGATTATTGCGCGTTGCGTGACAAGAGAAAGAAAGGTGATGTCAATGGTGATCATGTGGCCATTTTCAAATTTATATGTTTTCCGTTGGAATATATTTAGCGACACTGGATCATTGCTGACGTCATGAGAAATCATACCAACCACGCAAAAAGAGGTGATGAAGCAAGAAAGAACAAACTTCAAACATCCAAGAAACATCACCATTGACTGACTGACTTTGACTGACTGACTGACTGACTGATCATACCAAGTAAGCTTTCACGAACTTCTCCATCAACATCTTGTCTGCATCAGTCTGCAGTCACGATTCATTCAACAGCGACCCATCAGAATTCTTCGCTGAACACATTTTCCCAAGTGAATCCAACAGGCGACATCACTCTCTCGTACATATCGCTCGCTCTGCCTTACTTAAACAGCAGGACAGTACATTTGCACAAAACCGATTTTAATACATAGGAAGAAGAACATGAGACCAACAATAAATTCCTTACGTCCAAAAAGAACAAAATCTTCAATGACATTAAGAGGTGCTTCACCGGTCTGGCTGCCTCTTCTCCTGATGGTCCTGCAGTTGACGCATGATTCATCAGCCTTCACCATGCGGCCATCAACACTCGCAGCACGCAGTATTGCCTCGCAGACCAGGCTTCGAGTATCGACCATACCAGAACAAAACGGCAAAGACTCCAGTAACGCCGGTGCCGGTGCCGATCAGCCATCTCCTTTATTTGACATTGATGAAATTGACTCTGGTTCCACATATCAAGTACTAGACGGGGACAACCTCGACGACGACGGCAATAATGATCCCGATATCAATGATATCAACATGGATGCAATTGATATCGACGTAGAATATGATCTGGGATACGACCATGATGACAAAGACGATGATTTGTACAAGAGAAACATTGACGACCTACAAACAGACATTTATGCCAACATGATTCAAGGCTCCTCGAACGCAGTCACCACCTTGACCGCATCTGTAGACTTTACACGTGATCAAGATGACATTCTCACCGAACGAGAGGATAGGCTCTACGTCAATGCAAATGGTTTGACCCTCGTACGCGAAAAATGTATCCTCATTGCTGTCGAGAACTTGGCAGCGAGATATCGCTCGACGAGGGATAAGAAAGATGAGGTTTACTTTGACATTGAACAATCTATGGATGAAATGAAGGAATTGATTTCTACGAGTGGAATGGATTTGTCTGGTGTCATGACGCAGAGGTTGCAAGATGTCAATCCCAGGACTTATATTGGGACGGGAAAGGTGAAGGAGGCCCAGGATTTGTTGACAGAAGTTGATGCCTGTACTGTGATTTTTGATGCAGAGTTGAGTCCGGGGCAGCAGAAGGCGTTGGAAAATGCTTTTAATAAGGAAGTGATTCAGAATGATTTTATGGGTAGTGAAAGGGCGGTGAGTAATTATTGATTGATTGATTGTTGTTGATTGGTTCGGATGATTCATTTTTTTCATGTGAAACGTCTACTGACGCTACATTCTTTGATTGGTTTGCAATTGGTATATCGTAGGCTGTGAAGGTAATTGATCGTACAGCACTCATCCTCGATATCTTTGCTCAACACGCAAAAACAAGAGAGGGAAAACTTCAGGTAGATCTCGCATTGCACGAATACAGAAAGCCCAGATTGACAAAGATGTGGACCCATTTAGGACGTCAAGGAAGTGGGGGGGCAGTTGGACTCAGAGGTCCGGGAGAATCACAGCTTGAAATTGATAAGCGTTTGATAAAAGATAGAATCATTGTGCTCAAGCGCAAGATTGATTCTGTACAGATGCAGAGAGATATTCATAGAAAGGGAAGATCGAATTTGGGTTTGCCAGTATTGGCACTCGTGGGGTATACCAATTCTGGTAAAAGTACCTTGTTGAATTATTTGACGAGGGCGGGTGTCATGGCAGAGAATATCTTGTTTGCTACGTTGGATCCTACTACTAGGAAAGTGAAATTGCCAGGTCTGCAGACACATCCTGAAGTTTTGTTGACTGATACAGTGGGATTCATTCAAAAATTGCCAACACAGTTGATTGCCGCTTTCAGGGCTACATTGGAAGAAGTGAAGGAGGCGGATGTTTTGATACATGTGATTGATTCTTCAAATCCTGTGTGGCAGAAACAAGAAATGGCTGTTCAGAGCGTCTTGAGAGAGATCGGAGCAGGTGATAAACCAATGGTGCGAGTATTGAATAAAATTGATTTGTTGGATGAGGACGTAGCTGAAGATTTGCAGTATGAAGCTGCAATGATGGACGACTATTCTGTTGCTATCTCTTCCAAGACTGGAGAGGGAATGACAGATTTGGTATCGACCATTGAGGATGCCATGATGGGATTGCTCGTTCCTATTGAAGTCATTCTTCCGTACGCCAACGGAAAGGAGGTGAACATGGTGCAGGAAGTGGGGCACGTTGAAGAGATGGAATTTCGAGAAGAAGGAACATATTTGCTAGCGAGAGTTCCAGAGGCAGTTGCAAATCGTCTAAAACCATTTTATATTAACCAAGTAGAGGAGGAAGCCGAGAACAATTCCAACGACGATGGCATTGACTGGGTAGCTATTGGAAGAGGAAGACATCCTAAACAGGAAGAAATCTAAAGATACTATAAATTGTATACAAACAACACTTCGCTATAAGGACACTCCAGATTTCCCAAATGCAGGTGCGCTTATAACGGCACACCCCTATTGGTAGTGTTACTCGCTATGAACACAGCATTTTGTGTCTTTATAGCGGCTGACGCTTATAAAAGACGTCCTTATATTGTCTGTAATGAAGTTGCCATTCGCTGGAGAATGGCATCTTTTTCTTTCAATGATATACCGGGGCCATTGTCTTCTACAAGCAAAAGTGACGCCTGGAGGGATGTCGTCATCATTTGATTGAAGAGTAACTCTAATCTTTGGATATTTATTCTGGCCTTATCTTGAAGTTCTTTAAATAGATTGGTATGTGCTGCAGATTCTTCTGAAGAAGAAGGAGAGGAAGATCCGAAAGAATTTGATGAACCACTTTCGCCTCCCTTCTTTCCTTTCTTCCTGCGTGAACTGATTCTTTGAGATACTTTCTTGAGGATCTTCATGGTTGACTTTGATAGATACTACTACTGTAGAGATGCAGAGAGGTGTTCCAAATAGTATGATACTTCTTGGTATGTTATATGTTTTACGAGAAGGGCAAAAGAACAAACATGAATCATTTTATAAGACGTCCATGGATTTGACGTCATTTTCTAGAAAAAAGGCCGTTAAAGTTATTGACGTTACTGAAATCAGTTGAACTAAATTAGTACCTCCATGTACCAATGTAGCCTAAACCCTCTGGATCAATCTTTTTGTATACAACTTCAAACTCATCATGACTATTTCGTTCAAGCCAACCATGAATGCAAAGAGCAGCCCGTCTGCAGAAGGATTCCAATTAGGCGCAGCAGGATTTTTCTTCCAAATAGTCATGGTGAAGAATTACTGGGCCTTTCTTAAGCTATCCAACTTCCAAACCCTTCGCAATATGCTTGTATTTTCCTCCGTAGGAATTATGTGTATCAATGTCCAAAGTAGCATGCTCGCCAGTGGTTGGAAGCTTGCCATCATTCATTGCATCTGGAGCATCTGTGCATAAGTTGAAGGTACCCATGATTAGTTGATCTATGACCAACTCTCCCGTGTAACGATTAGCACAAACCTCGGAATATCTTCAATCTGCCATCTGCATTCGGACTGATAAATTTTAGGTTTGGAACTCTCAGGCATGGAATTATTCCACCAATGTGACCTCTAATAAAAGCAACGGCGAGCGGCATTGGCTGATGGTATGCTGCATTTGGCTCTGCATTGAGCTTCCAAGGGCGACCAGCGTCGTCCTTCCAGATGGTGGGATCTTCCTTAGAAGATTTGATCGTTCCTGATGGAAGTTCATTGAATAGGTTCCTGTCCTCGTGGTCCTTTCTCGATAACCCGACTTTATTTTCGATTTCTTTGTCAGTTGCCATTGTTCTTGTTCGTGCTGAGGTTCTTCAGTATGAAACCAATTGATGAAACTGGTTATAAGAATTATTAAAATGTTGGACCCTAGATCCAGCTTCCAGCTTCAATGTACCGGTACATACGGTAGTATTGAATATGCCGGTATGGTACCTACCACCTACCACCAAGCAATAACCCCTGGGGTCGCAACGCTCTCGTCCATCCTCTGACTTCAAGGCCTTTACACCTCGCGGTGAAAGCTAGTAATTAGGCCTATAAATCAACTCACTATAATGTGTGTACACTTTTTGACTCCCAGCAACCAATACCATAGCGCCACAGAACAGCTGAAATCCGCAGGTGTGGCAGGCTTGGATTTTTCGGTAGGCGCAGCCAAGATCCTTTGCTTCACCCGCCCTAAAAAACGTATTTGTTGCTGGGAGTCAAAAAGTGTACAAATATTAAAGTGAGTTGATTTATAGGCCTGATTACTAGCTTTCACCGCGAGGTGTAAAGGCCTTGAAGTCAGAGGATGGACGAGAGCCTTTCCAGGAGATTTTGCGCGGCGTTGCGACCCCTTGCGAGCTTGCTTGCTTGCGACTTGCTACTAGCTTGCGCTCGCTTGCTACCACGAGCACGAGGTGCGCGAAGATCTTGTGTGGTTTGTGTCAGTACATGGTACTTAACCACTAGACCATGATCATCTCGAGATAGTCATAGTCTAGTGGTTTTACTATATATAGTAACAAGTTAAGTACCATGTACTGACAGTTTGAACGTTTGAACAGGACCTCGTTTGAACAGATTAATCGTCAACAACGACAAACACATAATTCTGACAGTACCACATTAGAACATCTTGTTATACTTTTACGCGTAAAGCATGGTGTTGAAGCTCAATATGATCAAAGTGAGATCTAATGTAGTTCGAAGTTTGATTATATTTATGGTTCTACGATGAAGCTGAGCTGATTGTCTTTCGGTGAAGTGGAATTCAAATCATGACTAACGGGATTATTTACCGTGAAAGATATTGGTTGTAACGGTTAGCTAACGGCTTTGGCTGACCGTTGGGATAATGGCTTTGAACACACCCTTGTAATCCCGGTTGTGGTGATTTGATAGCTTGTAGAGCTTTTTGTAGTTGTACTTTTGCATTGTTTAGTACATATTGTGGACGTACTGCGATGTGATGTTTGGTTGGATGATTTTTTGATGCATAATCGGCTTTATTATTGGGTCCTCGTGCCCAGTATATAAAAAATTGTAACTGGCGCACTCTATCTCGGAGCCAATAGAATCGCATATCCATTGCTTTTGATCTGCGTTGACACATTGTGTCGGTGAGGATACCGACGGCACATTTGTTGTCGAATTGAATTGGAGTTGGGCCTTGCTTGCGGCCCATTTCTTCAAGCGTCGTTCGCATGGGAATGGCGTCTTTTGCATTTATGAAGCCAGATCCGGTTTCAGATTCTTGGACGGAGGACATGACGGCGTCAATAATCTTGCTGTTGACTTGGACTGGGGCATTGTGCATGGGAGGCGGGTCGGTATGCGTAATTGGAAGTTTTGGTTCATCTGAGAGGTAGAAGTATCCTGAATTTCGTGAGCGAGCTTTGCTTTCGTTGAGGTAGGAGGCATCAGAGTGGATCCATAGGTGCATTGCAGATGCATCGTATTGGATTTCTGCATTGGGATGCGTAGCAGCGTAATCAAGGAATTGGTCGATACGGAATTTTATGTCTTTCCATGAGCTGGTGGAGACGGCGGCGGCGATGGAGTTAACTGGCTGTTTCATTGTGGAGTCGATGGACTGGCTGTAGTAGTTGAAAAGACCGCAGAAGGTTTGGCAGTAATGTAGTTGTTTTGGAGTTAACTGATTGTTGTTGCTTGTCAGTTTGGCGTACTGTATGTGCTTGCCATATTGTGGTGCTGAATATGGGTGAGGAGAATGCTGAGGTCTCTTAGGCGCTTCGTGTCCGAGGATGGCTCGTGCTTTATCAACATACTTGGGAATGGAGAGACGGACGTTGCGTTTGCCTTCGTAGTTCCATTTTAGATGGATGCCGCAGAATATTTTGCCTTCGCGGTCGATCGTGACGTCATAGTTCTTTTTTAAGGTGTTTATGAGGTGTTCGGCGTGAGTGTCACCAATCACCATGCATCCAAAATCGTCGACTACTAAGTTGAAGATTGTGGGTCGAGTGATGTGACGGAAAAGACTGGGAGTGTTACCAGTGGGTAGGTATCCATCTTCTGCAAGATGCTTGATAAGCTTGATGTATGCCATACGTCCTGCTTGAGGTAAGCCGTACATGTCAGTGCGAATTTCAGCGAGGATTCGTCCATTCTTGATGAGCGGGCGGAGGTTGTATTCATCCATGATGTCATCTGGTATTGCCCAAGCTGGGATCCAGATGTATTCATATTGGCTGGGATGAGTGAATGGAGTTTCGAGGTAGAAGTTTGCTAAGTCGAGGCAGAAGAAAGTGGCTCCTGGGGTTGATACAACATTGTTGAAGAGGATCTTTGCTGTTGTTTGATCTGCTGTAGGTGTGTAAGTTTCGCCGAGATAAATGATGAGGTTTCCACCGACGGTCCATCGAACACGATAAGGGTCGGCTTTTTGTGGGCGGTGGTTGGCACAGATGCGAAGGTAAGTCGGTATCTTTCCTTTTGGTAGCTGGTCTGCGGCGATGAAATGAAGAGTCTCAGTACCTTTGACTGAGCCATCTTTGCGGCCTTGGGCTAGGCGAGCAACCTCTTTGGAGCATCCTTGTTCCCAGAGAATTTTGTCGACACCTTTGAGCAAGGTTCGGTATTCTTCGAGCTTACCAGTTTCTGCATTGAGGACTGCATTGAGTTTCATGAGTGGATGGATGGTAGGGTCAGAAGCACGTTTTATTTCGTTGTCCAATATGAATTGTAGTTTCGGAGGTAGCTTGACTGTTGTTGTTGCGAAGTTGAGCTGAGAGTTCTCTTTGACTTTGGTTGTTGGACGAGAAACGCGTGTGCTTTGGCGTTGTGCTGGAAGTGTCGGTGGAGGTACGATTGGAGGTATAGGCTGTGGAGACTTTGGTACTTTTTCTTTTGCTGCTTTCGGTTTCTTTTTGGGTTTTGTTTTGGCTTTGTTTGCGGCTCTATTCTTCTGACGGCGTTTGCGACGGTTGGTTGATGTGAGGTCGAAAAATGCGGATGTAGTAATCACTGGTGGTGCTGGTGGCACCCTTGGAAGTGTTGTTGTGACTTGAGTGGTGATATTGGGCACCCTTGGAAGACTAGCGGTGGTTGGCTGAGGAGGAAGTTTTGTGGTTTCTGCTAAGCGCACCCTTGGAAGTGATGCATCGGTGGTCTGAGAGGGAGACTTTGTTGTGTTGGTGAATATGTCAGTGAGTGTTTGCAATGCTTTCCTTGTTTGAGTGTCGGGTGGTGGCACTAGTGGATTGCGTTGAGTCTGTTTTAGTGCTGAAGTGAGATCCTTTGCGGCGGCTATGAGGATGTCGGTGGAGCTTGCTGTTGGCATTTTGAGATTGTGTGGAAACCAATCAACAGTATTAGCGATGCGGGAGGAGTTTGTTGCGGGGCAATACACTCTGTAGCAGCGATAATGGTTTAGACAGGGGCCAAGATAATAACCACGGTAAGAATGAACTGCGAATGATTCTCGTCCTTCTGCTTGTTCATGAGCTAACATCTTGATCCCTGGCGGTGCTAGTGGTGTTTTTTCTAAGTTGAATGGGCCATGAAGTTGTGCATAGGCTGATAGCTTTGGATTAACACGAGACGGGCGAAGAAGATTGAGAGTAAGTGTAGCTTGCGGTAGTAGCTGATCCCAAAGGTTGAGGGGAAAATCTGGGTGAGTGCTGCACAGGCCTGCAATGAAATGATTTTTAAATGTTTGTATCGCTCGTTCGGCCCAGTTGCGTCTGTGTAGTCCTGCAGGCGTGAGTTGATAATCGACGTCCTCGTCGGTCATGAAATCTTTGAGGAGCTGAGATGCTTCGTTGTCAAGACGATGGAGCTTGGGGTGGAGACCTCTCCGTTGGAGAAGACGAAGAACCTTTTCGTAAGCATTCTTGATGGATTCTTGCTTGCGATTGGGTATGGGCTCAGCATGAATGGAGTTGCTGTCGTAGTCGTAAAGAACGAAGATGTAGTTGTTGCCGTTGATGGATGGTACGATGAAGCGACCTGTTTGATCAGAACCGACGTTGCCTGTCATGGTTTGGCACTCAGCGTAGACATGGTGAGTGCGATGCCCAGGTCTTTCTTGATAGGCCGGTTGCATTGGTTGTGAAGTCGGAGGTGCTGTTTGTAATACTTTGGAGTATGTGGCAGGGTCCGGTTCATCATCCGGTATGATATGCATGGTCGGCGGTGCTGAAGAAGTGGCATTGAATGCTTGCAAATTGGTTCTAGTGGATCTGAGATTTGAACGTTGGGCATGTTGGTGGCCTAGTGTCGTGGCTTGCGAGTGAGGGCGATAGGATCGAATTTGTTTGGATGTTAATGCAGGGAATGAGTGTAAGTATTCGGCATCGGTGGCATTGATCCAGGTAGAAATTACTGGGGAGAAAAGGGTGCCATGGTAGAAAGCGATTCTGTCGTGAAGGTATGGCAGCTTTACGGCATTGGACGATTGGAGCTGTAGGAGATTGATTGCATGTGATGGTGATGTTGCTGGAACTGGAAGTTTGATGTTGTAGAGCGGCTGTGTTGGAGCATCACGAGTGCCGGAGAAGATTGGTGGCTTGAGAGTTGTGATTTTGATGTCTGGGCTCTTATACATGTGAACTGCGGTGTCGGTGAACACTGCAGTGCAATTATGGTCGCAAATTTGACCGACAGACAGCAAAGATCCAGATGCAAGACTTTTGAAGCCGTGTGATACGGTTGCAGATGGTGGTAAGTCGGGCAAGGGGATATTTGTTGTTGATTTGGAGGTCATAACGTTTCCATTCGGTACGATGACGCTGACGGACGGATTGTCGATGGAGGTTGGGCGGTGCTGCAAATGATGAGATATTTCATGGAAATTTGCTGATGCACCACTGTCTAACTTCAAATTGATAAATTGTTGCGGGGCGGACATTGAATTACATTGTAAATTAAGTTTAGTTTTATCTGTACTTAAC
>Ga0209712_10004141_pt1 | contig 11626 bp, 9 predicted proteins | sample ArcOceMetagenome_FD_187443 | JGI IMG/M metagenome (GOLD analysis project Ga0209712, IMG submission 187443) | Marine eukaryotic phytoplankton communities from Arctic Ocean - Arctic Ocean - Greenland ARC118M Metagenome (SPAdes) (version 2) | ecosystem: Environmental > Aquatic > Marine > Oceanic...
GCCATCGCAGCGGCTCATGCCAGTGGGGCGTATAACCTTAAAGAGATAGCTGATTACTTCGGGCTGCACCGTTCGAGCGTGAGCCGTATAGTGAGGAGTGCACGATGCAAGACCTGACCCCGGTTCCAGAATGGATTGTCATGGATGATTGGTGAATATCTATTCTTTATTCTTGTTGTTCCTTTTCTGCTTCTTTCCGTTGTGGCATTGGTGGTTTTTGCTTTTTTTAAGAGGGGGTTGGCTTTGGAGTGCGAAGGTGAGTGTTTTAACGACCATGCCTTAAGGGGTGTCTGGAGATATCTGGATTCTGAGAAAACAGATTACGCTATCATGCTGGTAGGGGAGTGGGGTAGTGGGAAGACATTTTTTGTGAAGAACTTGATTTCTGATGACGATAGGTTTTGCTACGTCAGCTGCTATGGTGTTAGCAGTATAGAAGAACTTAATTATAGAATCATTTCATCTGTTTATCCGAAAATCTTTAATAGATATACGAAGGCAATAGGTGGAGTTATATCTAATAATTTGAAGTTGAAATGGTCTGAAGAAGAGGTTGGTGGTGAGCTCGGTGTGGATTTTGATGGCTCACTACTTGGGGAGGTGGTTTCTCGTATTAATGGTAAAACTATTATTTTTGATGATGTCGAAAGGATGGGGGTGTCTGTTGGGGGATTCCTTTCATACATCAATGGGCTTGTGGAGCATGGCGGGCAAAAATGCATCCTGGTTGGTGACGACAAGAAAATTGGATCGATGTCTCATGCAGTCGAGGATGAGAAAGTTAGATTTAACACCACTAGAGAAAAAACAATAGCCAGGGTGTATGCAATATCTCCTGACCATGAAAAAGCCATTGAGAGTTTTGGTGATGATGTCAAATCAGAAATTTTCCTTTCTAATAAAAAGGAAATTTTGAATGTTTTTTTTCGTGTTTATTTGGCCTCTGAATCAAAAAATCTGAGAGTGTTTAGGAATGCTGTTCGCGCGTTAGATTGGTTCTTTGAAGATTTAAAGTTTTCCGTTCCTGATAATATTGTTACTAGAATGGCGGATATTTTTGTTATTCTATATTCCGCTGAAATGCTGGGTGTGTTCGAAAATAATGGAGTTCGCTTTGGTGATATTGATCCATATTACTCATTGTATAGAGAGGATCCAGATAAAGAGTCAGTAATTAAGGTTTCTAAGTTAATATACGACAAATTTGGGATGCCTCTGGATGGCACAATCCTCGATCTTTCATTGTGGGAATCGATAGTAAAAGGGCGTGAATTTTTGTTGGGAGAGGTTGAGTCTCAAATTTCACAAGGCCTGGAGGTCGAAGCGGGCAATAATAAGCCAGTTTGGTATGATCTTTGGCACTATAGAACGATGGATTCTGGTGTTTTTGATTCAAAATTAAGTGATTTGCTGGATTATCTAAGGGGAGATGATTTTGACAGTCATAAAGATATCGAGATATCAGTATCAGTACTGATTTCGTTGAAAGATAACGGTCTATTAGATCTGGATGATGCTGACATTTTGTGCTTGGGTGATAGAGCGATAGACTGTTATTTTTCGTCCATCGGTGACCTCAGTCTGGATTCCATGGATAGCTTTGATAGATATACTCATGCAGGTTATGTTTATCATTTGAAAGGCGACAGTAGGATTAGGGAGTTTGTTGAGAGCGTTGATAGTAAGAGAATAGAGTTTGTTTTGGGTGTTGCAGAGGAAAAAAAATCGAAAGCCCTTGATTTTATGGAGGGCAGCTATCAAGATTTTTTGCTTTTTTTGAATGCTCAAATTGACTATGGCTTTAGTTGGCACTCCCCATTTATGTCTTTGATTGATGTGGATTATTTTTTGATTTTAATTAGTGAAAATAATCAGTCAGAGCGGTTTGCCTTTGTTTCCGCTTTTGGTGAAAGGTTGAATAAATTGAAATTCTCCGATGACGTTCCTGGATCATATGAGAAGGAATTTGAGTGGGCCGTGGAGCTTCAAAAAGGGGCCGAGTTATATTCAAGAGGGAATGCGTTGCTTAATTACCAAATGAAATTGATAGGAATGAAAATAAAAAAGGATATTTTATCTAGATGATAAGGGTGTTCAGAGCCCTTTCTTTTCTGAACGAGCTCTGGGTGTTTCTCTGTTCTGCATTGAATGGTGTTTAATGCGCCTCCTCCCAATTCTCCCCAATCCCCGCATCCACAATCAACGGCACCTTCAGTTCCGCCGCTGACTCCATGCGTGCCTTCACTTCCTTCACCAGATCCTCCACCTGATCCTCGGCCACTTCAAACACCAGTTCATCGTGCACCTGCATGATCATCTTGGCGTCGAAGTCGGTGGTCTCCAGCCAGTCGTGGACCTTGATCATGGCCTTCTTGATGATATCCGCGGCGGTGCCCTGCATGGGGGCGTTGATGGCGGTGCGTTCGGCGGCCTGGCGGCGTTGGCCGTTGCTGCTGCGGATTTCCGGCAGGTAGAGGCGGCGGCCGAACAGGGTTTCGACGTAGCCTTGCTCGGAGGCCTGGGCGCGGGTTTCTTCCATGTAGCGTTTTACGCCCGGGTAGCGTTCGAAGTACAGCTCGATGTAGTCCTGGGCTTTCTTGCGGGGCAGGCCCAGCTGTTTGGCCAGGCCAAAGGCGCTCATGCCGTAGATCAGGCCGAAGTTGATGGCCTTGGCGTTGCGGCGGTCGTTGTCGCTGACCTCCTCCAAGCTTTTGCCCCACACTTCGGCCGCGGTGGCACGGTGGATATCCAGGCCTTTTTCGAAAGCGTCGGTGAGGCCCTTGTCCCCGGACAGGTGCGCCATGATGCGCAGTTCGATCTGGGAGTAATCGCAGGCGACGATCTTGCGACCTTTGGGGGCCAAAAACGCCTGGCGAATCTTGCGGCCTTCCTCGGAGCGCACCGGAATGTTCTGCAGGTTGGGATCACTGGAGGACAAACGTCCGGTGGCGGCCACCGCCTGGTGGTAGGAGGTGTGCACGCGGCCGGTGCGCTGGTTGATCAGCTCCGGCAGTTTGTCGGTGTAGGTGTTCTTGAGCTTGGCGACACCACGGTAATCCATGATTACCTGGGGCAGCGGGTATTCCAGGGCCAGTTCCTGCAGTACCGGCTCGGCGGTGGACGGCGCGCCCTTGGGCGTCTTCTTGATAACCGGGATTTCCAGTTTTTCGTAGAGCACTTCACCCAGCTGTTTGGGGCTGGCCAGGTTGAATTCCTGCCCGGCGATTTCAAAGGCCTTTTCCTGCAGTTCGGCCATGCGCTTGGCGAGGAACTGGCTCTGGTGTTTGAGCAGGGTGGCGTCCACGTAGGTGCCGTTGCGCTCGATGCGGCTGAGTACGGTGACCAGCGGCAGTTCGATATCGCGGAACACCTCTGGCAATCGGCCTTCGTTTTCCAGTTTCGGCCACAGGCTCTGGTGCAGGCGCAGGGTAATGTCTGCATCTTCAGCGGCGTAGGTGCCGGCTTCTTCCAGCCCTACCTGATTGAAGGTGAGCTGCTTGGCGCCCTTGCCGGCGATTTCTTCAAAGCCGATGGTCTTGTGGCCTAGGTACTTGAGCGACAGGGAGTCCATGTCGTGGCGGGTGGCCACGGAATCGAGTACGTAGGATTCCAGCATGGTGTCGAAGGCCACGCCGCGCAGGGTGATACCCGCGTCTTCGGCGAGCACGCTCATGTCGTACTTCAGGTTCTGGCCGACTTTCTTGAGGTTGTGGTCTTCGAGAATCGGTTTCAGTGCATCGAGGACAAACTGCTTGTCGAGCTGGTCTGGAGCGCCCGGGTAGTTGTGGCCGAAGGGAATGTAGGCGGCCTTGCCCGCTTCCACTGCCACGCTCACGCCCACCAGTTCTGCCTGCATGTAGTTGAGGCTGGTGGTTTCGGTATCGAAGGCAAACACGTCTGCGTTCTTGAGTGCGTCAATCCAGGCATTGAGGGCGGTTTCATCGAGGACGGTTTCGTAGCCTTCCTTGTCGATGCTCTGTACGGACTCACTGTCGGCTTCAAGCTCTACTTTCTTGCCGGCGTCTTCAGCGGCCGGGTCCTGGCCTTCCAGCAGTTCACTGAGCCAGCTTTTGAATTCCAGGCTGCGGTAATATTCGGCCAGCTTTTCCGCGTCCGGGGTTTGCAGCTTTAACTCGTTCAGGTCGTCGCTGACGTCGCAATCCAGCTTGATGGTGGCTAGCTGGTAGGAAAGGAATGCCATTTCCTTGTTGTCTTCCAGCTTCTTGCCCAGGGTCTTGGCGCCGCGGAAGCTGAGGTCGGCCACCTTGTCCAGGTTGTCGTAGATGGTTTCCAGCGACCCCAGACCCTGTAGCAGGCCGAGGGCGGTTTTCTCGCCCACACCGGGCACGCCGGGGATGTTGTCCACCTTGTCGCCCATGAGGGCAAGGAAGTCGATGATCAGTTCCGGGCCCACGCCGAATTTTTTCTTCACGCCGTCGATGTCGTAGAGGGCGTCGTTCATGGTGTTGATCAGGGTGACTTGCTCGGTGACCAGCTGGGCCATGTCCTTGTCGCCGGTGGAGATCAGCACCGGTTTGCCCTGGCTGCCGAAGATGCGTGCGTAGGTGCCGATCACATCGTCGGCTTCCACGCCGTCTTCGATGATCAGCGGCAGGCCCATGGCGCGGATCAGGTTGTGCAGGGGCGTCACTTGCTCGCGCAGATCATCGGGCATGGGCGGGCGCTGGGATTTGTATTCCTCGAACATTTCGTCGCGGAAGGTCTTGCCCTTGGCGTCGAAGATCACCGCCATATATTGCGGGTCGTAGTCCTTGATCAGCTTGCGCAGCATGGCGGCTACCCCGCGCACCGCCCCGGTGGGCTGGCCGCTGGAAGTGACCAGGGGCGGCAGGGCGTGAAAGGCGCGGTAAAGGTAGGAGGAACCATCGACCAGGATGATGGGTTTTTCGGCTGCGGACATGGGGCTCGGCTTCTGCTGACTAAAAGATGCAGAGAGTGTAGCGGAAATGGCGGGATTCGGCAGGGCGGGGTGGGGCGAGTTGAAAGTTCAAAGTTGAAAGTTCAAAAGCGCGAGAGAGACTCTCAGGGTTTTTCTGGGCTGTGCCCGCGCCATTACCGGTAATCGCGGGCATGGCGGGGCCGCCTCCCCCATCCCTAGACCGCGTTTCAACTTTAAACTTTGAACTTTCAACTCACGGCTGCCCCGATATCGCGCCCACCTTCCACCCATGGCATACTGCCGATCTCCTTTCTTTTGATACGGATGCCATGACGCCTTTTCTGGTTCAGCCTTGCCGCATCATCCTGTCCCAGTGTCCACGCCGGGGACGTCGTCCGTATTTTCCTGATCCGCCGTTGTCTTTCTAGCTCACCCTGTTCAAGCTAACGGGCGGGTTGCCGCCCTTGTGACAATGACAACGGATTGACTATGAATCTTGCCTTTGTGGTGATGTTGCCCTTTCTGGGCGCGTTTCTGCCGCCATTGGTGGAGCGCGTAACGGGGAACCGCACCTTGCTGGCCTGCGGGGCGGCAGCGCTGCCGGCCCTGGCGCTGGCGCTGCTCTTCAACCCGGCCCGCAAGGTGTTTGCCGGGGAGACCCTGCACAGCACCCTGACCTGGATACCTTCGCTGGACCTGTCGTTGGCGTTCCGCTTGGATGGCCTGGCGTTGCTGTTTGCCATTCTGGTGCTGGGTATTGGCCTGCTGGTGATCCTCTACGCCCGCTATTACCTGTCCGCTAAAGAGAAAGCGGGGCGCTTCTACGCCTACCTGCTGCTCTTTATGGGCGCCATGCTGGGGGTGGTGACCAGCGATAACCTGCTGTTGCTGGTGGTGTTCTGGGAGCTGACCAGCCTTAGTTCCTTCCTGCTGATCGGTTTCTGGGGCCACCAGACCGGGGCCCGCAAGGGCGCGCGCATGGCGATGACGGTGACTGGCATGGGTGGCCTGGCGCTGCTGGCCGGGGTGCTGTTGATCGGTGATGTGGTGGGGTCGTTCTCACTGACCGAGGTGCTGGCCAGCGGTGACCTGATTCGCGGCAGTGAGTTGTACCCGCTGATTCTGTGTCTGGTGCTGCTGGGGGCCTTTACCAAGAGCGCCCAGTTCCCGTTCCATTTCTGGCTGCCCCATGCCATGGCGGCACCTACTCCGGTGAGTGCGTACCTGCATTCGGCGACCATGGTGAAAGCCGGGGTGTTCCTGCTGGCGCGTTTGTACCCGGCGCTGGCGGGCACCGATTTGTGGTTCGAGATTGTTACCCTGGCGGGCATGGCGACGCTGCTCTGGGGTGCGGCGGCGGCGCTGTTCCAGCACGATCTGAAAGGCCTGCTGGCGTATTCCACCATTAGCCATCTGGGCCTGATCACGCTGCTGTTCGGCCTGAACAGCCAGCTGGCGGCCGTGGCGGCGGTGTTCCATATCATTAACCACGCTACCTTCAAGGCCAGCCTGTTTATGGCTGCGGGGATTATTGATCACGAGACCGGCACCCGTGACATGCGCCGTATCAATGGCCTGTGGAAGTACATGCCCTATACGGCGGTGCTGGCCATGGTGGCGTCGGCGGCCATGGCGGGGGTGCCGTTGCTGAACGGTTTCCTGTCCAAGGAGATGTTCTTTACCGAGACCTTGCAGTCTGAGCAGCTGGGGGCCTTGAGCTGGTTGCTGCCCCTGGGTGCGACCCTGGGCGGGGTGTTCTCGGTGGCCTATTCGGCGCGCTTTATTCACGACGTGTTCTTCAACGGTGAGCCCATCAATCTGCCCAAATACCCGCCCCATGAACCACCGCGCTATATGAAGGTGCCGGTGGAGATTCTGGTGGCGCTGTGTGTGGCGGTGGGGGTGTTCCCGGCGATCACCGTGGCCGGGCTGCTGGCGGTGGCGGCCACCGCGACCCTGGGGGGCGAGCTGCCGGAGTATCACCTGGCCATCTGGCATGGCTTTAACTTGCCGTTGGTGATGAGCTTTATTGCCTTGTTTGGTGGCATCTTTATTTATTCCCAGCGGCGCCGCTTGTTTGATCTGTACGCGCGCTTGCCTGAGGTGGACGCCAAGCTGGTGTTCGAAGGGCGCATTCAGCAGCTGGGCCGGCTGGCCAGTGCGATTACCGGGCGGCTGCAGAATGGCTCGTTGCAGAGTTATGTGGCCTGGGGTGTGACGCTGGTGGCGGTGATTCTGCTCACCCAGATGTGGCACTTGCCGGCGCTAAGCCTGGATGTGGGCATGCTACCCATGGATGGGGTGGCGATTCTGTGTACCGCCATGCTGGTGGCGGCCGCTTTCCTGACCACCATCCTGCATCGACACCGGATGACGTCGATCATGTCGCTGAGTGTGGTGGGGCTGATGGTGTCGCTGTTATTCGTGCGCTTCTCGGCGCCGGATCTGGCGCTGACGCAATTATCGGTGGAAGTGGTGACCATGCTGCTGCTGATGCTCGCCATGTACTTCCTGCCGGTGCGCACCAAGGTCGAGTCTTCGTCGGTGCGGGTGCTGCGCGATGTGCTGCTGGCGCTTGTGGTTGGCGCTGGCGTGGCGGTGATGGCGTTCCTGGTGATGACCGGTGATACCACTACCATCAGCCAGTTCTTTATGGATAACAGCAAGTCCGGCGGCGGTGGCACCAATGTGGTCAACGTGATTCTGGTGGACTTCCGCGGCTTCGATACGTTTGGTGAGATCACCGTGCTGGGGATTGCCGCCATGGGCATTTATGCCCTGCTCAAGGATCTGAATCTGGCGTCGGCCAAATACGATTCGCTGGGGCGGCCCTGGGCAAAAGACGCCCACCCGCTGGTGCTGGTAACGATCTCCCGGCCGCTGTTGCCGCTGGCGCTGCTGATCGCGGTGTATATCTTCCTGCGTGGCCACAACCTGCCCGGCGGCGGTTTTGTGGCCGGGCTGATTACCTCGGTGGCGCTGGTGCTGCAGTACGTGGCGTCCGGGGTGGGCTGGGTGCATAGCCGCATGCCGGGGGATTATCACCCGGTGGTAGCGCTGGGTGTGTTGCTGGCCGGGCTGACCGGGGTGGGTAGCTGGGCCTTTGGCTACCCCTTCCTGACCAGCTCGTTCACCTATGTGTCACTGCCGGTGATCGGCAAATTCGAGTTGGCCACGGCCATGCTGTTCGACACCGGGGTGTTCCTCACGGTGGTGGGGTCAACGCTGCTGATGCTGGCCAATCTGGGCAAGTTGTCGTTGCTGGATGACAAGAGGGAGAACGCCTGATGGAACTGCTGGTAGCAATCATTATTGGTGTGCTGGTGGCGTCCGGAGTGTATCTGTGCCTGCGTGCGCGGACCTTCCCGGTGGTCATGGGCCTGACGCTGCTGAGTTACGGTGTGAACGTGTTTCTGTTCGCCATGGGCGGGCTGAAGATGAACCAGGTGGCGGTGGTCGGCATGAGCCCGGACCCCACTGATCCCCTGCCCCAGGCGCTGGTGCTCACGGCCATTGTGATCGGCTTTGCGATGACGGCGTTTCTGGTGGTGCTGGCGTTGCGCAGCCAGGGCGAGCTGCATAACGACCATGTGGACGGCAAGCCGGATGACGGAGGCCGTTCATGAATCACTGGATTATTGCGCCGGTTCTGATTCCGGCCCTGGCGGGCATGTTGTTGTTGCTGGAGGTGCGTGAGCGCCACCGGCTGCGGCGGATCACCGGCTTGTTGTCCTGTGCGGCGATGCTGGCGACAGCCATTTTTCTGGGCGATCAGGCCTGGGGTGGGGAAATCACCGTCTATGCACTGGGTAACTGGCAGGCGCCGTTCGGGATTGTGTTGGTGCTGGATAAACTCAGCGCATTGATGCTGGTGCTGACTGCGGTGCTGGCCTTCCCGGCCCTGCTCTATGCCTGCTGCGGGGATGACCGCAGGGGCGCCAATTTCCACGCCCTGTTTCAGTTCCAGCTGATGGGGGTCAACGGCGCTTTCCTGACGGGCGATTTGTTTAACCTGTTCGTATTCTTCGAGGTGTTGCTGATTGCGTCCTACGGGCTGGCACTGCACGGGCGTGGCCCGGAGCGGGTGAAAGCGGGGCTGCATTATGTGGTGCTCAACCTGGTGGGCTCGGCGCTGTTCCTGATCGCCCTGGGTCTGATCTACGGCACCACCGGCACGCTGAACATGGCGGACTTCGCGGTGAAGGCGCAGGCGCTGACGGGAACGGACGCCACCCTGCTGAATATCGCGGTGTTGATGTTGTGGGTGGTGTTCGGCCTCAAGGCGGCCCTGTTCCCGCTGTATTTCTGGTTGCCGGCGGCCTATGCCGGGGCGACGGCCGGGGTGGCGGCCCTGTTCGCGATTATGACCAAGGTGGGCTTCTACGCCATGGTGCGGGTGTACGCCCTGGCGTTTGCCGATGGCCCCTTTGCGGGGCTGGGGCAGTCGGCCCTGTGGTGGCTGGCCCTGGTGACCCTGGCGCTGGCCTGTGTCGGTGTGCTGGGTTCGAAACGGCTGGGCACGCTGGTGTCTTATCTGGTGGTGATGTCCGTGGGCACACTGGTGGCGGCGCTGGCTTTCGGTCAGCTGGAGGCGCTGGGGCCGGCCCTGTATTACCTGCTGCATTCCACCCTGATTTGCGGCGGCCTGTTCCTGCTTGCGGATTTGATCGCCCGGGGCCGTGGCGAGGTGGCCGACGATTTGCAGATTGGTCCGGCGATTCTGAATGGCGGGCGGTTGTCGGTGCTGTTCTTTGTGGCGGCTATCGCTGTGGTGGGGCTGCCGCCGCTGTCCGGCTTTGTGGGCAAGGTAGCCCTGTTGCGCAGTGTGCCGGACCCGGCCTATTGGGTGTTGCTGCTGGTAGCGGGGCTGTGTGGCCTGATCGCCCTGAGCCGGGCTGGTTCCACGTTGTTCTGGCGTACCACCGGGGAAGGCAGTGGCCTGCGCCCGGCGCGCCGGCATCTGGTGGCGGTGCTGTGGCTGCTGCTGTTGAGCCCGTTGATGACGGTGTATGCGGAGCCGCTGTTGCAGCTGACCACGGCGGTGGCGGACCAGTTGCGCGATCCGGATCTGTATCTGTCTGCGGTGCTGGGAGGTGACGCATGAAGCTGATGTATCGGGTGTTGCCGTATCCCAGCCTGAGCCTGATTCTGTGGTTTGCCTGGATGTTGCTCAGTGGTTTCACTGCGGGCCATGCGGTGCTGGGCGCCATTCTGGCCGTGCTGTTGCCGCTGGGGACCCGGCCGTTCTGGCCGAATGTGCCGCGCATTCGTAACCTGCCGCGGCTGCTTGGTTTTGTGGTGGTGGTGCTGTACGACATCGTGGTGGCCAACGTGTCTGTGGCGATCAAGGTGCTGGGGCCGTTGCGTTCCTTGCGGCCGGGTTTTGTGGAGTTGCCGCTGGAACTGGAGGATGACTTCGCCATCGCCCTGCTGGCCAGCACCATTTCCCTGACCCCGGGCACCGTCTCGGCGGACGTGAGCCCGGACCGCAGAACCTTGCTGGTGCATGCCCTGGATGTGGATGATGCGGCGGCGCTGGTGGCCGAGATCAAACAGCGCTATGAGCGGCCGCTGAAGGAGATTTTCGAATGCTAGACACGGCCCTTTCCATTGCCCTGGCGCTGATCACCCTGGCCTGGGTATTGAACCTGTACCGGTTGATTATCGGCCCGTCACTGCCGGACCGGGTGCTGGCACTGGATACCATGTACATCAACAGCATTGCGTTGATCGTGGTGTACGGCATCCAGGTGGACAGCAAACTCTATTTTGAAGCCGCCATGCTGATCGCACTGATCGGCTTTGTCAGCACCGTGGCCGTGGCGAAGTACGTCACCCGCGGGGATATTATCGAGTAGACGCAACAGGCGACACGCTTCACGCAACAACGCGGGACAGGTTGTGCGGGCTGGTGTCTGGGAGTTTCGCGCTGATCTGAACAGGCGCGGGTGATGCGTAACAAGAGTCAAAAGCGGGTGGTCGCGTTGTTGCGTGAAGCGTGCCGCCTGTAAGCGAGGTGTTCATGGATTCTCTGATTGAGTGGCTGGTGTCGGCCAGTGTGATTATTGGTGGGGTGTTTGCGTTGGTGGGGTCCATCGGGCTGGCCCGGTTGCCGGATTTCTATACCCGGTTGCACGGCCCGACCAAGGCCACCACCCTGGGCGTGGGCGGCACGATCGTGGCGTCACTACTGTTCTTTTCCTGGCAGGAGCGTGGGCTGCAGCTGCATGAAGTGCTGATTACCCTGTTCCTGTTCATCACCGCCCCGGTGTCGGCGCACATGCTGGCCAAGGCGGCCATGCACCGGCAATTGAAGCGGATGAAAGGCACACGGGGAGAGCCCTGGAAGCAATAGGAGAGCGGTGAACTTCTAGCTGCCAGGCGCATACCCATAGCGTAGGAGCGTCGGTTATTCGCTACGCTCACCCTTCGGGCCGCCCTGCGGGCGTTCCTTCGCTGCGCTCGGTGGCGGCGCGATTCCCGAAAGAGACGAGTAACGAGAAGCGAGTTTCGAAAATCAAAACCCTTCACTGGAAGTCTTGGTTTTCGCTTCTCGTACCTCGAAACTGGGATTATCGCGCCGCCAGCGACGCTCCTGCGGAGGGCTGTTGGGCTGGAAGGTAAAATTTGTAAAAGATAAAACCGCCTGGAACTTTCCGAAAAAAGCGGCGGTCCTATTGATAGCTACGGATTGGCACCCCCGATCCCCCAGTACCCTCGCTGATC
>Ga0209712_10004142_pt1 | contig 11626 bp, 12 predicted proteins | sample ArcOceMetagenome_FD_187443 | JGI IMG/M metagenome (GOLD analysis project Ga0209712, IMG submission 187443) | Marine eukaryotic phytoplankton communities from Arctic Ocean - Arctic Ocean - Greenland ARC118M Metagenome (SPAdes) (version 2) | ecosystem: Environmental > Aquatic > Marine > Oceanic...
CGCCTCTATGAAACGTGAAGTAGACAGTGCATGTCTAGCATTGGAAATCGCAGAGATCGAAACAAAGGAATTGAAAGAGTTGACGGCTATGAAAGAGAAAAGAATTGAAATGGGTTGTCATTCACAGATAAAAGCTGTTGATGATATGAGAAATCAGATGAAAACGAAGTGCAATGATCTTGAGGAACAATTAGACCAAATGAGAGATGAGCTGCGAGCTTCGGAGGACAGAAATTATCGGTATGAAGAGGGCTACGGTCTTACGGAAGCCATCGTCTGTCAAAAACAATTAGAGGCCGATGTAAGAAGAAAAGATGTTGATAGGAAGAGAATGCTTGTGAGTTTGGAAAATAGGGATGAAAAAATCTTGTTCCTATCAAAGAAGATTCAAGTTTTGAGCGAAGGCAGCGAAGGCATTAATGATACTACGATTCAAGAGATGATTCAATACGAAGAAAGCAGTCTTCGTGGTCAAAACAAAGAATTGCTACTACAAGTAGATACTTTAGAGACGGAAAGAAACTCTCTGATGAAGAGGCTGAGAGAAAATGCAGCACAAGTTAGTGAAAAGGGATTTCGTTTACTTGGTTTGTCGTCTGAAAATATGCAACACGTTCTTGACTTTGCTAGCAAGCTGAAGGAAGGACGGCTTGAGTTGCCATTGAATGACATTAGCTCAGAATTGAAGTCTGAGGTAACCTCGTTGAAAGTTGTTCGACAGTCTGATCTCTTCACTATAGATAGGCTAGAGAGAGAAATCGAGCAATTGAAGCTGGGTCAGGGATATGACGAGATCAAGATACATAAAGAGCTAGGGTTCCTAAGGACATCACTGATGGATATTCAGGTCCAAAATAATGATCTGCAAAACAAGCTTTTAGAGCCGCAGGTGATGATAGCTGATAATTGCGATAGTGTGGAGGGTCGACGTCAAGATCCCAACCCGGAGTTGTCGCTTGACCTCGTCAAGAAGATTGAAGAAGTTATTGGAGAAGCAATTGGCGAGTTTGGAAAATTGATGGAAGAAGGAGGCGGGGAAAACGAGTGCCGGACCAAAAGACCCGTTCACGACGAGAATCAGCTTTCTGATATCAAGCGTGACTTTGAAGCAGGGTTATTAGAAAAGGAAAAGGAGGTGGCCAGGCTTAGAAACGAAATGGAACGGCTATCTTTTGATCTAGCAGAAAATAAGAGTAGGACCGAAAGTAAAATCACGAAGAATGCCCGCGTCCAAGTCGATAGTGATCGTGGCACCGTCAGGAAAACACAAGTTGAGCTGGAAATGACAAAAGAAAAATTATTATCCAAGCAGGAAGAACTGGTTATTTGTCAGAGCAAAGTTAAGAGACTTCAAAGTTCATTACAATCACATGCTTCTATCCACGGTGATGAAAAGCGAATAATGGTTGCGCATGCTGTCGTAAAAGAATTGAAGGCGTGCTTGGAAGAGAAAAATCGGATCATAGCAAAATATCGAGCAAGAGAGCTACAATCCAATGAAGAGCAGTCGTTACGCAGGTCGTCCCCGAAGGCCGACGACCATATTTTCAACCTACCGAACCACGATGAACATTATGAATATTCCTTAGAACGAAATCATGAAGATGATTCCACAGTCTCAAACCTGATCGAGAAACTGACAGGTGCGACAGATTTATTGAAAGAAAAAGAAGCTACTCTTCGTGATCTCAAGAATAAACTAAGCCGTGCAGACGATATAATAGGCATGTCAAACCACGAGAACGCCGAAAAGAACAGTGCTTTGGTACAGATGAAAAGAGAAATGGATTATCTGACCCAGGATAAGAAGAGCATGGAAAGGGAAAAGTTAGATACGCTCTCTTCTTTGGTGCAATACAGGAACCAAGTGCAGCACTACGAAGAAACGATTGAGTCCATGTCCACATCATTAAAACGGGTGAAAACGGTGCTTTCAATCAAGAATGAGGAAATCAGTAAAATGTCTGAAGCAGAAGCAGAAGTGAAACGGCTCAAGAGTTCATTGCACACTACGAGAAGATCGAAAGAGAAAGGTGCTAACGCATTGCAAGTCTCCAAGCAACTGTGCACTGATGCTCTTGAGGAAGGTGAACAACTTCGTCGTGAGGTATCAAAGCTACGGAAAGAATTCAACGAAACCAAAGACGAGAGAAAACTCTTGTCACACAAGTACAGCCGAGCCAGAACCAAGATTAGAGAAATGAAGGAAATTATGACTCCAGACATATTTGAAGAGAAGCGAAATGATAGGATTACTGAAGATTTACAGGACCAAATGTCGAAAATCATGCAGGAAAACGCTAGGCTACGCGGTTCGGTAGCTTCATTTAAGTTACAAGCTGGGATGCAACAAATTACAGATGTTGGAAAGGAAGAAAAGGCGCAAGAGCATATTATAGTCTTAGAGAAACGCATTGAAAGCATAACTTGCAGCACGGAGCAGTTGAAGACAGTTATTGATAAATTGAAAACTGAAAAACATGAACTCGAAGACCGCGTGCTTTCCGCAACTACTGTCACTCAGACAAACGTTTTGGCAATGGAAGAGGTAAGGAATTCTTATCATTGTAGTGAACATTTCAAACACACAGGCATCTAAAACTGACGACTGCAAGCAGTTGAAATCTCTTCGAAAATCCAATGAAGAGAACCAGAAAGAAATACGCAGCTTACAGGATGTAGTTGAAAGTGTTCCTGCTAGGCAATCAGTTCCAGATGACAATGCAAAAGGCGAATTAGCCCTCTTGAAAGCACGAGAAAACGAATGGACGAATTTGAACGAGAAGTTGTCTGCCGAAAAATGCGAGCTCGAAGAAGAAAACAATCGCTTGAGAAAAGACCTGCAATGTTTTGGCCTCGAATTCTTTGAAGACCTTGAAGATCTCAAGTTCAACTTTAGCGAGGCAAAGAAGAAATTGGCCCAGGCTGGAATAGTGTAGTGTTCGAACAATGAATATCTGTATTTGAAACTTAAATATTTCATTGCATAGTATTGAAACGCAATGGAAGACTGAAAAAATTATTGTTACGGATGCAATTTTACGTCCTGCTAAGCAAAATTTTGCAGAAGAAATGCCCCTTCTATGTTATATCCATTACGCGAGAAAAAGAGAGCACTTTCCTAAGCTTTGGTTTGTGCAGTTCACGAACAATTACGCCTTTACGTTCGTTCAATGTTTGGCCACCATTTATGACATGACAGTGAAGTCGCCCTGAAGTTTGTGGCGCTGATTGTACACGTTGAACATTTCGCTTCTCCTACGCGCATCGCAATCAGTAAATATCAAGTCGACTCAACAGTATGCATGTCGCTTATAAGCTGCTGTTACCTGAATATGTTTGCCAAAAATTATGTTTATTCCCCAGTCTTGTATAGTGGTTGCTGCGTAATCTATTCCGACCTGCGCTTTTCAACATCACGAGGGTCAATCAGAGCTTGTAAATGTCCCATGGCACAATCTGATATCATGGTCTTGTCCAACAAAGCACTCTCTGACTTTTCTTCCCTTGGTCGTCCGTACCCGCCTTCCATAACAGAGACAACACGGCCTTGGCAACAAATATCAGCGACCTCCATAATCTGTGTACACAAGCAAAATCAAATTAATATCCAAACGATATGGTTCATCAATCAATCAACTCAGAGATTTAAAAGATTCATCATAATAGATCATGTAAGTCGCTTACCTTCCTTGTCGTCCATGCATAGTCTTCTGGTTGCAAGTCAATTCCTTGAAGTTGACGTCCATTTCTGTAGTGACGAGCATTCCCAACATCACCTTTGGATGCATCAAAGCCAATACTCAATAGTATTAAATCTGGATTGAAAGCTCTCAAAGCTGGCAACAGTCGCTGTTGGATCGCGCGGCGATAAGCTTCTCTACCTGTTCCATAAAGGAACGATGGCTGCGTTTGCTGTTTCGTCTGACGAGAAGGAGATGGTGGTTGCGACGCTGCGGCCTTGCTCCCTTCTTGTGCTTCCATAGATGACGTTGAGCTTTGTTCTTTATCATTTGGTGCATCCTCCAGAGATCCGTCACCGGATACAGCTGCTGCTGCCATCTGTTTTGATTTATGCCTGGTATTATGACGATTCCCAGGTACAGGAGACTGGCTTCTTGAACGTGGTTGGGTGTTCTTCCACATGGGTGCAATAGGTACATTGATCACATTATGCGCTACATCATCTTCATCACCAGTTCCAGGGTAGAATTTGAATCCGTTGTTCTGTTTCCCTTTCTTCTTATCATTATCATAGAGGTGGACTGAAAAGAAGAATAATCGACCAGGATGATCACACCTTTTGACAATCTCTTCAGTACCATTGCCATGGTGTACATCAATATCTACAATTGCGCATCGTTCACACTTTGGTCTATGGTTTTCGTCAGATAGCGCATGCATGGCACCTGCTGCAACATTATTAAATATACAAAATCCGCAAGACTCTCCACCGTCTAAAAGTCCATTGATACCAGCATGATGACCAGGAGGGCGCGTAATGCAAAATGCGTTTCTGCTACGGCCAACTAGGACACTTTAAATGTAAATAAGAATTGGTTTTAGGGGATGCAATACTCGTGAATATGCGAACATGCAATGACTTATGTGTACTTACCAATCTACAGCATGCTTAACAGCACCTGCCGCTCTTCGAGCAGCACGTAATGATCCAGAACTGAATGATGTGTCTGAGTGAGTACCTTTTTTAACAGTCGATTCTCTCATCACTGTTCGTTGAACCTGTTTAGAAAATTATTTGAAAATGGATTTAGAAGGTCCTCAACATTTTTCATCGTTGACACTGATTATGCATCCCCTGTACCCTGTAATCTTACCATCGGTGTGAAGGGCACTATAGACGGCACTCTCTTTTTCTCAACCAGCTGTTCCGCTTGATGCCTCTTTTCAAGCTCTTTGCTGAGATTATTCACAAACGTGAGGTATTCTGCACTATGAACTCGACTCAAGAACTCCAATGACGCCCTATCAAATTCTGTTGTCACTTGAATCTCACAATCGCGAACATATTTGTTGTTCGTTTCTAGAAGTGTCTTTATAATTGCATTCACCCGATCAGGAGCTTCCCAGTCCGTGTCTTGTTTGGGTAAATGTTCTAGACATTCTGGATGATGCAAGATAAGGGTTCGAGCTTGAGGAGAAAAACTGAATAACTTCTCTCTGCTTAGCTTTTTCACTTCCACCAACTCCTCACTTGTGACCTTGCCGATATCTGGACTCAATGCAGGCCTATCAACGGGAAAATTGCCCTCGCACGACCCATCAAAGTCACCCCCCGCAACATCCAAAGGGCGCAGAAAAGACTTACTGAATAGCGAACTATTAGATCCATTCTCCAACAGAAACTGCGTAGCCAATAGTCCTTTCAGACCCGACCTCATGGCCCAATGAAGCGCTATTTCACCCATTTCATTTCTCACATCTGACCGGAATTCGAAGTTTTTTGCGTTAGACATGACAATGAAATAAATTTGTAGTAAGTCGCCATTGACGATGGAAACTTACCTAGCGGACAATTTTCCAGAACCAATAATTCCATCACTCGGACATTTCCAACACGCGCTGCCCAATGTAGAGGAGTATTCCCGAACGAATCTATAGATGTCACAATCGCACCAAAGGAAATTAGCAGACGAGCCATATTGAAAGCATCACCGCCTTCATCACCAGGTAGCACAACTGCAGCATGAAGGGGAGTAAATCCGAGTTGATCAAGCGATCGTAATGAACTCTTCAGTTTTTCTTTCATATCAGGGCCATCTCCTGAGTCAGCCTGCATTGTTTGAAGATATGTTTCAACCTGCTCTTTCGAACCCATTCGCACCGCTTCGTGTAATGCACTTCTCTCAGCTCCTTTGCTTAATGGAATCAATAATTCCTTCTCCTCTACACCACCATTCACGCCACTTTCGGCATCTGATGGTTCCTCCACCTTAAGTTTCACCTCGCTGTTAACATTTCACTGGTGAGCAAAAAATCCAAAGTCACAGCGACACCTTCACAATGCAAACAAGTATGGCTTACCTATTAAGTGCTTCAAGTTGACCGTCCCAAGGTGTTACCGGTTCATGTCCGACACTCCTCTTTTTCGTCGGTTTGTTCGATTGCAAAGTCTCAGGGTTGATAATCTGTAAGTTCAGACCAGTATGTGCAGGTGGTCCTGTGCTTGCAACCGTTTCAATACCATCATTCAGATTCATCTCTGGCGATGGTGTAGAAGCCCTAGCAATCTTGGAAAGAGAAGAAGGCACCACGTTTCTAATAGCAGCAACACCTGCCATCAATTGACCTGCCAACATTTGACCTGCCAACAATTGGGCAGCTGCTAATTCATCAACCTTTCGTTTTCCACAAGCCGCAGGGGATGGTTCAGGAAACATATTCTTCTTCATTGTATGTTCTGGCCGAGGAGCAACGATTGTCATTGGTGCAACCGCATCACTACTGATATCTCCAGACATTGGCTGTGCAAACGTCGTCCCTGCAAACATACCCCCAGCAGACTGCGCTTGATACGACTGCAGACTGATACCCGGACCCGCAGCAGCGTTAAGCATCGACTGCTCCTCATTCGTAGTGTTTACTTGACTAATCTGCGTCATTAGCTGTGCAGCAGCTTGCGTCGCTGCAGCCGCATGTCTCTTTTGAGCAGACATGGCTGTCGCCAATAAACTCCGATCCTGTTTCTTCCTCCCTTTCTTAGCATACGCCCCTGGCGTCCCAGAAGCAACAGCCTGTCCCCGTCTAGCGCTAGCAATTGGCAATATTTTTTTGGCCTCGGCTACAGTTCCCACTTCCACCCCATCCGCTCCATCCATTTCATTCTCTAGCCCCTTTTGGAGCTTTTGAAAATACTTTTGTGCATGCGTGCGTGTTTGGACAACAGTACGAGTTTTAACCTTGGCTGCAACTTTTTTCCATTCTTTACCATATAGCTGAAGCGCTAGAAGAAAAGCTTCGTGCTCTTCCCGAGTCCAGCGACCAGTGTGTTCCTGCCCCGTCTCGACCACTCGTTGTTTTGGTTTGGAGCCGCTCGATGATGCTGGTGAGCTATTTGCACTTGACATGTTCGCTGCAGAAATTGAAGCCTGTGCCTGACGAATATTTGAAGGGGAATCAACGTTTGGTGGAGGTTGGTTTACGTTGAATCCGTGAGTGGGGCGATTATCTTCTGAAGACATGATGTGATGGCTTTGAAACGATTGATTTGTTGCGATATTTAGCTATAAAGATCTTGCTGCTTTCGCGGTAGTCGAGGCAGAGACTTTACTACTTTGTGAATAGAATATTGAATATCTTCCGCAAGTTTGAACTTCGAGTAGATTCAAGATAGCGAATTAAGCTTTCGGAGACAAAATGTTGTTGACAAACTGAAGACAATAAATGACGATGATTGACCGAAAGACAGAATACTCAATGTTGACATCCAAACTGAAGCAGCTTCTTGTGTTGACAGTATTAATATACGAGCTAGAAAGTTATGGAGATCAGACTGAAATGTGAGTAAGATGCATTGGAAAGGCTTTGAAGAAGGATAGAGCGGAAAAATATATAATTCTCATGAGCAGAACAGACAGCGAGCGACTAGAAAGGAATGACCCGCGCTACCACCGGCACTTTAATTGGATTCTTTTCATCACTGAATCTACGCCACCAGTTTTCAAATGCTTCTTGAATTAGACAGACTACCTCATGAACTTCTCCTGTAAAATTAAACGTAACGTGTCGGCACCAAAAATTACCAGCGGTTTTCAAATTGTATTTCATGCTTTTCATGACGTATTTTCAACAGAATTATTTTACACCGACACAACAACACAACAAACGACACAGAACAAATATATGTCAGAATTTGTAATGTATTCGTGTCCATCAAGCCCCTCCATCTTCCCTTTTTAGTAACCCACCAGCATTGTTGTTCAAGTCATCATATTGGACAATCACGTCCGCTTCGTGGTCATTGCTTACCTGAAGAAAACGAGAAAGAGATGTGTATTATCCAACAATCAAGTAGAGTTCTGGTTTCTCACAAGTAGATCAGATTCGAAGATGGATTCAGATTTCAGATGTCACGAAAAAAAGATCCCAAAAATCTTTTGGCTGGCTCTTGGAAAAGAGGCCTTTTAATTTATTCAACCGCTTGATCTTCGAAGCATCTTGTTTGATATTCAACCTTCAATTTTTGGCACATTCGTTCACGTGAATTTGGTGAAAAAGGCTTAATTAAACTGTCGCTCAATTTGCACAAAAGAGCCTATGTTTAGGTACAAGATATGTGTGCAACAACCCCCAGATGATGTGAGGAGGTAGGAGGTAGGTCATCAAAAGGGGTCAAACTACAAGGTCACAATAAGAACGCCATCACTGTAATCAGTATTCCTCCTCCTCGCCTCCTCCTAATATTCCTGCCTTACGCTAGCTAGTATCCAACATGAAATTAGGACCATCCTTTATCGCAGCAGCATCAACAACTGCTTTTTGCCCCGTTTCTGTACATAATGTACAGCCAGCACAATCATTACCCTTCAAGCGTTCACCTTCTCCTTTCGCTGAACCTCTGTCACCATTCCAGGCTTCACCAACTTCATCATATGCGTCGGTTCCTACCTCGCTTAACGCCTCAAATGCACACGAGGCCAACTATCTCATGGATTACTTCAAGACTGCCGATGGAGAAATTATTGATCCGTATAGAGTTCTCCATTTAGGGAGAAGTGCAGAGAGAAAGGAAATCAGACAGAGTTATCGGACACTCTCCAAACAGTACCACCCCGATGGTGTTAGGTTTAATGAAGACCTACCAGGAAAATGGTAAGTTAGTTTTCTGTTGGATGCAAGTAGCTACACGTAGGAGCTACGAAGTGTCAACCTCATTGACATTTTTGAGACTTTAGCAGATGGGAACTAATATTCTACCCTTTGCCCTTCTTCCAATACTGCAGTAACACTCTAGATGACGTGCGCGACGAATGGGAACGGGTCAAGCTAGCCTACGAGATCCTCTCTGATAAGAAACTCAGACTCAAATTTGACCGCAACTCCGCACTTAACGACCCAGGAGCGGCCGTTGGGCGCATGGCTCTTGAAACTATTGGTTGGGGAGTCACTGGACTCGCCAAGGGCGTCATGGAGTTGGGAGGTTTGGCGGTCAAATCTGCAACAGATGCTATGAAAAATAAGGAAGATACGAATAGCAATAGCAATGGAAATGGAAATACGCGATCGGTTAGAAGATCGACTAATAGTGCAAGTACTTATTCAAATTTCCCTGCGGGGACAGGTGATGTTATGATGATGAACAATAATGGTATGGCGATTGCTGTCCCAACAAATAATTTTACATTTCAACAAGCGTACGCCCATGCACATGACCAAGTTTTCATCCGTGACCCACTCGAAGATATGGCAAAGTTCACAAAGGATGCCTTCAATTGGGGCATGTTAGCTATGGCGCAAGGGATGATTTCCATTGGTGATTTTGCGGTTAGATTTGCTGCGACGGAACTCAAGAGGCACAAGGATGACTGGAAGTACAACAGGTGAATTACTGTATAGTTCCTGGACAGGCTAACTTCTCTCGTTTAAGGTTTGCAAATTACACACCTTGTACAAGGAATTAATAATGATAACAATAGCATACAAAAACTAAATACATTTCTTTTCTTTTAGTCTCCATACATTCCTCATAACACTTTTCATCTTTTGCTACCTGTCGGAGATTTCAGAATCTGCATTTTTGGTTTTGAATCAAGGACGTATCATAGGAAGCTTTTTGGGAAAAGTTGTTCGAGTTACCACATAATCTGACGAGACGGCAAACATGGAATGGAGAACTTCAAAGTGAAGTGGACTCGAATTAATTTCAACTCGTATTTTCATCTTTTTCTTGAATCTTTTACATCCGCATTCTATTAATATCTCTGGTGTCCATGCAAAATACTTGTAGTAGAGATTGAGTAGAGCTACCGAGAGAAACGCAAGACAACGAATGCGTTGAATAATGGATTTGATTCTGGAAGGATTCATCCGTCCTTTGGTAAAGAAACACAAACGGTGCAATTTGCGCAGCACTGAAGTAAGACATAATACTCGCAAGGGCGCACCTCTCCTGCCCTCGATTAAGCACCGGCCGGGGCAGCAGGACCGCATCTTTCTTCTCCTTCTTCTAGCCATTACCAACGAACTGACATGACGCGATCACTTCGTTGGCACTGGCACAATGGGGCCCTGACGCCGTCCATGCTGAACGACTCCGATGGGAGATTCGCTTGGAGCTATATTCACTAGTACACGTACCAAGCTCAATGAGAATCAAACTTCATTTTTGGAATCAAGTTTTCGGCACAATCACCACCCTTGATGGTACTATAGTCTACTTCAAACAGCGTCGTGTTTAATTTCCAATGTCCCAAGTCTTTGTTAGTGATAAAGGTTTTGTTGCAGTATACCCAATGCGAGTTCAAGGATGCTCGGCATCAGTTCTGCAAAGAAATTGGAGCTCCAGTAATGCTAGTTGTTGATCCTGCCAGCGGAAACAAGTCCAAGGATGTTCGACGGTTCTGCCATCAGGTTGGGACAACTCTTCGGATCCTAGAAGAGCACACCCAGTGGGCAAACTGTGCTGAACTCTATATTGGTTTATTGAAGGAATCTGTTCACAAGGATCTAAGTGCTACAAACTGCCCCATGCTTCTATGGGACTATTGCATTGAACGCCGTGCTAAGATTCACAACCTCACCTATTTCAGTTGCAAGGGGAGTCACCAATGACGGCCACTTTTGGCGTGGGTGATATCTCAAACCTCTGCAACTTCAGCTGGTACGAGTGGTGTTACTTCAGAGAGGAGTCAAACCATAAGTTTCCTTATCAAAAGGAGTATCTTGGTCGCGTGATAGGACCCATGAAGAATGAAGGGAATGAAATGGCCCAAGCAATTTTGAATGCGAAAGGCAATGTATTACCTCACCGTTCTGTCCGCCGCCTGACTGAAGCAGAATTGCATAATGAAGTTGAAGTCAGAAAACGCGCCGCTTTTGACAAGAAAATCCTTGACAAGTTAGGAGATTCTCTCTCTCCTCCTCCGAAGCCGAAAGACATTGACACTTTTGAAGACATGTTCAATGACCCTGATATTGAGGAAGACGAACCTCTGCCTGAAGATCCAGTTGATGCAGATGGATGTGCTATGTTTGACAGTCCAGTTACTGACCTTCTGATTAATGCTGAAGTCCTTCTACCTCAAGGGGAGAAATGCAGTCAGCGAAAGTTTCAAAACGAGTTAGGGATGCCAATGGGAGACTCATCGGCTCTCAAGATGATAACCCTATCTTGAATACAAGCCTGTATGAAGTCGAATTCCCAGATGGAGCTGTGAAGCAGTATGCCACGAACATCATCGCTGAGAACATGTACGCTCAGGTTGACGCTAACTGTCAACTCACACTCTGTTGGAGGAATCAATCATTGATTTTGAAAAGGATGGTCATGCTTTGACCAAAGACAACATGTACATCAGTACCAAGGCAGGAGTGCGCCGAGTCCAACAGACAATGATTGGCTGGAAGTTGCTAGTACGTTGGAAGGATGGATCGGAACAATGGGTTC
>Ga0209712_10004143_pt1 | contig 11624 bp, 11 predicted proteins | sample ArcOceMetagenome_FD_187443 | JGI IMG/M metagenome (GOLD analysis project Ga0209712, IMG submission 187443) | Marine eukaryotic phytoplankton communities from Arctic Ocean - Arctic Ocean - Greenland ARC118M Metagenome (SPAdes) (version 2) | ecosystem: Environmental > Aquatic > Marine > Oceanic...
TGCAGCAAAGATGCCCCAACCTAAGGCAATTTTTCCTTGAACCGGCATTCGGATAGCAGCTTTTACCACTTCAGGTGGGTTAGAAGCCGCAGCCATGATCGCACCTGAAACGGCGGTTACTATGGCTCCTGTACCAACTAAGTCAACGGCGTCTCTAATTTCAGATGCACCTTTCTTTACAGCTGAACCTAAATTTTTATCAGGTGGCTGTACGTCTGAGCAAAAGACTGTTGACGTGAAAGAATATGAATCGAGGACACTTCTGACCGACTCTTCTACACTTTCACCTCCAATAATTCCTAATATGAAATGTATGTTTGTGCAAAGTAAAATAACTATGCCACAACCCACCAGAATAGCGCGGGTTGTTAAGTTAAATACGTTCCCAGTATTTTTCACTAATATTACACCAACTAAGAGAGCCTGGAATTCTACCCAAAAAAGCCAGATGAAAGAAGTTATCTCAGGTATGATATAACTTATTAAAATTACTTCTATTATGGATATAGTGAAAACCACCCAATAGACCACGTTTATGATACTCATGAAAATATAACCACTTCGTTTACTTAAGGCTTTGAACATATTCATATTCTACCCTTTGACACAGGTATTTTTCCTTAAAAGGAGTTGTTCCAACGGCAGTTTCCAATACCGTTACTTTGTTACGACTTCATTACAGTCAATTCCCCTATCTTTGCATACCTCATTCCACTAACAGGATTCGCTCTTTCGTTAGACCCTAACGTATAATAGTATAGTTATATGGTTAGAATATATGTATCAGATAAGAAAGATTCCCATAATGTGACGGGCGATATGTACAAGGCCCAGGTACGTATTCACCGTAGCATGCTGTTCTACGATTACTAGCGATTCCAACTTCATATAGGCGAGTTGCAGCCTACAATCCGAACTGAGACATTGTTTAAGGATTTGCTCCAGTTTGCACTATCGCTTCCCATTGTCAATGCCATTGTAGCACGTGTGTAGCCCAGCCCATAAGGGCCATGAGGACTTGACGTCATCCCCACCTTCCTCCGGCTTATCACCGGCAGTATTATTAGAGTGCTCTTTTTCAAGATAGCAACAAATAATGGGGGTTGCGCTCGTTAAAGGACTTAACCCAACATCTCACGACACGAGCTGACGACAGCCATGCAGCGCCTGTATAAACATGAAAGATCTTAATTTTCAAGAAGATCCATTTATATGCAAGGGCTGGTAAGGTTCTGCGCGTATTGTCGAATTAAACCACATGCTCCACCGCTTGTGTGGGCCCCCGTCAATTCCTTTGAGTTTCAGTCTTGCGACTGTACTCCCCAGGCGGAGTGCTTAACGCGTTAGCTAAGCCCCTAAATATAGTGTATCTAAGGACGAGCACTCATCGTTTACAGCTATGGACTACTGGGGTATCTAATCCCATTCGCTACCCATGCTTTCGTCTCTCAGCGTCAGTTTTGAGCCAGACAGTCGCCTTCGCCTCTGGTATTCCTTCTAATATCTATGAATTTTATCTCTCCATTAGAAATTCTACTGTCCCCTCTCAATCTCTAGTTAATCAGTTTTGAACATCTTCTTGGAATTGAGATCCAAGTTTTAGCATTCAACTTAAAAAACCGCCTACAGACTCTTTACGCCCAGTCATTCCGAATAACACTTGTCCCCCCCGTATTACCGCGGCTGCTGGCACGGAGTTTGCCGGGACTTCTTCTTCGAGTACTGTCATAATCCTCCCCGATGAAAGAGCTTTACGACCAAATAGTCTTCATCACTCACGTAGTATTGCTGGATCAGGGTTTCCCCCATTGTCCAATATTCCTCACTGCTGCCTCCTAATGGAGTCTGGGCCGTGTCTCAGTCCCAGTGTGGCTGACCATCCTCTCAGATCAACTAAGGATCTTCGGCTTGGTAGGCTTTTACCCCACCAACTACCTAATCCTACGAAAGCTCATCTTGTAGCGACATAGTCTTTATCAACTTTTACTATACAAATGTTTATTAATTGCTGATTTACCAAAGTTGGCGATATCTGGTATTCATACCGATTACAGAGTAACCGTTCACCCGTAGGTTATACTTATTCCAGTCTACAAGGTAGATTCTCGCGTATTCCGCACCCGTTCGCCACGGAATTCTTCAATTCCGTTCGACTTGCATGTGTAAAGCATACTACTAGCGTTCATTCTGAGCCAGGATCAAACTCTAAGTGTATACATAAAAAATATATAAATATTCTATGCGATATAAAAATCTCTATAATAAAAGTACTTCTATACCTGTGTCAAAAAATAAAATAAAAAAGGCTTTCTTATACCATGGTTCCCATTATGAATAGTATTTTTGGCGTAAAATAGAGTGACACGATAAGGTCGAAATGGTTTTAGGTTTGCATATTTTACTATAATAAGAAAGTGTTTTTCATTTGATCTAATAAGATGCAATTTAAAACAAAAAAACTCGTAAACTTTTACCCTGTTCTCCTATAATACGATGCAATTGTTTGTATTTTTCAACTAAAAGTTTTAATTTAAGCTTCATTTTACGTATTTATATAACTTAAATTAGCTTTTATTTTATTGATCTATTAAGATGTTAATTTCTAAACTTTATTTAACCTTTATCATCTGCAAATATTGGGACTCGAACCCAAAACTTCTGCTTGGAAGGCAGACCATTTACCAATTAATAATATATTCGCACTTACCTTTTAACTTAAGGAAAACGTACAGGGTACAGGGCAATTACAATAAGGTCCCTGTACGTTTTCCTTACCATAATGTTCTTTTATGCTTTGGTCTAACTGCTTGTCCAACTCATCCGATATACTCATAGTATAGGGTACAGGTACAGATAGGGTCGGCTCGGGTTCAGCTACAATACGAAGAGTCCACCAGAGGTGTCCCTGTAATTCAATAAAACGTGGGTTTTCATCTTTCCCATGTAAAAATAATGTATGTTTTAATTGATCATAAGTGAGATATTCTGGTGAGTCCAACCTAAGTCGGGTTTTTAAAATCTGAGGAAAAGGCCCATTGTAAAAGGTGGTAACAATCTTGCTGGTAGAGCTTTGAGTAATTATTACGTTAAAAGGTACTGGGTAAGCAAAAGTAATCATAAGGATTTACATTATTACGGAACCAAACTTCAAGAACATAAAGAATGGGTAAAAAAGGAATCTAATTAAAAAAATAACCCAATTACCTAAGTAAGTGGTACAACTAACAATACTCAAAGTGAGACTTGAACTCACACCTCCATAAGAGACTAGAACCTAAATCTAGCGTGTCTACCAATTTCACCATTCAAGCTTCCTCTATACCATAAATTATTGGCATAGAAATAAAATACTAATCGGTTTTAATTCTCATCAACATAGATTCTAACTTCCCTAGTCCTGGTACTAATACTAAGAAGAAAGCAAAATAAATCACAGTAGCTAATTGTCCTACTTCAACATAAGGTGTCTCTACTTCATTTTGACCAATCCATCCTAAAATTAAAAAGTCTGCTAACACAAACCAGAAAAGTTTTCTATAAATAGGTCTAAAAGCGGAACTACGTACTTCTGCTGTGTTTAACCAAGGCATAAGACCTAGTAAAACAATTGCACCACCCATAGCAGCAACACCTCCTAATTTATCAGGAATAGATCTTAAAACTGCATAGAAAGGTAAAAAGTACCATTCAGGTACAATATGAGCAGGTGTTACCATAGGGTTCGCCGGGATATAATTGTCGGGATGCCCTAAAGTATTAGGTTGAAAGTATACGAAAAAGGTAAAAATTGCCATAAGAGTTACAAAACCTAAAAGATCTTTTACATAAAAGTATGGGTAAAAAGAAATTTTATCTACATTAGATTCAATACCTAATGGGTTTGTAGAACCGTTTTGATGTAATAAAACAAGGTGTACTAAAGCTAAACCAGCAATAGCAAACGGTAGCAGGTAGTGAAGACTGAAGAAACGGTTTAAAGTAGCGTTATCTACAGAGAATCCACCCCATAACCACTGCACAATCGATTCACCTACAACAGGTATTGCAGAAAAAAGGTTTGTAATTACAGTAGCACCCCAGAAGCTCATTTGTCCCCAAGGAAGTACGTAACCAATGAAAGCAGTAGCCATCATTAACACAAAAAGTAGTACACCAGACGCCCATAAGTGTTCACGTGGTGCCATATACGATCCATAGTATAAACCACGACCAATATGAATATAAACTACTAAAAAGAAAAATGAACCTCCGTTTGCGTGAACATAACGGATTAACCAACCATTGTTAACATCACGCATAATATGTTCTACACTAGCAAAAGCTAAATCTACATGAGGTGTATAGTGCATTGCTAAAAAGACACCTGATAAGATTTGTACTACCAACATAAGGCCCGCTAACGAACCAAACCCGTACATATAACTAGTATTAATAGATGTTGGATAATCTACTAAATGATTACTGACTACCGCAAGAATATCGTTTTTTTGCCAACGATCTCTCATAATATAAAGATTAATGCTTACTGGTCAAAAATAACTTTTAAACTAATGCTTGGAAAGAACTAACAGTTAAAAAAAACTATTAAAAATTTCTACACGCTATTTATTTGTTGGGTAATTGTACAGTGGTCTGAACAATACCTTGATCCCAAGGACTTGCAAAATCAAACGATCTAAATTCTTGTGATAGTTCTAACGGTTCACAAACAACTCGACGCTGAGTTTCATCGTAACGCACTTCTACGTACCCACTCAACGGAAAGTCTTTACGTAGAGGATGACCTTCAAAACCATAATCAGTTAAAATACGGCGTAGATCAGGATGGTTTGAAAAGAAAACACCAAAAAGATCCCAAGCTTCACGCTCCCACCAATTAGCTGCCTTGAAAAGAGAAGTTACTGATTCTAAAGGTGTAACTTCATCCACAGATGTCTTTACTCTAAGACGAGTGTTATAGCGATAACTAATAAGGTTGTATACTACCTCAAAACGAGCTTTACGTTCAGGGTAATCTACAACAGCTATATCAGCAATACTTTTAAACTGACAAGTAGTATGATCACGAAGAAAAAGCATTACTGGGTAAATAGAACAAGAAGGTACAATGATAGTCAGTTCATCTCTGTTCAATGTAGTAGTATATACAGGTAATAACTGTACTAAATAGTTACCAAAATTTGTTTGTACTTCATCAAGGCATACCTGTTCATGCTCTTGTGTATATTTATGACTCATAGAGATTTTAGTTTAAATAAAAGATAAATTGTCTAAGCCAAATTTTGTGAAAGAAGACTTTATGGACTTTTATTAAGAAACCGTTATCTTTATAATGTTTCAAGTAGGTTATACTTTAGGACACCCTTCTATTTTCCACTTTATGATGCATCACCTATAAACGGTTTTAAAACGTCTGTTCTCGTGGCGTTGGACCACACCTATAGGCTTTTCAAAACCTTTACTTTTAATAAAATGATTATAAACGCCTATTATCTATTTTTGTCATAGATGATCATGGGCAATAACGGAATCGAACCGCTGACCCTCTCGGTGTAAACGAGATGCTCTACCAATTGAGCTAATTGCCCCTTCCTCCGGTATTACCGGCAGTCATTTTTTCTTTCATTGTCTAAAACCATGGTTTAAGAAGACCTTCTTTTGGTCACTGGGTTCTGATGGGCTTAGGTAGATTTGAACTACCGACTTTACGCTTATCAGGCGTACACTCTAACCAACTGAGTTATAAGCCCGGTTTTTCTAATTTTTGGAGTGTGGCCAAGTGGTAAGGCATCCGTTTTTGGTATGGAAAATCGAAGGTTCGAATCCTTCCACTCCAATAAGTACTTGTAGCTCAATTGGATAGAGCAATCGACTACGGATCGATAGGTTGAGGGTTCGAATCCTTCCAGGTATATCTTTAAGCACTAATAATAATCATAAAGATCTATAGTAGTACGCTACATTAACCCTACAACCAGAAGGACGCTCTGCTTCCATAAAAGCTTTAAAGTCTCCAAGGACCTTGAGCTTATTATGAGATGTAAAACGTACACGCGTCCCAGCATGAGTATTGACTGGACCTTCGACTTGGATAATGTTGAGTTCCTTTGCTTTTCCGCAAACCCTTTTAACGTAAAGATTTAGGCCTAAGGAACAATAATTTTTAATCGAACCTACGGTAATGGTAATTACACATTTCATGTGCAGTTTCTATTTTTTAACAATGTCCAGGGACGGAATTGAACCGCCGGCCTAAAGATTTTCAGTCTTTCGCTCTAACCAACTGAGCTACCTGGACAAAAGGATCTTTTAAAGACCTCTTTTAATTTAAGCATAAAAATAACGGTAATTAAAAAGTTCATAGGTAGCTTTTAACTTTTTTTAAATGTCCAGGGACGGAATTGAGCTACCTGGACAAAAAGATCTTTTTAAAATCTCTTTTAATTTAAGCATAAAAATAACGGTTATAAACGTTCCACGCTACATTAATCCTACAACCAGAAGGACGCTCTGCTTCCATAAAAGCGTTAAAGTCTCCAATGACCTTGAGCTTATTATGAAATGTAAAACGTACACGCGTCCCAGCATGAGTATTGACTGGACCTTCGACTTGGATAATGTTGAGTTCCTTTGCTTTTCCGCAAATCTTTTTAACGTAAAGGTCGAGGTCTAAGCAACAATAATCTTTAACCGAACCGACCTTAATTGTTATCATCCATTTCATTTTGAAGCCTTTTTTTTTTATAAACCCAAGACCAAAGCCATCTTATGAGTAGCAATTAGTAAAGGACTAGGGTATGCAAAGAAGAAACAGATAAACAAGGTTGTAAATGCTAATAAAAGTGATTTTTCGCGATCTAAAGGAGCATAAACGTTCCAAGTGGTACTCTTTTCAAAAAACATAATTTTGATAAGTCGGATGTAGTAGTAAGAACCTACACAACTTGTAAGTACACCTACAGTAGCCAATGTATACATTGAAGCTTCCATAGCTGAAAAGAATATGTACATTTTTGCACAAAAACCTGCTAAAGGTGGTACACCTGCCATAGAGAACATACCCAAAGCTATTGTAATTGCCATTAAAGGATTCATTTGAGCCATACACACAAAATCACTTAAATAAGTCGCACGACCTGGTTTACCTTGATATTCTAAAGATAAAAGTATTGTCCAAATATTTAGACTCATTACCATGTAAATAGCAATATAAATCATCACACTTTGAACACCCTCTAAAGTACCTGTGGTTAAACCAATTAACATATAACCTACATGTCCAATAGAACTATAAGCTAATAGACGTTTAACTTTTTTCTGTTGAAGCGCACCAAAAGCACCTACTAACATAGACGCAAATGAACAAAGAATAAAAAGACTTTGCCATGATTGCATAAAATCGTAAAATGAAAAAAAGTACAGACGCAAAATTAAACCTAAAATAGCAATTTTAGGCATAATAGCAAAAAACATTGAAACACAAGTTGGAGCCCCTTCATAAACATCTGGTGACCACATATGAAATGGTGCAGCAGCAATTTTGAAAAGTAAACCTGAAGCAATGAATGCTAAACCGACCAATACACCAGTACCAATACTATCTACAGAACTATAAGTACCTGTACAAATACGAGCAATATCTTCAAAGTTAGTACTACCTGTGAAACCGTAAACCATAGATGAACCAAATAAAATAAGACCAGATGAAAAAGCACCTAAAATAAAATATTTTAAACCAGATTCTGTTGAAAAAGCTGAGTTTTTCTTAAAAGCTGCTAGTACATAAAGAGATAAACTTTGCATTTCAATAGCTAAATACATAGAAATAAGGTCATATGATGATACAATACACATCATACCCAAAGTAGCTATCAATATAAGAATCAAATACTCAAATGCATTTAAACGTTCTTTTCGAATATATGTAAAAGATGCAGAAATACAACATAAGGCCGCAGTTAACAAGAATATTTTTACAATAGTTGTAAAGTAATCATGAACTAAAGTTCCATGGAAAATGATTAAATGATCTATAGGGTTGTTCAGAGTTAAAAGTAACGCTATAAATAAAGTTTGCATTGTAAGCCAAGCAAGGCCTCGAGTTATTACAGGTAAGTTATATGTCAACGAAGTTGAAAAAATTACACCATACATTAATAAAAACATTAAAGCAAGTACTATATAAATTTCTGGTAGAACTACTTTAAAGTTATTTTCAAAAAGATCAAAAAAATCCATTCTTTCTTTACTGAGTAAAAAAAAGTTTACGCTCTGACAAATATAAACTTACTATGAATATAAAATATCCTAATAGAATATCATAAAGAGTACCTATTATTAGAGGAACAGGACACGAACCCTTAACTCTAAACAGAATTGCCCCAAATAAGTGAAAACTACTCTAGTATACCTACGGCATATTTAAAGTCTTTACGGACGGAGTGGGATTCGAACCCACGGTGTTTATTAGACACGCCAGTTTTCAAGACTGGTATCTTAATTATCCATCCTGTTAAAGTAGGAGCGAAAGAAGGGATTTAAACCCTCAATATCAACCTTGGAAAGGTTACACTCTACCCCTGAGTTACTTTCGCTTTATTACGACAAATATTATTGTCACGACGCTTCAAACTTGGTAATTTTTTGTTGGTCTAGTTCTATCAATTCACTAACCGTGGGTGTGACCGCCTTTTTATCGTCTACATCTACTTCGAGATCAAGTCTAATTGATAGCTTTTTAAGATCTTTTTCAGCATCATTATTAAAAGTATCAATTTCCTCGGTAGTAGATAAAAGTGCTTTGCATACGTCAGTACTAACCCCACTAATATCCATACCGTAGCGGCTTGTAAAAGTGTGTGAAAGGTCGGCCAAGGCACGTTCACTTAATACAACACCTGAGGCTTCGCTGCTTGAAGTTGCTCCTATACTTATTGCTTTTAAAGTTGCCCCCAAAATGATAGCTTTTTGTGAACTATTAAAAGATTTATTCTTTTGGATAGTTTCCACAAAATTAAGGTTATGGGGCTTAAGTTCAAAATACGAACGTAAAGCGGCAGTACTAACCCCTATAAAAACAGATGTCTCAAAAATTTGTTCACCTGCTTTTAAAACACCATCCGTTCGTTTTGCAAAATCAAGTAAAGTTGATGTACTCCTAGATACAGTACGAAATATCTCATCACCAAGTTTTTTACTCATTTCTAATTCCGCATCAGTCAAGCCTGAGCAAAAAACCTTACCTCTCTCGTTAAGCCTACTAAAAACATCTGAAACAGAAATAAAACAGTCTAGGCATTCGACTAAGGCGATATTGGTCAAAAAACAGAGAAATACAACGTAGAGTAGAATAAACTTAGCTAAGTTGAGGTTCCAATTTGAACCTGAAGGAGCAAAGCTAATTAAATTATAGCCTACTAAAAATAAACATAATATTTTCGAGAACCTATTTGCCCTCGGTAAATAAGCTTCTACATTGAATGTTAATAAAACTAAACATTCAAAACTAAAAAAACTAAAAGTACTGGACGTTGTAATATCATTTGAATACCCAATTTTTTCAAACAGCAGCGAAAGAAGGGATTTGAACCCTCGACTTCAACCTTGGCAAGGTTACACTCTACCCCTGAGTTACTTTCGCTTTATTCCCACAAAGTAGAACCGGTGACGATGATTTATTTAAGTTAATAAAGAGGGCGTTAAGTACGCCCCGTTGCGATGAATTGCAGGTGAAACAGGCTACCTTCGAACAAAGGATTTACGGTAAAGACACTTCGCTTTCTGTAGTCCTATTAAATTGTTATTCCGACTCTAATGCCCCTTTTTTCCACTCATACACAAAACCTACTGTCAAAATAAGTAAAAAGACAGCCATGGTCCAAAAACCAAAAACTGAAATCGTACCCAAAGTGAGAGACCAAGGGAATAAAAAACTTACTTCTAAGTCAAAAATGATAAAAAGTATTGCGACTAAATAGAAACGAATATCAAAGGTATTCCGAGAATCTTCAAAAGCATCGAAACCACACTCATACGTGGAAAGCTTTTCTGCATCTGCTGCATGTGTAGAGACTAAATAACTAAGGCCAAAAATAACACAAGACAGGGCAATTGCAAAAAGAAGAAAAACAAATATAGGGAAATACTCTGTATAAAAAAATTTCATTACGATATTATCATTAGAACAACGGGAGAGACGGGATTTGAACCCGCGACCTTCGGCGTGACAAGCCGATACTCTACCAGACTAAGTTACCCCCCCAATTTTTCGCACTTAAAAAAAAAAGAAGGATCTGATCTCTCGTACCCCTCTTTTTTTTTAGTTATTTAGCAAGTAGCCACGGATCATTTTGGGACTCGAACCCAAAATTCTATTACTAGAATGCTCCAAATAAACTAAAAGTTAGTCATCATTACTGCCGAGTGAACCGAACTTTAAGTCCACAGATGGCGGACGTTCGTCTTCAAGATCTTTCTGAAAAAATAAGACATCAACCATAACTTCTATTTTTGGTGAATGAGTCCAAAAGAGTACTATTTTGGATGTATCGAGATCGATCTTCTCGATGAGTGTCATATTCGCCTCTAAAGCTCTTCGCTCTATTTCTTGAACATAATCCGCAAAAGAATCATGGTTTATATTCGTCACTTTGAGACCCAAGGTCTGTTGTTTTTGTTTCATCTTTTATTTTCTTTTTTTAGTGCAGATTTTCTGCTTCATTTATATAAATGCATGTCAACACTGCAAAGACATACGCCTGAATAAAAGCTACAGCCATTTCAAGACCGATTAAAGCAGTTAATACAATAAGTGTCACAATGTGAGCTACAAATAAAAGAGTACCTGCTTGCATCATTTGCCACGCAAAACCTGCAATTACTTTTAAAAGTGTATGACCCGCCATCATATTAGCAAAAAGACGTACCGAAAGACTAATGATACGTGAAAACTGTGCAATGAACTCAATAGGAACAATTAACGGAGCTAAGGTTAAACCTACACCTGGAGGATAATACAGTTCTAAAAGTCTAATACCATGTTTACGAACACCAATAATATGGTACCCCATAAAAGTAATCATAGACAAGCCTAAAGTGAATGATAGATGACTGGTGGATGTAAAACTGTAGGGTACCATACCGGTAACATTACAGACTAAGATAAACGTGAATAAAACAAAAACAATAGGGAAATATTTTTGACCTTTGCCTCCAGTAATGTTATCATTAGCTAAAGTCATCGAAGTATCATAAAGTGTTTCTACGAAATTTTGCCAACGGTTTGGCACGATGGTACCCCCTCTTTCAATAGTAATCATTGAAAGTAGTGCAAAGAATGCACTAAGTCCGATGTACATCATAAATGTTGAGTGGGTCACCGAAAAATCGAAGTGACCAAGACGCATCGGAATTAAAGGGATAAGTGCGAATTGTTCTAGTGGGCTGGAGATCATAATTTGACTTGGATTTTTAAATATAAAAAGAGCATATTACAAAAATAAAGTTTACGTAAGAACCTACACAGGTCGTAACCTTACCTCAATCCTACAACCAGTAGGTTGCTCTGCTCCCATAAAAGTTTTAAAGAGTCTAATGACCTCGATCTTACGGGATTTAAAACGTAT
>Ga0209712_10004144_pt1 | contig 11623 bp, 8 predicted proteins | sample ArcOceMetagenome_FD_187443 | JGI IMG/M metagenome (GOLD analysis project Ga0209712, IMG submission 187443) | Marine eukaryotic phytoplankton communities from Arctic Ocean - Arctic Ocean - Greenland ARC118M Metagenome (SPAdes) (version 2) | ecosystem: Environmental > Aquatic > Marine > Oceanic...
GCGATGATCATCACAAAAATTGGGATCCGAATTTCACTTGGTACCCAATTACGGATTATCGACACTGTGGTATTTGAACCAATCAATACAAGTGTTGTGGCAAGACCTAATCCTAATCCATTGGTAATGGTGGCCGTAACTGCAAGTAAGGGGCATAAACCTAGTAGCTGCACCAATGCAGGGTTGTTTTTCCATAATCCTTGCCAGCTTAACTCTTTAAATTCATTCATTGCTTTTGTTCTCATTCTTAGCAACGGCGTCTTCAGTAACAGCGTTTTCAGAAATGGCATCGACGGCACATTCATTAACCGCATTAAAAATCGCGGCTTGATTCTCTAAGTAATATTCAACGCTTAGTTTAACTGCGTTGACCACTGCCCGAGGGGTAATTGTGGCACCAGTAAACTGATCAAACTGCCCTCCGTCTTTTTTGACTGCCCAATTTGTGGCTACTTCTGCATTATAACTTTGATTATCGAAGTCCAACACCCAATTACTGATCCGTAAATCAACTTTGTCACCCAAGCCTGGAGTCTCTTTGTGTTCCAGTACTCTGACACCTGTTACTGTGGCTGAACCTGCTTGAGAACTGGTGATGCCCACCACTAATTGGATTTTTCCGCTATAACCGTCTGGCGCTGTAGTTTCGATAGCCGCCGCAACAGCTTGCCCTTGTTTAGTGGCTCGATAAATATGCTGTGGCTGATTTGAACCTAACAATTCAGCTGAAGTAACCAACGCGCAGTCTAACTGGATGATATTGTCGTAACTATTTTCATCAATAACCGCATTAAGAATGGATAAGAGTTTTTGTTGTTGCTGTAAAGCAATCTGATTTTTAGTACCAAAGAAGGTAAGCGCAATCAGTCCCGTTGTGATGATGGCAAAAATTGCCAATATCAAGCCATTTTTAGTCATAGTATGTTGCATGCTTTTTGTCATGACTTAGCCTTGTCTTCGGTGGCTCGCTTGTTTGATGTATGGCCATATGTGCGTGGACGGGTATAATAATCAATTAAAGGCACCGCCATATTCATTATTAATACTGCAAAAGCGATGGCGTCAGGATAGCCCCCCCATCCTCTTATGATGTAAACCCACACCCCAATAGCCGCGCCAAAAATTATTCTACCCTTATTAGTGGTCGATGCAGATACGGGATCGGTAGCAATAAAAAAAGCGCCAATAATAATACTTCCGTTGAATAGATGGAACAGGCTGGATGGATATAAATCACTGTCTACCAAAGACATTATTAATGAGCAGATGAACAACCCTGTCATCATGCTAACGGGTATATGCCAATTAATGACTTTTTGCTTGAGTAAATATAGACCGCCAAGAAGATAACCTAGGCTTATCCAGCTTGATGCCACACTTAATCCAGAAATAACACTATCAAAAATGGGTAATTCAATTGTTTCTGAATAGGTAAGTCCTTGAGCCATTCCCGTTTTGACTATGTCTAGTCCAGTGGCCATAGTCACGCCATCGATGCCTGTTTGGAGTTGCGCAAGGCTAAAACCCTCAACACTGAAATCAGTGAAAATTGTGTACAGTGCATCCATGAAGTTATGACTATATTGCGCCAGATTGACAGGTGGTAGCCATTGGGTCATTTGTACAGGAAAAGAAACCAACAACATGACATAAGCTGCCATCGCCGGATTAAATACATTAAAACCCAAACCTCCATACAATTGTTTAACTACGCCAATGGCGAAAAATGTACCAATCACAATCACCCACCAAGGGGCAAAAGGTGGAATGCTCACTGCCAATAACATCGCTGCTAAAACTGCACTATAATCTTTTAATGCTCGTTCAAAATCTCGTTTACGTAACTCTAAAATGACGGCTTCGGTGACAACTGCTGTTATCACTGCAAGTACAATCTGAATGATAGTACCCCAACCAAAGAACCAGGTTTGCATTAAGATACCCGGTACCATAGCGAGAATGACTAAGCGCATCACCTGGCCGGTATCACGGCGAATATGTTGATGCGGCGAACTGGCTAACCTAAATCTCATGAGGGCTTATCTTCTTTGCTAATTGCTTCTATTTGAGCTGCTTTTTTTGCTTTGGCTTTAGCTACCGCCACAGTAATTCTGCGTCTTTTAATGTCGCTCTGTTGCTCTTCTGTTTTGGCTAGTTCTTCTGAAATGTTAGTTTGGGGACTATTCACATTAGCTTCTGGCTCTGGATTGAGTGCGTCATAACTGCTTGGGTTTTTTTGAGCATCCACATTAGCTTCTGGCTCTGGATTGAGTGCGTCATAACTGCTTGGGTTTTTTTGAGCATCCACATTAGCTTCTGGCTCTGGATTGGGTGCGTCATAACTGCTTGGGTTTTTTTGAGCATTCACATTAGCTTCTGGCTCTGGATTGAGTGCGTCATAACTGCTTGGGTTTTTTTGAGCTTCACGTTTTGCCTTTGCTCTCACTAAGGCAGCGGTTATTTTGAGTTGTTTATTGTCAGTTTTCACCGGCTTTTGATGTTGCAAAGAGATATCAGCTGTGTGATGGCTATGATTGACGTCACCTTGCTCCTTCATCTTGGCTTCGCTAGGTTGCTTTGATACAGACTCAATATCATTGTCTTGTTGTTTTACTTCACGCTTATTTTCTATTACGTCACCAGCATCGACTTTATCTTTTAGCTCAGTCTGAGCGATGGTTACTTCAGCTGACGCTTTTTTTGCTTTTGCTCTAGCGATGGCAGCTTGGACTCTTTGATTTGAACTGGCTACTTTTGTAGATGTATCAGCTCCTTCAGTTTTTACTTCTTGCACTGAATTTTCGACAAGGGCTACTGCTGCTGCTGGGTCTATTGGCTTTTCATGCACCGTGCTAGCGTTTTGTTTTTTTGCTTTTGCTCTAGCTAATGCTGCTGCAATCTTGTCTTTGGCAGTGTTGCCATTACTTGCCATTGCTTGTTTTCTGGCTTGGGCCGCCAAGCGATGTTTTTCGTCTCTTGCTTGCTGTTCAGCAATTAACCTAGCTTCACGTTTTTCAAAGCGATCTCTCGCCTTATCTGATTTTTGTTTATCTTCTTGTTCTACTCTTATTTCAGACTTTGCGATGCGATAATAGTGGACTAAAGGTATTTCGCTGGGACAAACGTATGCACAAGCACCACATTCAATACAATCAAATAAATTATAATCTTGCGCTTTATCTAATTCTTTGGCTTTTGAATGCCAAAATAATTGTTGTGGTAACAAGCTTGCGGGGCAAACATCTGCGCATGCACTACAGCGAATACAAGGCTGTTCGTTATTACCCGCTATCTCATTGTCAGTCGGTGCCAAGATACAGTTGGTGGTTTTTACCACTGGCACCAAATCACTTGTCACACTAAAGCCCATCATTGGACCACCCATAATAATGTTTGGCCGTTTCTGACCTTTTTGCTCATAGTTACAATGTGCCATCAGGTCAGATACAGGGGTACCAATGAGTGCCCAAATATTGCCGGGGTTTTCTATTGCTTCACCCGTGACAGTCACCACACGTTCGATGAGAGGTTTGCCTGAAAAAATCGCATCTGCAATGGCAAAACAAGTGCCCACATTATGCATAATTACGCCAACATCAACCGGCAATCCCTGTGCAGGTACTTCTCTGTTGGTTAACACTTGGATGAGCTGCTTCTCGCCGCCAGCAGGATACTTAGTCGGTATAATACACACACGATAATTGGTGTTTTCTCGACATGCCACTTGCAACGCTTCGATGGCTTCAGGTTTGTTGTTTTCTATACCAATTAATACATGTTTAGGCTTGAGTAAATGACATAAAATATCTATTCCTTGGCGAATTTGCCAAGCATGTTCACGCATTAAACGGTCATCAGAAGTAATGTATGGCTCGCATTCAATACCGTTGATAATCAAAAAGTCGATATCTTTTTTAGGTGACGACTTAATATGAGTAGGAAAACCAGCACCGCCCATACCACTAATGCCGGCATCACAAATGGCTGTTAATATTTGCAATTTTGGTTGGTTTTGATAATCGATCAAGGGGTACAGCTTAGTCCATTTTTCTTCTTGGTCAGTGCTTATTTCAATCGTCAATTCTGGGAAACCAGAGGGGTGAGCTGACACATGTTTATGGATGGCTGCTATTTCGCCCGATGTGGGCGCATGAATGGGTACAGCAAATGGGTTCATGCTTTTTGTCAAGGCTTGGCCTTTGAGTACTTTTTGGCCGACATCAACAATTATTTGACCTTCCACACCTATATGTTGTTTGACGGTCACATATAAGCGGGCAGGGATAGCTAATTTCTCTATTGGAGTTTGATTAGACAGTGTTTTACGTTCCGCAGGAAACACGCCTCCAGGGAAGTCCCACAACTCGTGGTTGTCAAGTTTCTCCATAATGTCGTCAAAGCTATTTTGCATAATTCCAGTCTAGCCTATTTGCTTTATAGGTATGGCATCGATATCCCAGCGCCAGGATGAGGTACTATTTGCCACCGGTAACATATCAATGCAATCAACAGGGCAGGGATCAACACATAGATCACACCCGGTACATTCGTCTGCGATGACAGTATGCATTTGCTTTGCAGCGCCTAATATGGCGTCAACAGGACATGCTTGAATACATTTTGTACAGCCTATACATTCGTCTTCACGGATGTAGGCAATCTTTTTTATATCTTCTTGACCGTGTGCCGCATCTAAAGATGTAGGCTCCACACCCATTAGGTCAGCTAATTTTTTTATGGTGATGTCGCCACCTGGTGGGCATTTATTTATTTCGTCACCATTAGCTATTGCTTCAGCATAAGGCTTACAGCCAGGGTATCCGCATTGACCACATTGGGTTTGCGGCAGAATTTGATCAATTTGTTCTACTAAAGGATCGCTTTCAACTTTAAATTTTACCGCGGCAAATCCAAGTACAACTCCAAAAATGAGGGCCAACAGACCTATGGCTAATAAGGCTGTTAAAATAGCAACACCTAGTGTCATTAAAACTTAACCAAGCCAGTAAAGCCCATAAAGGCTAAAGACATCAATCCCGCAGTTATCATACCTATAGAGGCTCCTTTAAAAGGCTTAGGTACGTCTGCAACTGCTAAACGTTCACGCATGGCGGAAAATAAAATCAGTACTAAAGAAAAACCTACAGCAGCACCAAAGCCATAAACAACAGATTCTACAAAGTTATGTTCTTGGTTAATATTCAGTAGTGCGACGCCTAAGACGGCACAATTGGTGGTGATGAGCGGCAAAAAGATACCTAACAGGCGGTATAAGGTTGGGCTAGTTTTGTGCACTACCATTTCTGTGAACTGCACTACAACTGCTATTACTAGAATAAAACTCAGTGTTCGCAAATAGCCGATGCCAAGGGGTAGTAATATATAATGTTCAACTAGATAGCTGGAAAGAGAAGCAAGCGTTAGCACAAAGGTAGTGGCCATAGACATGCCAATAGCTGTTTCTAACTTTCCTGATACTCCCATAAATGGGCACAGGCCTAAGAATTGAACTAACACGAAGTTGTTCACCAGCACGGTACCAATTAATAATAGTAAGAATTCGGTCATGTAAAGTGAATATTAGCCAGGAGTTATTAGTGCGCCGTTATTATCTTTATTAAAGTGATCATTAACAACTCGATATTCGAAAGTTTATTGCTATAAGGTGTTTATTATTGAAATAAGAGTCGATAACTAGAGGTAATAAGTGAAGAATACATAAGAATTGAATTGGCTCCCCCTCCCCGACTCGAACAGGGGACCTGCGGATTAACAGTCCGTCGCTCTAACCAGCTGAGCTAAGGGGGAATTCAATTTCTAGTTAAATATTATTCCTCGAACAATATTTAACTGAAAGTATAATTTGGCTCCCCCTCCCCGACTCGAACAGGGGACCTGCGGATTAACAGTCCGTCGCTCTAACCAGCTGAGCTAAGGGGGAACGTTATACTTCCGTTAAAACATTACTTAGTTAAAAACTAGGTGCCTTTTCAACGGGGCAGAATACTAATGAGCATACCGCTCGCTGTCAACACTCAAAGTGAGGTTTTTAACTATATTTTTATAAACTTTCACACAATTTGTGCGTATTAACAGCATATCTAAATAAACTCCTTTTTAATGCTTTAAATTTGTTCGATTTTAGTTTGCCAATTTGATGATTCATCCAAGACTATTTTTTCACTTCGTTATAGCTAATTGTTATTAATGATTTATTAATAACTGTACATAATACCAGTGTTTAACAAAAGTGTAACCTTTGTCAGTCATGCTAAGGTTAGTGTTCACCAACTAAAATAAATCTACACAGTGGTGCCAATGTACGCCAAATAAAGGGCGAGGGCAGTTATCCACGAAACCTGTGGATAACCTTGTGGATTAAATTGTTTGAAGTAAGCGAGTGCTTATCAATTAAATGTCAAGGTTTGAAGTGATATTTATCAAGTTTATTTAATAAATGCAATTAAAACAAATGGTTGTGTTTTTTTTGAGTGCGTCCTACAAAGAAAAATATCATTCTAAAATATATTGTATTTTGCTTGTGTGTTGTTTTTAAACAGAAAATTAAAAATAGATGTTTTTTTTATTATTTAAAATGATTTTTTTTAAAACAATACAAATATATTTCAGCGAAGCAGTGGAATAAAACTTAAAACTTCAAAAAAAAGATATTCAAGTGTATTCAAAAAAATACGCCTACAGATGTTAAATATTTAAACAATTTCATAACATAAGTGATGATAGATGTAATAAAAATCAAGAAGCAATCGCGTATTATCTATATTTGTAATGCCGTACCAAGACTCTATTACGGATTACTAAAATTTTAATGTTAAAATCTGAGAAATGTGATTATGAACTAGATGACCTGCTTACCCATTAATATATTCAATTAAGAGAGAGTAATATTGACCTTAAGCACTAAAACATCGTCCCCCCCAGATTTGCTGAATAACGATATTGCTGAAACGCTGCGTAAAATGACTCTGCCTATGATAATAGGTATGGTTGTACTTATGACATTTGGTCTGGTAGATACATTTTTTATTGGCATGTTAGGTACTCAAGAACTTGCCGCTATTAGTTTTACTTTTCCGGTTACCTTTACAGTTATTAGTCTTAACATTGGGCTGGGTATTGGTACTTCAGCTATTATTGCTAAGCTGCTTGGCGCAGGTCAACACGACGAGGCAAAGAAGACTGCGACAGGCGCATTGATGCTAACCATGGTGCTAGCCATTATTTTAGCTATTATTGGCGTTATGACAATGAAACCTATCTTTCGTCTGATGGGAGCTGATGTACAACAATTTGTTTTTATTAAAGAGTATATGTTGGTGTGGTATGCAGCGGGGGTGTTTCTGGCAATGCCGATGGTTGGTAACAGTGTGTTGCGTGCTTCTGGCGATACTAAAACACCTAGTTATGTGATGGCCTTCGGTGGTCTTATAAATGTGATACTAGACCCTATACTTATATTTGGCTGGGGCCCAGTGCCTGCCCTTGGAATTCAAGGAGCGGCTGTCGCTACCCTTATAGCATGGGCTGTGGGCTTGTTTTATATTCTGTATATATTGGCTGTAAAGCGAAAACTGATTGAACCTAAATTACTTAATTGGCAACAGTTAAAGCGTAGTGCAGGTGGCATTTTAAAAATTGGATTACCCGCTGCTGGAGCAAACATGTTAACCCCGATTTCTGCGGGTATAGTCACAGCAATTGTTGCAGGTTATGGGCCAGAAGCTGTTGCTGCTTGGGGTGTCGGTGGTCGATTAGAATCTATTGCTAGTATAGTGGTATTGTCTTTGTCCATGTCATTGCCACCCTTCATTAGTCAAAATTTTGGGGCGAATAAGCTTGAGCGAATAATGCAGGCTTATAGTTTATGTGTGAAATTTGTGATTGTATGGCAACTATTTATTTTTGCTATTTTGGCGTTACTATCAGGCGTTATTGCTAATATATTTACCGATGAGCCAAAAGTTGCCTCGACCATAGTAATGTTTCTAGTGATTGTGCCCTTAGGATATGGATTACAAGGAGTGACAATTCTGACCAACTCATCCTTTAATGCCATGCATATGCCTATGACAGCCCTATCATTAAATTTTATGCGTTTATTTGTGTTTTTTGTGCCTTTTTCTTTTTTAGGCAGTTATTGGTTTGGTTTATCCGGACTTTTTTGGGCGGGAGCATTAGCTAACCTTACCGTTGGTTGTATTGCTTTTATTTGGTGTAAAACTATCCTCGCCTCTCGATTTGAACAAAGTGTATAGAGTAAATAAGATTTATGAGCAGAGCATTTGAATTATCCTCCAGTTATTCGCCTGCTGGAGACCAGCCCCGTGCAATTAAAGGGTTAGTAGAAGGTTTAGAAGATGGCCTAGCACGTCAAATATTGTTAGGTGTGACGGGGTCTGGTAAAACATTCACTATGGCCAATGTGATTGAAAAAGTGCAGCGGCCAACACTGATCCTGGCACATAACAAAACGTTAGCTGCACAGCTTTACGGCGAAATGAAAGAGTTTTTCCCAAATAATGCGGTGGAATATTTCGTTTCTTATTATGATTATTATCAACCAGAGGCTTATGTGCCCTCCAGTGACACTTTTATTGAGAAAGATGCATCGATAAACGCACACATAGAACAAATGCGTTTATCAGCCACCAAATCACTGATGGAAAGACGCGACGTTATTATTGTTTCGAGTGTGTCGGCCATTTATGGTTTGGGCGACCCTGAGTCTTACATGAAAATGTTGGTCCATTTTCGTCAAGGCGATATCATGAATCAGCGTGATATTTTACGTCGTTTGGTTGAGATCCAATATTCCCGTAATGATGTCGCATTCGATCGCGGCACATTTAGAGTGCGCGGTGATGTGATTGACATATTCCCTGCTGACTCAGAACGACATGGCATAAGAGTGGAATTGTTTGACGAAGAAGTTGAACGCATCAGTATATTCGACCCGCTTACTGGTGCAGTTGAGAAAACAGTGACACGGGCCACGGTTTTCCCTAAAACCCACTACGTCACCCCCAGAGAAAAAATCATTGATGCGATTGAGCATATCAAAGTTGAGCTCAAAGAAAGGCGCGAGCAGCTAAAGTCCGTTAACAAATTAGTGGAAGAGCAGCGCGTTTCCCAGCGCTGTCAATTTGATATGGAAATGATGCAGGAGTTGGGTTATTGCTCAGGCATTGAAAACTATTCTCGCTACTTGTCAGGCAGAACGCCTGGCGATCCGCCGCCCACTCTTATTGATTATTTCCCAGCAGATGGCTTAATGTTTATTGATGAGTCCCATGTGACTGTTTCACAAATTGGGGCAATGTATAAAGGCGACAGGTCTCGCAAAGAAACCTTAGTGGAATATGGGTTCAGGTTACCTTCTGCATTAGATAATAGGCCTCTAAAGTTTGAGGAGTTTGAACAAATAAGTCCGCAAACTATTTATGTATCTGCCACACCTGGTAAATTTGAACTGGCGATTGCACCAGACGATATAGTTGAGCAACTAGTGCGTCCCACAGGTTTGCTTGACCCAGAAATAGAAATACGCCCTGTCGGCACACAAGTTGATGACTTACTCTCTGAAATCCATAAGTGTGTGGCAGTTAATGAAAGAGTACTAGTCACCACGTTAACCAAACGTATGTCTGAAGACTTAAGTGATTATCTTGATGAACACGGTGTAAAAGCCCGTTATTTGCATTCAGATATTGACACAGTAGAGCGTATTGAAATTATACGTGATTTGCGTATTGGTAAGTTTGACGTGTTAGTTGGGATCAATTTACTGCGAGAGGGACTTGATATGCCAGAAGTATCGTTAGTGGCTATTCTTGATGCAGATAAAGAAGGTTTTTTGCGTTCTGATAAATCCCTGATCCAAACTATGGGGCGGGCAGCAAGGCATATCAACGGCCGAGCAATTTTGTATGCTGATAGGATCACCGGCTCGATGCAGCGGGCTATTGAAGAAACTGACAGACGCCGAGACATACAGCGGGCCTACAATCTTAAGCATGGCATTATTCCTACGCAGATGAATAAACCCATCACCGATATCATGGATGTGGGGGATGGTAGTTCTGATAGTAAAGTGAAACTCAGGTTAGTCGCTGAGTCGAGTAAGAAATATAATTCACTTAGCACACCGCAAATTTTGCAAAAAATTTCTGAACTGGAAAAAGTTATGTTTAAAGCTGCGAAGGATTTGGACTTTGAAAAAGCTGCGAATTTGCGTGATGACATTGAAGCCTATCGGGCTCAAATAGTGAAAAATTCCTAATGTGTTTATAGCCTTAAGACCTGCATGGCACCTTTAAGTGAATGATGTCAGAGGGTTTTAAGGTGCCGCCTCGGTTAATATTTTGTTGTAGATAGAAAAGGTAAACGCTTATCTCTTAGATTTCAGAGAGTAAGTAATGCACAGAACAAAGGGGAGTAAAAATAGAACAACTGTATAATAACAATATTAAACTTGTTCATTTTTATAGATTGTCTCTTTAAAGCTCAGCACCCAGTGCGTGTCGGCCTTTGTTAGCCACCCATTGTCATCGGTGGTTCAACATCTTTTTCATCCCTAAAATCGCTCTTTTAGCCTTTCTTTTAAATTTCCATTGTAATCCGCCTAAGCCTTTCCTAATATGTAACTTTAGTATCAATAATTATACCTATAAGTGGTGCTGTCATGTTAAATCGTCTGCAAGAATCTGATATCAAATTATTGCGTGTATTCTACGCTGTGGCCTCTTGTAATGGCTTTACTGCGGCTGAGCCTGTACTGAGGATGCAACGACCGAATATTAGTGCTGCCATTAAAAAGCTTGAAGAACGCTTAGATTTAGTATTATGTCATCGTGGTCGGGGTGGTTTTCAAATGACCAAAGAGGGCGAGGTGGTGTTTCAGGAAACCAAACGTATCTTTAATTCTTTTGATAACTTTGTGTTTAACCTAAAGAGTTTGCACGATGATTATTCAGGTAACATCACCCTAGTGATGATGGCGGGTTTACCTCTTTCATATCACTTGGCGGTCAGTAAATCCGTTAAAAGCACCATGAAAAAATTTAATGATATTCATGTGAATATACAAACCCGATTGTATAACGAGGTCGAGCATGCTGCCTTATCTGGCGAATGTCATTTGGTGTTATCGACTTATGATATGGTCAAACCTGAGTCTGTCACCTTTCACCCAGTTTCAGTGTCGTGCAAGGGTAGGCTTTATTGTTCACCTTCACATGCTTTAGCAAGATATCGTGATGGTTTACCTGATAATGTTAATATTGGAGACTATCCTGCAATTGGTATCTCAGGCTTGTCCTCTGCCAATTATATTTCTGACGATTCACGTATGGCTATTCAAACCTTTTCTGACTCCTACGACGCTTGCCTAGCTGCGATTATGACTGGTGAATATGTAGGACTATTACCTGATTACATACTCACAAACCAAGGGGCAGGGTTAGGACTAGTGCCAGTAGGCAAAAGTTTATTTGAATTCAAGCACGAATTATTTGTGATGAATGGTAAAAATACCCGGTTAAATCCTGTGTTAAGACATTTAATTAAGGAAATTACTTACTTTATTCAGCAGGTTGATAAGTAG
>Ga0209712_10004145_pt1 | contig 11622 bp, 12 predicted proteins | sample ArcOceMetagenome_FD_187443 | JGI IMG/M metagenome (GOLD analysis project Ga0209712, IMG submission 187443) | Marine eukaryotic phytoplankton communities from Arctic Ocean - Arctic Ocean - Greenland ARC118M Metagenome (SPAdes) (version 2) | ecosystem: Environmental > Aquatic > Marine > Oceanic...
GATATTACTTTAAACCCTGATTTTAAGGTGAATGATGATAAAGTATTGCTTTTAAATACTGCTTTAAAAAGGTTAAAAAACGAAGAACCTGTTCAATATATTATAGGTGCTACTGAGTTTTATGGCTTCCCGTTTTTAGTGGATAAAAGTACCTTAATACCAAGACCAGAAACTGAAGAACTCGTTGAATGGATTCTTTTAGAAACGACAAAATTACAACGTGACCAAGTTTCAAAATCGTTACAGATCCTTGATATCGGAACAGGGTCGGGTTGTATTCCTATTTCTTTGGCTAGAAACTTACCCACAGCAACTATTTCTGCTATTGATATTTCTGCGGATGCCTTAAAAGTAGCAATTAAAAATGCTACTTTAAATAAAGTAAAAGTTGACTTTATTGAAGGAAATGTATTAGATCTTTATGCTTTTAATGAAATATTGAAACAAGAATCTTATCAACAGGTGAAATTTGATATTATTGTTTCAAACCCACCCTATGTAAGAGAACTAGAAAAAATAGAAATACAAAATAATGTTTTACTCAATGAACCTCATTTAGCATTATTTGTTTCTGACGAAAACCCTTTACTTTTTTATGATAGAATTGCGGATGTAGCAAAACAGCATTTAAGTAAAAATGGATTATTATTCTTTGAAATCAATCAATATTTGGGGGAAGAAACTATAAAAATACTAGCAGAAAAAGGATTTAAAAACATAAAACTTAGAAAAGACTTATTTGGAAACGACAGAATGATCAAAGCAACTATTTTCTAATCAGTAAAATCAAAAATACTGATACTTAATTTTAAGGATTATAAATGGTATCATTTTATTTTCACAAAAAAACATCCTATTTAAGATTTTAAAATCTAACATCGTAAAAGTGATTTTAGGTTATTCCGTTTATTTTTCTAGCAAGTGGTTTAATTGTTTGTCAAAGAAAGCGTAAAAAACAGTTCCATAAAAAGTTGATAAAATTCTGTGAAAGAAAAGATGAGATTAAAATATACATGAAAAAGCAGACTCTGTTCTTCAACTATGCTTATTTTTTTCATTATAAACCTCATTTTTTGATTAAAAAAGCAAATTTTCACAACCTAACAACTAAAAAAAACGTATCTTTTGTTAAGATTTTATAAAAAAAATAATTTGTATTCCTAATCCAGAAAATCATTAAAAGGTTGTTCTAATTTTTTTAAAGAAACTTCTTTCATATAAAAATAAATCATATGGATCCAGCACAAATTCGATCACTATTTCCAATCACAAAAGAAGCTATTTACTTAAACAATGCCTCCCAATCCCCTCTTAATTTATTGGTTTATAATAAACTTCAAGAGCATTTAAAAATGGAATTAAATCCAATTGAAAAAAAAGGGTTTAATCGCGATGAAATACGGGTACCTCTATCAAAATTATTAGGTGGCTCACCGGAAGAATATGCATTAACAACGAGCACTGGCGTTGGGATAGGAATCGTAGCAGAGGGTTTAAAGTTAAAAAAAGGAGACAATGTTATAATTCCTGAATATGAACACTGGAATACTACTTATCCTTGGATGCAGTTAGAAAAAAAAGGTATTGAGATTCGGTTCGCAAAAATTAATAAAGATAATAGTTATGGTCCTGAAGCCATAAAAAAACTGATTGATAAAAACACTCGAGTTGTTGCACTTGCTGCGGTGCGCTTTAATAGTGGTTTCCGACCAAATTTATCTGCAATTGAGAAAATTGTTCATGAAAAAGACGCCCTCTTTCTAGTTGATGCAGCACAAGCAGCCGGAATGATTCCTATTGATGTAGAAAAAGACAAGATTGACGTACTTTCTGGTTGCGGGTTTAAATGGTTACTTGGAATGCATGGTACAGGTTTCTTATATGTTAGCAAAAGAGTGGTAAAAATGATTACACCTGTATTACCTGGAATGTTTGCAGCCGATAGCGTTTATGATCAACTTTCTTTTCATGAGGATTCCAGAAAATTTGAAACAGGTACAATTGCGTACTCATTATTTAGTGCCTGGTCTGTTGGCTTAGAGTTACTAATTAAAATTGGTGTTCAAAATATCTATGAAAAAGCATTAGAAAACACGGATTTCATTATTGATAGCCTTCAAGAAAAGGAATATAAAATTATATCACCTATAAAAAAAAGAGAAGAGAGAAGCGCAATTATTCATTTTAATACAGGCTCTTTAGAAACTACAGAAAAACTTTACAAAAAACTGATTCATGCAAATATACTCGTCACTTTGCAAGGTGGAAACATAAGAGTAAGTCCAAGTTTTTTCACAACAAAAGAAGAAATTAAAATACTATTGGACCTAGTTTAGATCTAATTTGGAGATTTATTATAGCATATCTATCAATAATTACTCATTCAATATTTTTTAAATAAATTTCATTGTTTTCGGTTTTAACCGTATCTAAGTCTTTAAAGTATATTACTCTCTCTTTTAAAACTATTTCAACGGTAAATTTATAGATATAAAAATCATGTTTTTCCTAAATAATTTCCATCTATTTAGATATCTTATTTGTCAAAAAACTCTTTAATAGTTCCTTTCTAAAGCATTAATGGAGTTTTATATTTATTTCTAAAAGCTTTTGAGCCTTCAATTCCAGCACCAATAAAAGTTATATATTTTAAAAACTCAACAATAATGACCATCTTTTTTTAAACATAATTTAAAAAAAAGCGGTAGAACAGTATTATGCTCAGCAAGCACATTTTTCTGAGTCATTTAATCCAAGAATTTTATCTTAAAAATTGTTCATTCCAACCTACTTAAAGAAAAAACAAATGCTAACTAGCAGTTTTTAATTATATTTGTAGCATAAAAAAAGCTATAAGAATCCCTCTAGATTGTAAAAAGATATGGTCATCCAAGAAATATTAACCAGTAGTATTGTTGATTTAACATCCCTCAAAGAATATTTTTCAACTGATAAAGATTCACTAATTCAACTTATCGGAGTTTACATTTCTGATACAACACCAAGAATAGATGCTTTAGAAGAGAGTCTTACTAATGTTGATTATGAATCTGTGAAAAGTATTTGTCATTTTTTAAAATCATCTTTTGGTCTTTTAGGCGTAAAATGTCTAGATGAAATTGCTGCACTAGAAAAGCAAGCGCAGGAAAAAGAAAGTGAAGCAATTATTCAAGAAAAACTGAGATTTGTACTACCTATTTGCAGAGAAAGTATTGTTGAATATAAATTAATCTTAGTCAGGCTAGAAGCTCTTTAATTTTGTAATTTTACTGAATGATTAAAGACATTCAACTACGCGTAAATTTAGTAGAAGAGCGCAAAGAAAACATCCTTTTGTACAAAGCTTCCAAACACCTTAAATTGGATACATCAGCGATTTCTGCTGTAAAAATTTTAAGAAAATCTATTGATGCTCGTAAAAAAGAGATCATCTTTAACTACAAAGTGGCAGTTTACATTAATGAACAAATCCCTGAAAAGTCCGATTATATTTTTGACTACAAAGATGTTTCTAATGCTAAAGAGATTCATATCATTGGTTTTGGACCGGCAGGAATGTACGCAGCTCTGCGTTGCATCGAATTAGGTTACAAACCTGTTGTTTTAGAGCGTGGAAAAAACGTACAAGACAGACGTAGAGACTTAAAAGCTATTAATCAAGATCAGATTGTAGATGAGGATTCTAACTATTGTTTTGGCGAAGGTGGAGCAGGCACCTATTCTGATGGTAAGCTTTACACTAGAAGCTTAAAACGAGGAGATGTTCGCAGAATTTTCGAAAACCTTGTTTTTCATGGTGCGACAGAGCAGATTTTAGTAGATGCGCATCCTCATATTGGCACAAATAAATTACCAAAAATTATTCAAAATATTCGTGAAACAATTTTAAAATTTGGTGGTAAAATTCATTTCGAAACCAGAGTTACTGATTTTGTTGTTAAAAACAAAAAGTTACAAGCAATACAGCTTCAAAATGGTGCAGAAATGGCCGTAAATGCTATTATTTTAGCGACTGGACATTCTGCCAGAGATATCTATGAACTACTACATAAAAAAAATATAGCTCTTAAGGCAAAATCTTTTGCCATGGGCGTTCGGGTAGAACATCCGCAAGAAATAATAGATCAAATTCAATACCATTGTTCTGGAGAAAGAGATGAACTTTTACCCGCAGCGGCATATAGTTTGGTACAACAAGTCAATAACAGAGGTGTGTATTCTTTTTGTATGTGCCCGGGTGGATTTATAGTTCCAGCTGCAACTGCAAATGGTGAAGTTGTGGTCAACGGAATGTCTCCTTCTCGCAGAAACAATAAGTTTGCCAATTCGGGAATTGTTGTTGAATTAGATATTGATAAAGATTTTAAAAAATATGAAAAATTTGGCCCTTTAAGAGGACTAGAGTTTCAGAAAGATTTAGAAAAAATTGCTTTTTTAGCGGGTGGAAGAAAACAAACAGCACCTGCGCAAAGATTGGTAGATTTTGTGGATGGTAAAATCTCAACCAATTTAAATGACACTTCCTATCAACCAGGATTAAAATCTGCACCTTTACACTCACTTTTACCAAAAATTATTGGAAGTAGATTGCGCAAAGGTTTTGCTAGTTTTGGCAGTAAAATGCATGGTTATTATACAAATGAAGCAAACATTGTTGGTGTAGAATCTAGAACTTCATCGCCTGTAAATATTCCAAGAAAAGAAAATTTAGAACACACAGAAATAGAAGGGTTATTTCCCTGTGGAGAAGGTGGTGGTTATGCAGGAGGTATTGTTTCTGCTGCTATGGATGGAGAACGCTGTGCAGAAGCTGCCATTTCAAAAATGTAAGAAAATTTATTTTAAACGAATAAGTATCAGTAATTTTACTAAAATTAAATTGTAAAAATGAAAATAACTATTGGTCGCATTGATAAGGCTGATTTCCCAGAACTATCATTGACTGAAATTGATATAAAAATTGATTCTGGTGCGTACACGTCGTCAATTCATTGCTCAAATATTAAAGAAATTACAATAAATAAGGAAAATTATATACAATTTAAATTATTAGATCCTGAGCATAATTTTTATAATAATAAAGAATTTTCTACAAAAAATTATGGCTCAAAATTAGTAAAAAGTTCTAATGGGATTTCTGAAAAAAGATTTATGGTAGCTACAGAAATTATTATATTTGATCAAGTATTTCCTATTCATTTAACACTAAGTGAAAGAAAAAACATGAAATTCCCTGTATTATTGGGAAGAAAGTTTTTGAACAAAAAATTTGTGATAGATACTGCAAAAAAAAATCTGTCTTTTAAACTAAAATAAAAAAAATGAAAATTGTAATTCTATCTAGAAACCCAAGATTATACTCTACTAAAAGGTTATTAGAAGCTGCTGAAAAAAGAGGTCACGAAGTTCTTGTTGTAGATCATTTAAAATGTAATATTGAAATTGAAAAAAAATCTCCTAAAATATATTATAAAGGTGAATATTTAGAGAATATAGATGCTATTATCCCAAGAATTGGTGCTTCTGTAACTTTTTACGGTACAGCAGTTATTCGACAATTTGAAATGATGAAAGTGTTTTCAGCAGTTTCTTCTCAAGCACTCGTAAAATCTAGAGACAAATTAAGCAGCTTACAAATTTTAGCGAGAGCTGGTGTCGGTCTGCCAAAAACAGTTTTCACCAACTATACAAAAGATGTAGAACATGTTGTAGAGTCTGTTGGTGGAGCTCCTTTAATTTTAAAGTTATTAGAGGGCACACAAGGTTTAGGAGTCGTTTTAGCAGAAACAAAAAATGCAGCAACCTCTGTCTTAGAAGCTTTTAATGGACTAGGAGCTAGAGTAATTGCGCAAGAGTTTATTAAAGAAGCTGGAGGTGCAGATATTCGAGCTTTTGTGGTTGATGGAAAAGTAATTGGCGCGATGAAGCGCCAAGGAAAAGAGGGAGAATTCCGCTCTAATTTGCACAGGGGTGGAAATGCAACTCTTATAGAATTGACTGACGAAGAAGAAAAAACAGCATTAAAAGCTACAAAAGCTTTAGGTTTAGGAATTGCTGGTGTAGATATGTTACAATCATCGAAAGGACCGTTGGTTTTAGAGGTAAATTCTTCTCCAGGTTTAGAAGGAATTGAAGTAGCTACAGGAAAAAATATTGCAAAAGAAATTATTCGCTATTTAGAAATTCATGTCGAATAAGGCTTTTATTCTTTTAGGTAAAGAAATACCTGAAGGAAAACGGACTGTTTTAGATTTAGAAGTTGCAAAATTACACACAAGAACTACAGTAAAAGTTCCTGTGATTATAGAAAGATCTAAAAACCCGGGACCTGTTGTTTTATTACTAGCAGGAATTCATGGAGATGAAACAAATGGTGTTGGTATTATCAGAGAGATAATTAGCTTAGGTATCAATAAACCAAAAAACGGGACCATTATTTGTATTCCTGTATTTAATATTTTTGGTTATTTAATACAAACCAGAGAATTTCCTGATGGTAGAGATTTAAACAGAATGTTTCCTGGTTCTTTAAATGGATCTTTAGCGAGCAAATTTGCACATCAATTTACAAAAGAAATTGCCCCTTTTGTAGATTATGTTATTGATTTTCACACAGGAGGTGGTGAACGTGATAATATTGCGCAAATCAGATGCAGTAAAGAAGATAAAAAAGCATTAGAATTGGCAAAAGTTTTTAATCCGCCAATGATTGTTTTCTCAAGTAACATTAAAAAGTCGTTAAGAGATACCTTGCATAAATTAGGTAAAACTGTTCTACTTTTTGAAGGTGGGAAATCGAAAGAGCTAAACCCTACTATTATTAACGAAGGTGTTAACGGTACTAAAAATGTTTTAATTCGATTAGGTTTAATTGATGGTGAAATTACAGTTAGAGAAATACCTGTTTTTGTTAGTAAAGCAAAATGGTTAAGAGCATCTTATTCTGGCATGTTTAAAATAATGGCAAAAAATGGAACTTTTGTTAAAAAGAAAGATGTTTTAGGTATTATCCAAGATCCTTTTGGTGAATTTAAAAAAACCATTTACGCTCCTTTTGATTGTCATATTTTTTGCATTAACAAAACACCAATTATAAATAAAGGAGATGCTTTATTTCATTTGAGTTTAGAAGAATAATTTTGTTTTTTCTCATTTTCATCTAAAGAATTTGGGTACTATAAAAGAAAAAATAGTAGTCACAGATAAAAAGTAGCATTCAATCCAAAAGAAACAACAACAATTATAATAATAATAATGTATTTATAAAGGACACCTAATCATGTCGAAAAAAACAAAAAAAGATTCAGAGCTACAAGGCATTACCCATTTACTAGTAGATGCAACTATTGGCATCACAGATTTAGTTGAAGATATGCAGAAACAAATTGTTCATTCTTCTTTTTTACCTTCTACACCTATTCAGAAATTAATTACTACGATTGCTGGAATTACTTACCAAAACATAAGATGGGGCACGCTGTTTATCGGTAAAAGCTTGCATAAAATACTCGAACAACTTACACCTGCCATCAGTCAAATAAAAGCTTCTGATAAAAAAGAGATCATACTTTCAGTTTTAAACGGTGTAATTGGTGATTATTTGGAAGAAAAAAAGAATCCCTTAAAGATTGAAATGCAATTTCGGTACCGATTGAAATCTATCCTACTTGATCGTAAATCTATAAAGGAGACCTATCCAAATGTCAATGGTAAAATTCTTTTGATGCTCCATGGTTCTTGCATGAATGATATTCAGTGGACTCGAAAAGAGCATAACCATGGAAACATAATAGCAAAAGAATTAAATAAAACCCCTATTTACTTAAATTATAATAGTGGCAGACATATCTCTACCAATGGTAAAAATTTAAATGATTGCTTAGAAGAATTAGTAAAAAATTGGCCTGTACCCATCGAAGAATTAGTAATTATTGCGCACAGTATGGGAGGGCTAGTAGCTAGAAGTGCACTTTATTATGGAGGACAAGCACAAAAAAACTGGACAAAACACTTAAAAAAGATAGTGTTTTTAGGCACTCCGCACCATGGATCACATGTGGAGAGAAAAGGTAATTATTTAGATATTATTCTTGAAACTATCCCTTATGTAAAACCTTTTGCCAGATTGGGAAAAATAAGAAGTGCAGGAGTAACAGATTTAAGATATGGAAATCTAGTAGATGAAGATTGGCAGGATAATGACCGATTTGAAAGAAAAGCCGATCAAAGACAGCATATTCCGTTACCAAATCAAATTGAATTCTATAGCATAGCAGCAGTAATTGGAAAAAAAACAACTACTGTCTCTGCGAAAATACTAGGAGATACTCTAGTGGATGTAAAAAGTGCCTTAGGCCAACATAAAAATCCGGATAAAAATTTACTTTTTAAAAAGGAAAATAGCTGGATAGTTTATGAAAATAACCACTTAGATTTATTGAGTAATCCTAAAATAATGGAGAAGATTAAAGAATGGTTGATTTTATAAAACACTAGTATTAAACAAAAGCATAGATTATTTTATTTTAATTCTTAAAAACATTTTTTTTTCCCTAAATAAAAGTTATCTTGTTTCAGCAGAAACAGAAGTTATCTAAATGAGGCATACACCTCCAAAGCTATTAATAAGTTTAAATGCTAAATAATCTACGTATGATTCAATTAACTTACACCTCTATGGCTATACCCCTTCTCGTTATGCCTGATATTAAGAGGATTCTGGAAATAGCTAAAAAATACAATAGTGAAAATAAAATTACAGGTTGCCTCCTATACTATAAGTATCAATTCATTCAAATTTTGGAAGGAGAGGAAGAAACAGTAGAAGAATTATATGCCAAAATTAAACAAGATAACAAACACTTTAATGTAAATTTATTATACAAAAATGAAATAAGCGAAAGGACATTTCCCCAATGGAACATGGCTTTTAAAGAATTGAATGAAAACACACTAGAAGAATTATCGGGTACAATGCTCTTCGAAGATAATTTAGTTCGTTTCTCAGAAATAACAAATAAACCTACATTAGCGTCTAGACTATTTTGGAAAAAAGCGATAGAAATCATCGACATTTAAAAAGAACAACAAAACTTATATAAAATTATCCTAGCTCTAAACATTCGCTTAACTCCTTACTTTGTATACATAAATTAAACAAAAAATTATTTGTTAAATTAACCAAACAATATGATAGTATAGACCAGTCGTACAAAGCGTGAATTTTCAGATTTTCATTATTCAAAAGCCATTTTTTCACTATTTCATCAACCTTAATTAAGTGCAATCCTTTAGATAAAATGCGCATCTTTATTATTGGGTTATTAAATTTTACCATGGCTTTGAGCCGGCTAAACAGTAGTCTGCTTATTTTTCTACGAAATGAAAAAGAGAAATGATACTTTACAGGTTTTGGATAGCCACTAAAACCTATTTTGACAAACTCATCATTAGATAATCTTTAAAACATTCCTACAATTCAAAATCCAAAATAACCATTATCTCTATTTTCTTGGCGAATAAATTATATAACAAATCGCTTCTTAAAAGTAACTTATCCCATTTGATATTTCAGTAGTTTTAATATGACACAAAACAAGCTTTTTTCACCACCCTTGCACTAACCACGTTAATTGTTGATTTTTTTCTAAACACTTTTGCAGCAAATATCATTTTACAGATAATACTGATTATTTGATTTTACTTAAATCCAAAATTAAATTAGCCCAATCAATAAAACAAGATTGAAACCACCTGCTATTAATAGCAGGAAAACCATTGATAGTTCCTTTCTAAATAATAGCATTTGATAATCCTAATCATTTAATTAAAAAAACTTGTGACTAAGCTGAAACAAACGTTTGCTTTCAAATTTCTAAAAAACAAATACCCACAATTATTCAAATAAAATAATTTCTATTAAATTGTGAAATTAGTATATATAGCCCCATTTATTTTCTGTTTTACCCAAAAACTACCTTTACAATAACCTGTGATATTTTATTAAAATCTTAACCATCTAACCAATATGCATAAAATTAACGACTATCAGCAATAATTGATTTATGTAAACATAAAGCACGCTTCTGCCTTGATCTATCTATTTAATTGCTTTTTTTAAAAGTAAATCTAGAAAAATATGGAGTTTCGAAAATAACAAACCTATCACAAATGTTTTTAATAGAATTTAAAATAGAGCAATAGCAATGAATTGTTCAAATTTTCGTTAATCAGCCAACTGACTTCAAAAGACACTGTCGTTTTTTTATACATTGACTTCAAAACCAAAAAATATTTTATTTCGAAATTGCATCAAGTTAAAGTCCTTACTTTACTTCGACCTAAAAAGTATCAAAGCAAAGAAAGATTCACCTTTGTTTATAACTTCTAATTCAAAAAACAAGACAACTAGACTTCAATAATAATCTCCTCTTTTTTTTGAGAACCTTCCTTTTTGAAAACATAAATATACAACCACATAAGTGTAAACGTAGGAATAATATCTAAAGGAAGAATCTCTTCAAGAAAACTTATAAAACCTGCAATTTTACCGACTCTACCTTTATAAATTTTAATCATTAAATAACCAGATATAGGCGCCCATGCTAAATCTAAAAAAGGAATAGGGATTAAACCAATAATATCTAACAAAATACTTAACACTAATTTTATATATTTTTTATTCATAATTTTATTTTTGGAACGTACATCAAAATTATTTCCTAAAAAATATTGTTTTGTGTTAGAAAATTATAAGTTTGTTAAAAGTAGTTATTCAAAATGAATTTTAAAGACTTTACCCAAAAAATTGATTTTATAAAAAACAAAAAACTAGGAGGATTAAATGCGCAATTTAAAATGGCACCCAAACTTCGTTTAAAATATAATCAAGATAAAATAACCGCAAATAATCCGCGAAAAGCTGCAGTTTTGGCTTTATTTTACCCAAATAAAACAAATGAAACCTGCTTTTTATTGACAAAAAGAGCCAGCTATAAAGGCACACATTCTGCACAAATAAGTTTTCCTGGCGGAAAAACAGAAGAATCTGATACCGACTTACAAGAAACGGCCTTAAGAGAAACATTAGAAGAAGTAGGTGTACAACCTTTATCAGTAAACGTAATAAGACAGTTAACAAGTGTTTACATACCTCCAAGTAACTTTTTAGCAACGCCTTTTTTAGGTTTTGCTGCTGAAAAGCCCGCCTTTATTTTAAATTATGAGGTTGAAAAAGAAATTGAAATTTTACTGAGTGATTTATTAGATGATAAAAATATTAGCTCAGTTATTTTAGATACCTCCTATATGAAAAAAACAGAAGTGCCTTGCTTTAAAATAAACAATAATATTGTTTGGGGAGCAACAGGAATGATGCTTTCAGAAATTAAAGAACTCTTAAAGTAGTATGTTCTTAAATTGTTTTGTAGTTTTGTCTGTTAACCAAAAAATCATCAATATAAATGCCCTTATTTAAAAGGAATCCTTTTGGACACTATTTATTTATAAAGAAGTGGATTATTCGCTTTTTTGGAGTTGTTTCTCATGGTAGATATAATAATTTTAATAGCCTTAAAATTGAAGGTTCACAAATATTAAGAGATCTACCAGATAAAAGAGTTT
>Ga0209712_10004147_pt1 | contig 11617 bp, 7 predicted proteins | sample ArcOceMetagenome_FD_187443 | JGI IMG/M metagenome (GOLD analysis project Ga0209712, IMG submission 187443) | Marine eukaryotic phytoplankton communities from Arctic Ocean - Arctic Ocean - Greenland ARC118M Metagenome (SPAdes) (version 2) | ecosystem: Environmental > Aquatic > Marine > Oceanic...
TTGCTTCGCTTCAAAGATTACACCGGTAGTACCGTACTACTACGTCTGAGAAACAGATTTTCTACTGTCCAGGGATAATTTTGTTTTTCTTAAAAAATATCATCACTCATCACTTCTTCACATCACCCTTACTAATGATTTTTTCTACTTGTCGATATTTTATTCATCACGTGTTACTAATTTTATCAATCCAATATAATTGATTCACATAGCAATTTCTAATTTCTTGCAAACACAAAAATAATTGTTGTGTTCAATTCTCTTTAGACGGAGTGAATATATCATCGAATTTTATAATATTATGATTTCATTGTATGATACTAAAATTGATAATCGAACCAAAACAGCAAGTGTTATATCAGAATGTGTTGAATGCGTACATGTTTATTTCGCAGGGATGGAGATTTCGTTGCCTCCTGCCTTGTGCACAATCGTCGACTTGTGTGAATATTGATTGAATTGTAGGAACATCACTAGAATCAATATAAGTACATCATATCATCACTGTTGATGTGTTTTTAAGTAGCTAATGCGTTCTGTTAGGCACGTATTACCAAAAAGTATTATGAACAAAAGCATATATTGCCGGTGTTGTCTACAATGAAAGGACTGTTATCAGGTCTTAACCTTTGCCTTAACCACCTTCCTGCTGATTTAATATCGTCGATGTCTATGAAGTATGTAAAAGAATGTTTCTGTCTCTTTGCTGATTTTAGTTGTTTCAGTTCATAAAATTAATCAACTACGAACACCTGTCCGCAGCAACCGTCTTGTATTTTAGAACCATCTAAATGTCCTATTGTCAATCATTCGATAATTTGGGTACTCTTTTAATATCTAAATTAACAATTTGTAATAGTACTGTTGGAAATGTCAAATTCGAACCTTCAAGATCATCTCCACCAATGCTTTTCGGCGCAGTCACATTCACCAGAACCTGTACACAGTTATATCATTCACAAACTCATTCAACTTATACCCATCTGGCACTGGAATCCACTATCATGTCTGATTGTGAACATTGTTATAAAAAATTCTATTGTTCACCTGCAGAACACGAGGCAACCTGCACAGGCATCGCTCATTCCAAGTCACTGAAACGAAGTAGTACTAGCATATGTTCACCCACCATCCGACTCCCAGCACATGTTGCCCTCCGTGGTACTTCTTTGAATCCCAAACCAACCTCTCTACTTAATTTAAGGTCACTAAGTTCGCGCTATGGTAATCATCCCGCTACATCGACGACTTTCAAAAAAAGGAAAGGTCCATCGCAACAAGTAATCCAAAGGGATGTCATCCCCCAAGATTTGAACAATTCAACAGCTCGCACGCGTGTCACAGGTAGGGCGGGGTACAACACCACCACACTAGGAGATAATGAGTCAACAAATGTATTGTTTTCCAATCCAATTTTCCAGAATGCCACCACCGAGTGTCGCCGCACTATGTTAAAAAACCACATGAAACCGTTGTCGAGTGGCAATGTTGACCCTTGTTTAAGGGATACGAACGGCAGTCAAGTCTCAACTAATTTTACGAACCAAACAGCCATTGATGTCACTGGCGCACATGCATCCTCCTCACATACGAAGACGAATAATTCCAATGAACAATTCGACTCCGATTATAGCGACCAATATGACCTCAATTTTAATGTTGATAAAGAAACAGATCATTATTGTTCTAGTAGTGTATCTGCTGTGAATGGTAGTCAACAAAGAAGTTCTCTGTTTCATCATGCCAATAATGATACTGCCGAAGAGAAGGATGTTTCCGGTGAAGAAAAGACCGAGATGCCCGAATTACAAGATCGGACCCCTACTAGCACATCTGTCCAGCGCATCATTGAAATAATGGAAAAACAGAAAGAACCGAACGGTGTGATTTTTGGACCAAAAGAGTTAGCCGCATTGGAGCTTCACCGTATTCTGGACAAGGCGAACTGTCCCAAATATCTATTTGATAAAATATTTGAGTGGGGTCACACTAACGATATCCACAAGACTGGCAAAATGAGTAGGAAACAACTTATCAATTCAATGAAAAAAAAAATGCAGATCCCTGATATCTACCCGAAGAGAGTTGTTGTGGCTGTCGACGAAGATCATTTTGAAGTTACTACCAAATTTGATTTCAAGTCAAACCTCTATTCTCTTCTTACCGACCTTGAGTTGATGCGGCCTGAAAATTTGCTATTTGGAGACAAACCTCTGGAGCCACCAGTATTTGAACCTGGCGATGACACGCCCCTAGATGACATCGATTCATGTGAATGGTATTACGAAACCTATAAAAAGATGGTTAAAGATCCACGTTTGCAGATGCTCTGCCCGATAATCATTTTTGAAGACGAAACATATCAAGACACCAAGGGGGCCTTAAAGTTTCATCTAATTTGTTTTACTCTTGGCATTTTCAACCGCAAAACGCGAGCAAAACCTGAAGCGTGGAGACATCTTGGCTTCATTCCCAAGGCTAAGAATCGTCAGCCGGAAGGCACCACTGTAAAAGATACCACCAGGCGCAAATGTGTTGATCATCATGTATTTATTACAGAGATCCTTGCTGGTTTCAAAGATGCACAAGCCGAACAACCGTTGCAATGGAAGTTTGGAGACACGGACGTTGAAATGTTTATTCCACTAATGTTTTCTATTGGGGATATTGCTGGGCAGGACAAATTATGTGGGAGATACTCTGCGCACGTTAAAATGCAGAGCGCCATGAGAGATTGCCCTGTGAAATGGGCTGATGCCGACAATCCGGATCATGATTGTACTTTCCTAAACATGCATGTAATTCACGATCTCAGCATGAAAGGTGGCCAGAATGATATCACAGCTACACGTGAAGAAAGTACTGAGATAAAACGTGCTAGGACCACGCTCAAACTCATGTCTTTTCATTATGGAGTGAATAATGCATTTAAGGGCATTGATTTCGGTGCCAATATATATGGGATCAATGCTGCCACTCCTCCCTGTATTTCACATTCCTTCAAAATGCGTTTCTCTGGTGATGCTTCGGCTGGCTATCTGGATCTTTTTGGTGTTTCCGATGTTACTGAACGCAAAATTATCGTGGAGAATGTAATACCCAGGTTCATTCATCGGACGTATAGGCAGAGTTCTAGAGATTATCCCAAGATTTACAATTTTTCTACCAAGATTGTGAAGGGAAAAGTTCTTACTCATGGCGAGCTGCTAGCGCAGACTTTCGCTCTATATATATTTTCTCTAACATCATTCGCTAAGTCCACAGCTTCACCAGCAACACCAGCACGACTCCATAACGAATTCTCTTTATTGCTAGAACGAACGTTAACGGTATACAGCTTCCTATACCAAACCTCATTTCCAAAGATTCTTGCGAAACCTACCGAAGTTGGAAAATTCAATGCTATGGGAGACGAACAGCTTGTGAGATACCACAAGTTGTATTGTAGGCTTTTGACCAATGCTTCTCACTCCAATACTAGGTCTCCAAAGCAGCATACTTTGTTTCACTGGATGTCCTATATATACCGGTATGGTTCCACAAAGAATTTCGAGGGGTCTTCGTGCGACAGCAACTTCAAAGAAAACATCAAAAAGCATGCGGCTAGATCTCAGAGGAGACCTGAATCAGTGCATATGCAGACTGGGAATAATTTCTGTGATGGAGTAGTTTTGAAGAAAGCGATGTGGTTTGCACAATTACATAACAATGATGATGTTGATGACGAAGACAGTAGTGCAAGTAGTGATGACGATGCTGGTTATCTTGGAAACATTGTAACTGTTGGAAATTTCCGAATTAGCAAGAGGTCTGGTAGATTCTTCCTCAAAAGACAGAACTTAGCAGAGCACCATAAATTGTCATGGGACAAAAAACAAGTAGCTCCCACTGGTCCCTTCGACCATGAGGTTGTAAGAAAAGTTTTCTCGTTCTTATTCAATCCTGCAACGGGTGTTGCAGATGGCATTTTGAAAATACCTGGTTTCACTTGTCTGAAACATAAAGGAAACGGCGATTTATTTAGAGGTCATCCTTGTTACCGATCAGGTGAACCGTGGTTTGATCATGTGTATGTCAAATGGGATGCGAATTACAAACAGTGTCCAGCAAGAATAGAGATGTTCCTTGATCTTTCTGATTGTATATTTGGGGATGAATCAGAACTATCCAATGAGTTATATGCGGTGATTACCAGTGTTATTGACTCCAACACCAATCCTGGACACCCTACCAATCTAGCAAAACGTGAGCAAAAACTTCGTAATAGTACCCTTGAGGAGTTGAAATTATGTACATTTTGGGAACACGAGAGACAGTTACGTTTCATTCCTGTCCGGACAATACACAGTGGAGCATTTGTCTTCCCCGATTTCACGGATGATACCTTATCACCCAACAACTATTGGATTGAAATTAAGCCAAGGGACGAATGGCATGATCACCACAATTTTGTAGCGGCAAATCCATATGTTAGATAGAATCAAGGAGAAGCATTCATTTGTTATTGGTTAATCATAAATACTCATCTTTGATGATGTAGTATCATGTAACAAAATAGATAGGTACTGTGTTACTTTGTTATTTCAAGTAACTGTAGCCATCACAGTACCAGAGGATGATCTTGACATCTTTACCGTGATTTGAAGAGGATTGTTCTTAGCAACTTGCGAGTGTTCTTCTTGGCACTGTTCATCATTTATATATGTAGGGTCATCCACGCTGGTGTCGCTATCCTCCGAACTTATCATAGATTCATCATCTTTTCCATTAGCACACTCATTATCTTCGCCATTTAGGAATAGATCTGTCACACAACTTCTCGCAATCGTTATCAGTAGACTGTCATCACTTGCATAGCTGTAAGTTACCTTGCACATTGGAGAATGGAACGAGTCGTTTGGTTCTCTTGAATCTCGGATGAATAGATCATCATCCACCACTCTGAACAGATGTTGGAATTGTCCCAAACTCTTGTCCTCAAAATATAGATCAGGGTGTGTAGAAACTGTATTCTGTCTAATACGCTCTAAGAATCTATCAGACCTCATCTCTTCAACTGAGAATTCACCACTCTTCCTAGTCTTGGCAATGCGGTTCAGTTCGCAGAGAACATTGTCAAGGAAGAACGGGGTCAATTTCTTGAATCCTAAACGATGCAACCTGGATAGGAGGCCTTGGAAAAATTGATTATCATTTCCAGTTTGTCCATTAAACAACTGGATAAGCTCAGCTGGGGCGCTCTTAGGTGATATGCGGATACTTTTCATCCATGACAGAGGTACCAAACCACTGAGACAACACGCATGAAGAAATTGATTCGCGTGAATTGGTCCAGCAGAATACAAGGTTGTAACTCTAGCCAAAAACTGCTCTGGATTATTGATCCCTTTGCCGACATCAGCAATCAGGGCTCTTAGATATTGAAAAACCTCTGCGCGATGATGACGTAGTTTGCTCACACCACAGTCGTACTGAAAACGAGGAGCAGGACATGCTCCTGTCTTTTTGGATATGATATTCTTGATCGCAGGAAGATAATCATCATCTTTGCAAACCTCTTTCCTCATAAGCATACCTTTTAGGTGCAGATACCTTTCTGTTAGAAGCAGTCTCTCAAGGAATATGTGCTCCATTCCTGGTCTACCTCGCCGTATTTTATCAAGCTCGCTGACCTTGTTGACAATCATTGCCTCCCATACCTTCGCAAGAACAAAAGTCCCGTTCTGAAGTAATCCAAAAAAGAAACAGAGGCAGATTGCGTCGTTTTTATTTCTTAGAAATTTGTGAGCATAGAAAGAAATGTTCACATGCTCGTAGATAGCGTAGTAACCAGATTTGTCAAAGGAAGCACATGTCTTCAAAATCATGGAGGTGGATGGAGTGAAGTTTTCCATGGTCTTGTAGCAGTCCTTGTTTGTCACAATACTTGCTCGTCGGAGTTGCATTGCCCGGTCCTGGAATGAACAGGGATGTTCCCACAGATGTCCTTGGTAATCAACAGCACTGCCGGTGAGAGATAAGACCCTTGCGCACAACTTGGTTAGGTCACAGGATTTGTTGCATTCTAAGTATTCACTTCTTATTTGGCATCCGCGAGGAAAACCATTTGCAGTACTGCGGGTATATTGCAGCATGTTCATGGAAATCATTCCATCTTCGCTTACATTAAAGACCTGCTTGTCATACATGTCATCTTTGCATCCTGCAAATACCTCTACTTGGTCAAGGTTCGCGGTACAGGATACTGTTCGATCGTATAGTGGACAATTATCCTTGTCCCTGTGTAAACCTAAGAAACAATTCTCTCTACCCGTGCAGTTTTCGAAAAACAAAGCTGGAGTGATGCCAAACTTGTCAACTATTTTATGATGAGGATCTAGATTGTCGATGAACTCGCGTCGCAGTTCACAGCGTTCCCTGACATATACTGATGATTCGGATTGAGGAAGAAGGAAAGGATCGAGATGAAGTAAATCCTTGCATAACCGAGAAACATGAGCTCCGTATTCAATTACAATCTCCTTATCTAACGAGGATGGCACATTATTCTTCCGCTCGCTCAAGATGGGTTTTGATTGTGGTAACATGCAATACCGTGCCTTGTACTGACAGTGTCCATTCTGAGTTTGCAAACCCAAACTCCACGTTTTTACTATACCACGTTTGAATCCTGATGATGGTCTTGTTGCTGGACCCTTGCGTCGTGCGATGATTCTTGTGTATTCAATGGCACATTGTTTCATCTCTGGCGAAATCATTGAAGGAGGAACTTGACAATAGTGAAACCCATCTTCTTCAGACGAAAACGTAGTGACTTCTTTGGAAATGAATGAAAAAGCCGCAACTCTATTCTTAAACACAGTTCGAACAATTGCCTCACTGAAGACAGTTGGAATTGACATATGTGGACGAGATCCGAAATTACTCCCAACATATAGCTGCCAGTGCTTGGGAGTACGTTCAACAATCATGAGTGACCGGATTGTCTCAGGGAGTGGACATGCATCGACACTGTCGGTATCGAGAACAAGAAGAGATTGGTCCTTGAAAGTACATTCCTTTTCCTGGCACTGTTCGAAAGCGATGGATACAATATCATGGAACATAGGATCCTGTGATAATCCATGGACTGGCGAGGGTGGATTGTATTGGGCGGAGAGGTAGCCTATAAGATCAACAATGTTGCGACATGGGGGACGCTCTGGACCAAATAACGGAACATGTACCATATCATCATCCGGAAATTCGAGTAGTGAATGGGTGACAGATATTTGATCAGATGACAACTTGTGCACAGAAGAGTCAATACCAAACCCAGTGTGAATGGATTGACCCTGAGTCACATTACCTGTCGAATGATCATCTGACGGACCCTTACACCGATCTCCATTTAGAGAAGAATCATTCTCTCCATGCATCATATCTTCGTCAAAAGAATCACTTGGCGAAGTCTTGTTCCGCTCATTAGATGAGCCGTCGTTCGTTTGGTACTTGTACGATTCGTGTAACAGATTATTACGACTGCCTATAAGTAAAGAGCGATCTATCCTAGAATCTTTTCTATTCATGGAACGGGACTCGGTATCAGAACTAGTATCACCGTCATCACCCCCGTTTGTTATTCGCAAGGCTTGGTGAACGTGAGTGCTAGGGGAAATTGAACGTTTTCCTTTTTAGAATAGAGGTGATTAGCATTGTGTTTCCAAAACAGAGAGAAATAACATGGTCACTTACGTGGACTAACAACAACATGGGATCCGTGTTGTTGCATAAGCATTAGAGATTCAATGTTGATCGATTTTGCAACATCAATGAGTGGTTGATTTAAACCAGGCAAAGCGGCGGCGGCATGAGCGAGATGCCTTAATGCAATCACACGGTTAATCTCTGGAGGAATATCGGAAGGATCGGTATCTGTGAGATAGTTCATTGTGAAGAATAAATGTGATTTATTGTTCGCATCTCGAATTGAGGCGAATATTGGTAAATGAAATTTTATGGAAAGGAAGCATGATGTCAGAAGGCAATCGTAAATTCTGCATAAAATGAGCAGAAACATGACGACTTTTCAGAAAAAAAGGATTCCACATTGAAGGTGTCAGAAATACATTTTCTTGACAAACTGTACAATTATGAATATTTTGAATAGTGTCTAAAACTAAAATAAAATGACTATTTAAAGGACGGAATGGATACAATGAACATGATGAGCTTGAAGTTGATTTACTTAACGGCACATCATGTCGTCAAATTTGCCTTCTTGAAATTGGAACGAGAACAGGTTGAAGCAGAAGCACTTCGATTATTTTAACATAACACAGTACAACTATCACTGCCTTGGACACCGTTACTAGCGCTACTGAGTTCAAATCAACATGCAAAGACATAAAAAGGTTAAAACGGATGTGTGCCGCGCATCGGCTCAGATGCATGTCTGGATCATGGGATTCTATTTTCGTTACAAATCTAGTAAGGTAAATGACAGATATATTTATGAGAGGATACACCTACTACGTGGGCGCCCACTGTTGGATCAACACCACGAATTTGGTGACAATACTTCACTATTGCTTGGTCCTATCGAGAACCTGCCAGTTTTGAGTAAAATGGAGGAACTAAATCCTCTCATTCGAGAACTCGAAGACGAGTGTGGGATGGACATGTCGGAATTGGATGATCCGAAATTTGTACTGTATCAACAACATAAATGCGGAATCAGAATGTCGGATCCTATCTTTAGGAATAATCGGTTAGTGCGACGATTTTACGTTAACTTCATGCCAAGGGAGTCCGATGATTACAGTATGCCGACCATGACTTTTGAAGATGGAAAATGGAGGGCGCATGCGACGTTGTGGGAGGAAGATATTTGCATGTATGTGGTTCTCACAAATTACAATCGCAAATGGTGGAACAGTGGAAACAGAGGAGAAGTTCCCATGGAAATCATTACGGAGCAAGAAACAAGAGAAGTATGGATGCCCTATCGTCAGGATAGATTTGTTGAACATCTGTTGGGACGTGCGGCAGGACATGGTCTACGTATTATTAACTTTGATCGCGCGGACAATAAAAAACCGACATGGGACGATGACATCGAAGAGTATTATAAATACTTGTGTGAGATAACTGCGAATGTTACATGGTTGGAAGAATCTTTGAGAAAAGACTACATCTGATCAGAGGTTAATTTAGTTGAATGTTGAGAATGGAGCGTCGAGGATTAACAGAGATGGCGCGGGGAGTTGGTATCGTACACGGATAGTTAGACGGCCAAATCGTTTGTGGACGGCTGGAACTAAAGGAGATCTGGGAAGAGTAAAATAATACACGGTTAATTGGATGGACCTCCGCGCTGTCTTGTGAACATAATTAAGGGCGAGCCATATTTTTATAGTGTTCTACGATGAATCATCGTAGGTATGTAAAAATTTCAATTAATCAATAATGAGAGGTCCGCACCACACTTCCATAAAATAAATTCATTACTTCCGATGCCGCAAACTACTGATCGAGAACGTATTCTACAGCTTGAAGATAAAATAACAGAATTAACAGATAAGTACACAAAGATTGAGCATGAAAAGAAGATTATGGAATTGCAGGTGAAGTCGTGGGTGAAAGATCCCAAGTCGAGAAAAGTGCAGAGTTTGGTGGTTACATCGGATGGGGGAGCCAGAAAAACCTTGCGTGATGTTGTGGAAACATACATTATGCCAAAGGTGAAGTTTCAGCGAGACACCGATTTGTTCAATATGCAAACAGGATCAATAGGGTGGAGACTTGTACAACTATGTAAGGTTAGTCCAGGTAATATGGAGGAACAGGTTTTATGGTGGAGCGACAGAATGAAGTTGGTCAAGGACCTTATGAGAGAACACCGATCAACAGCAAATCGGAAGATTAAGATGGAGATAATGAAAGGTAATTTTACATTGATTATTATCAACAATTTGCTAATAGCATGGAGATATATGGAGACTCGTAGACTAACAAGGAGATAATTTGTTCTTTAACATTCAAATAGAACTGATGAAAGAGGACGAAAATCAGGATGCAGGTTTCAGAGAGTTCTGGGATTGTGAGTTCAATGATGACGAAGAGAACCCAATGTTAAAAATTACAAGAGAGAGTAGAACAGCTTATGCTTCTTTCATTTCTTTGATTGGCCAGGCGATGATAGGTTGCAGCAAATGGAGACGCTTTTTGGATTTGGGATCGATTCAAGGCTATGCGTTGTCAGGCACAATTTCAACCGCCGATGAAGCATTTGCCCTATTGGCCCTGCAGAACTCAAGGGATAAATGGAACGAAGAAGCTGAATATAGAAAAAGGAATAACCTGACCGCTCTAGTAAACTTGAATTTGGAGAAGGAAAGAAAGAAATACTTGGTGAAGGCGAAGTATTCCCAGGGCGAGGATGATCTAAATGGATGGAGCGAAAGAGGGGTGGCTCTATGTGCGGATATGAACAGAGAAATTATTGCATTTCGGGCAGAAGACATTAGTGTGGAAAACACGACTTATAATAAGCAAAAGTATTTCGAGGAACACGGAAAAGAGATTTGGTGCAAACAAGACACTAACGGGTCGAAGAAGAAGTCGAATTCACCAATTCAGAATGCGGCGAAAAAGAGGAAGTTGCATCTTCGTGAAGAATCACTCGCTAGACATTGCTTTGATTTTGAAACGGACGAGCTGGTTGGCCAAGTTGCGGTTTAAATATTGATGATGAATGATTGTTTAAACCTATTGATTACAAAGCGCTTGCTTGAAAATTATAAGATCTAATACAATTTTATTCGGTACAATACATCGACTACTTACTACGTAAGTATTAACATCATCACTTGATTTAATGAGGGCATAATGAATGTTTGCAGCACTGAATAAATAATTTTTGATACAGCACAGTTTTTAATTCAATGATCAATGAGTAATTTCATTTGATGCGGGAATTATTGTTATGTAAGTATGATCTTCATGAGTAGTATATACTTAGGCATAGTGAATGATTGCAACAAGGCATACATAAATTTTGACAACGGCAAAAACAGTAATCGTTGTGTAATGATATATATCACGAGACTGGTAAAAGATTCATCTGACATGTAATTAAAACGGTTATGCAATGATTGGTGATGTTGTGAGATGATATGTTTTGATTCAAGATGATAATTGTGAGATGTGGCGGATATCATTTGTATGTGATGATTAACTTTAATCAATGAAATTTTCTACCGGTGACTGAAGATAAAATCAGTATTAGTGGAATTAAAATCAATGGGTGAAAATCCATTTGAGAGGACTAAATATTTCTACATAACGATTGACGTCTACAGATAATTTTAATAAGCCTAAATATTTTTGGCATGTTTTTGACTAGTGATGATATTAAATACATATTGAAAATATTGCTTTTCAGACACAGCAAAGGAAGAATGAATATTGATGTTTGATGTTTGATGTTGTGAATTCGAAATGCCGCCCACATGCCATGTGGTTGGTACTAAACAACTCATATTTCCATCAGAATCAGATGAAGAAGTCGGAGATTTTGTCATGGAAGAGCCAAAGTTCAAAGTGGCCGAGAGGATTGCCAAATGGAGGGTCACTG
>Ga0209712_10004152_pt1 | contig 11615 bp, 10 predicted proteins | sample ArcOceMetagenome_FD_187443 | JGI IMG/M metagenome (GOLD analysis project Ga0209712, IMG submission 187443) | Marine eukaryotic phytoplankton communities from Arctic Ocean - Arctic Ocean - Greenland ARC118M Metagenome (SPAdes) (version 2) | ecosystem: Environmental > Aquatic > Marine > Oceanic...
ATTCGAGCATGGCGGTCTTAAAAATCACTTGAGGATTTAAATCATATTCGTGCCAATAACTATTAGTTGTTTCAGCAGATTCATCAATATCTAACAGTATATATGGCTCTTTACTAATATCCTGTAAAGTCACTATATTTTTTCTTAACAGTGGGTGATTTGCGGCCACCCATAAACGGCGTTGAGAACTTAATAAAGGAATGACATTAATATCGTTACGAGAACGAAGGTTCGAGATTAACAGTATTGCAATATCAAGTTCACCATCACTTACTTTTTTTTGAAGTATTGTCCTTGAGTGTTCTTCAAATTCGATCGTTGCTTCAGGAAACATTCGATGAAAACGATCTATTAGCGGTGAAATAAAATATCCTGAAATGGTGTCAGTAACCCCCAGTTTTATATTGCCATCAATCATTTGCTGCTCAGAATTCAAGCATTCTTTTGCGGCTTTTACATCTGTCAAAATGCGCTTGGCATATGATAAAAAACGGTACCCTTCAGGGGTTATAACAAGCCCAGTACGAGAACGCGTAAATAATTTTTGGCCTAAAAAAGATTCAAGTTCTTTAATAGCTTCAGTGACAGAAGATGCAGATATATTGACAGCAATGGCTGCATCGGAAACCTTTCCGGTATCAACGACTGCTAAAAAGTAGCGTAGTTGTTTAAAAGTAAATGCCATCTTTAATCACCTAAAATTGTTTCTTTTGCCATCCCGCTATTTTTAACTAGAACAAGAAGTGGAGGTTATGCAACTAACACCCATACTGGGTCTTTCAGGTTTGTAAGTCTATAGCCAGTTTGTCACATGTTGCTGCATTTCTTCAATAATTTCAATTAAGTGGAGTGCTAACGGATGATAATGAACCCTGAGGTTAAATGGCGGAACGTAAGCTTACCTCGCTAGTCAATGATTTTATAGAGTGAGTGTTTTACAGCTTTTAATGGCGTTGTTGATCATATTTCACAGACTGGCGCAACAAGATCGAACCCATCCCATATTAGCTACATTCCTGTCTTTGGGGTATAGCTATGCTGCTGATCGTGTTCAATGACTAGGCACCCGATAAGATTTTTAGCTTCCTGCCTATTGTCATTAGGCAGGATTACTCAGCCAATGATGCGCTGTTTGTCAATATAGAACACGGTCTCTGATAAAGACCGTTTATGGTAGCCTTGTTATGTCTTGCGCTATGACAATGTTCCCTATTTCAGTCGAGTAAAACCCTCATTGCGTCCATGACTTTCTTTCCAACGTGTGTCTTGTCATACCAAATTAAAATAGCTTTCTTATCGGCCCATAAACGTGACGGTTTCTTGATTGACTAAAGCCTGTTGTGAGGCTGCTAAGTGATGATTTTGTTTTTAGCCTTGCCCATGATTATGAACTGAGATTATTGTTTATGTGTGTGATCTTCAGGTCACTTTAAAAGTTCAATTGATCTAAGCAACAAAGTCAATAACTACCTTTTTATCCCAGATAAGATACTTTAGTTATTAATTTATAATTCTGTTTTTCCGAATTTACAATTCGGTTTTTAGGAATTGCACACCTAAGTTTTCATAATTACTATTCCTAAAGTAAAAAAAAAAACAATAAATAACATGGGAAATATAATGAATTACTTGACTAATAAACTGTACTTAATGAGCAAAACTTTGCTTTCGATTGCTATTGTTTTAGCCCTCAATGTTCCTGTCTATGCCCAAGAGTCCGACGCTTTAAGCCGCCAGGATGGATCAGTGAAAAATAACGAGTCAGAAAATGGCGTAAGGAAGAAAGAATCGTTATTGATGGAAAAAATTGTTGTAACGGCTCAAAAGCGCGCGGAGTCAATACAAAATGTTGGCATTGCGATTACGGCTTTTAGTGGCGACCAACTTGAACAGTTAGGTGTCGAGAGTAGTACCGAGATTGCCAAGTTTACCCCTGGCGTATCTCTTTCCGGTAGTTTTGCAGGGCAGCAACAGCAATTTTCAATCCGGGGTGTGACGCAAAATGATTTTAATGATCATGTTGAATCACCTAACGCGATATATATCGATGAAGGTTATGTGGCCATGCAGCAGGGGCAAATATTTTCGACCTTCGATTTGGAAAGAGTTGAAGTGCTTAAGGGCCCACAGGGCACTTTGTTTGGTCGTAATGCAACCGGTGGTTTGGTTAGTTTCATTACAAGAAAACCAACAGAATATCTTGAAGGCTATCTTGATTTAACCGTCGGCTCTTATCAACAGCAAAAAATAGAAGGAGCCATATCCGGCCCCATATCAGATGATATCAGCTACCGGATTTCAGGGTTCAGTAATGAGCATGATGGTTATTTAACAAATCATTTCCCGGAAACTACTTTTGTTCCTGCAGAGTTTGAAGGCAATTTAAGCAATGGCCCAAGTTTGCCTGATTCAGGTAAAGACTTAGGCGGTGATGACAGTTGGGCAGTAAGAACTCAATTACTCTTTAATATAGATGATGCCTCAGCACTATTGATGTCTGCATTTATGACCCGTTCAACTCAATCTACAGGGCCTTATCAGTCAAGCCCTGTTATTGCTCAAGTAGATGAGCAGGGTCGTACGATCAATACATTTAGAGTCTCTGCAGATGAAACTCGTGAATTCATTCATCCTACCAACGTTAATTTTGATAATGGTTTTGATAATGGTTTTGATAATGATTTTGATGGAGTTCGTCCCGTTCCAGGTGGGGATTTCTATGGTTATATCGATCCAGATGGAAATGATTTCAACACCTCAAGTGATTTTGCCTTTGATGACTCCAATACTTATGAAACCTATGGCACAACCATTAATTACCATCGTGACTTCGATGATATTACTTTCACGGCAATAACTGACTTTAAGCACCATGATAAGTTTACGGCATTGGATTTAGAAGCGGCTCCACAAAGTCAATTCACCTGGTTCGGTCAAGCGGATATTGACTCGTTTACCCAAGAGTTACGCCTTAGTGGTGGCAATGATGATCAGAATTGGGTTACCGGATTGTATTTTCTTGATATTGATGCATTAAGTATTACGGGTTTAAGTGCTTTAGCAAATGGCACCGTATTACCTGATTTTGGATTTACCGATTACGATGAGCCCCGTATATCAGAGCTGGGAACACGTTCATATTCCGTATTTGGTCAAATAGAAAACAAACTTAGCGAGAATATCAAATTAATTACCGGCTTAAGAGTCACTGAAGAAGAAAAAGATTACTTTTTTGATGTGCGTTATGCGGGTAATAATGATCAGCCCTTAGCTTGGGATTAAGACGCCCTTAACGCCGCTAGCTCACGAGCAACCGGTGCTTTTAATGATGAAACGAGTCAAACACTGATCACTGGTAAAATTCAGTTGGACTGGCAGGTTAATAAAGATGTACTTGTTTACTCTGGATATAACCGAGGTGTAAAAGCAGGCAGTTTTAATTCAAGTGGAGCAGGCTTAGCTGATGCCGACGTTCCTTACGAAAACGAAGTATTGCATGCTTTTGAAGTGGGCTTCAAATCTGTTATTTGGGATCAAAAGGCACGTTTTAATGCTGCTGCCTATTACTACGATTACCAAGACTATCAAGCATCACGCTGGGATGGTTTAGGTAACATTATTACCAATAATGATTCCACTATCAAAGGTCTGGAGTTCGAACTCACTACTTCGCCAATAGAAGGCCTAGATCTATTGTTAAACCTTGGTTTGATTGACGCAGAAGTTGAGGATCTTGATTTAGTGGGTGATGGTTCAGTTTTAGTGAATGTAAAGCCAACCTTTTCTCCTGATACCAGCCTATCGGGTTTAGCACGTTACACCATTTATGATTTTGCCGGTGGAGATTTAAGCTTTCAGACGAGCGCCAGTTACCAATCGAGTATTTATTCCAATTTATCTAATTTTGACTCCACTGAATTCGATGGCTGGACAGTTGTTGACGCCTTGGTTAGTTGGACAAGTATAGATGAAAATTGGTCGGTAGATGTGTTTGTTAAAAACCTGCTTGACGAACGATATAACACTATTGGCTTTGATTTGGCTGGGGTATGTGGCTGCAATGAAGAGGCGCAAGGAAAGCCACGTTGGGTCGGGGCTTCGATTCGATATACCTTCTTTTAACTAAGCAATTTTTAACAAGAGGAAATGATTGTGGCTAGACTTACAAATTCAACTGACAAGACCTTGAATAACGACCCTGATTTTTCAACATCAGTGGTACCCCAGCATGCACGAATGTCCAAAGGGTCACTTACAATGGCTTGGTGGAGTTTATGCAGTGCGATGATATGGTTACTAGTAAGTGCGACACTGGCAATGAATTACGGTACAGCTAATGCTGTTACCGGTTTAGTGCTTTCAGTATTTACTTACGGAATAATCAATAGTGTCATCAGTAGATACGCCATAAGAACAGGACTTTCAGTTGGATTATTTTCCCGTAAAGTGTATGGCAAAGTAGGTGAAATATTAGCCACTGGAATATTTTTTAGTATTGCTATTTATTATTGTGTTTTTGAAGGCTCAGTAATCGCTGTTGCTATTCAACATTACTTCACACAATTAGAGTTATGGCACGCCTACTTAATTGTTGTACTTTACAGTGTACCTTTAGTTTTTGGTGGGGTAAGCCAATGGTTAGATAAACTTAATGGGGCATTATTGCCGTTTTATTACATCGGTTTATTCTCTGCTGTTGCGTTAACCGTTAGTCAATATGGTTATACTGATCAATGGCTCAATATGGGACCTGAAAACGCACAGCTAAATAGCGACTGGTGGCAGTGTTATAGCTACTTTATGGGGCTGTGGGTCATGATGATGTTCACCTGGGATTATGCCCGTTTTGGTAAAATTAAAGACATCAAATATCTGAGTAATATTAATTTTGGTATCCCTTTTTATCTGTTTACTTATCTGTTGAATGGTGTCATTGGGATCTTTTTAGTCGCCACCATTCCTACCGAGGAAAGCCTGTCAGAAATATCGATAGTCTTTGCCTTATTAAAGCTTATGGGCCTATCTGGATTACTCTTTATTTGGGTCAGTCAAACACGAATAAATACGGCTAACTTCCAACTAGCAACAGTAAATTTACAAGCATTTATATATCGAGTATTTAAACTAAAACTAAGCAAAATTGTCGTCGCTATTTTAGTCGGGGCAGTGGTGTTTTCTTTAATGCTTACCGATGTATTTAGCTTTATTTTACTGGCACTGGCTTATCAAAGTATTTTTGTCGTCTCATGGGTAGTGATTGCTCTAACCTATATTTTTATCAATAAAAATAAGGAGACATATGATGAAGAAACGATACAAGCCTCATTGCAACAACCGAATGTAAAATATGCAGGCATATTTGCTTGGGGCATTTCTTCCGTAACCGGTGTTTTAATGCTCAACAGTAGTAGTGAAGTTTCACAATATGCATCTTTAGCGACCATTATTATAGCAGTAACAACTTATAGCCTTTTACAGGGGATGCGTAATAAGGCCGATATCATTTTAAAAGAGGTAGAATATGTTGAAGATTAATTGTGATATGGGGGAGTCATTTGGTATCTATAATATGGGAGATGATGAAAATATCATGCCTCATATTACCCACGCCAATATTGCTTGTGGTATGCACGCTTCTGATCCCAATCATATGCAAAGCACAGTTGAGCTGGCCAAAAAATATGATGTGAATATTGGTGCTCATTTTTCATTACCTGATTTACAAGGCTTTGGGCGACGTGAAATGGTTATGTCACGGGAGGAGCTGAGAAATACTATTCTTTATCAGGTCGGAGCATTAAACGCATTCGTAAAAAGTGAAAACATGAAATTGAGCCATCTAAAGCCTCATGGTGCGCTTTATGGTATGGCTGCCAGACAAGAAGTTGCCGCCATGGCCGTTATTGATGTTGCCAAAATTTATAATTTACCTATATATGGCATGGAAAACAGTACCCAACATATATTGGCGATAAAACATAATGTTAATTTCATTGCTGAATTTTTTGCTGATCTTGACTACAAGCCAGATGGTCAGATAATCATCAGCAAAAAACATCATAAATTGAATGCAAAAGATGTAAGAGCTAAGGTAAGAGATGCCGTTCTATATAACAAAGTTAAAACGACGGAAGGCGACTATATTAGCACTAAGGTTGAAACAATTTGTGTTCATTCTGATACGCCTAATGCTCTAGAATTAGTAATAGCAATTGCGGATGAACTATCAAATTTGGTGAATGATCATGAATAAAGTACTCATCGCCAATCGTGGTGAAATCGCATGTCGAATAATTAAGAGTTGTCAGAAACTGGGTATAAAAACTGTCGCGGTTTATTCTGAGGCAGATAAAAGCAGCTTACATAAATCATTGGCTGATGAGGCTATTTATATAGGGGCTGCTAAATCTACTGAGAGTTATCTTAACGTTACTGCTGTGTTAAAAGCAGCAAAAGATACGGGTGCAACTGCTATTCATCCTGGCTATGGTTTTTTAGCTGAAAATACAAGTTTTGCAGAAAGTATAATATCTGAAGGGATTAAATGGATTGGTCCAGACCCAAAAACTATCTTATTGATGGGCGATAAGGCGCGTGCGAGAGCAATTGCACAAGACGCCGGAGTCCCGGTTCTGCCAGGCAGCAAAAGATTTGCGGTTGATCAACTTGATGAGCTCGAAAGCTGTGCCAAAGAGGTCGGTTATCCACTATTAGTCAAGGCTGCTGCTGGTGGCGGTGGTATTGGCATGAAATTAGTACAAAGCGAAAAAGACCTACTCAAAATCGCCCAATCAACCCAGCAGCTGGCACTACGCTCCTTTGGAGATGGAACTATTTTCCTAGAGAGATATGTTGAACGTGCGCGACATATAGAAATTCAAATTTTTGGTGATGGGAAAGGTAACGTTATTCATCTATTTGAAAGGGACTGTTCAATTCAACGACGTTTTCAAAAAGTGATTGAAGAATCTCCAGCACCTCATTTAACAAAAAAAGTGCGAGATGAAATAGCCATTAGTGCGGTAAATCTTGCAAAGTCACAAAATTATGCAGGCGCAGGTACCGTTGAATTTATTTTTGATGACGAATCAAAAGATTATTACTTTTTGGAAATGAATACTCGTATTCAAGTAGAACATCCCGTGACTGAAATGGTCACCGATATGGACTTGGTAGCCATGCAACTTCAACTGGTATTTGACAATGATTTTAAAATAGAGCAAGTAGGTATTAAACAACATGGTGTTGCCATTGAATGCCGTCTGTATGCCGAAAATCCCAAAAAAATGTTCCTGCCTTCACCAGGTGTTTTAACTACGATGAAGTTTCCTAACGAAAGTGAAACTTTACGTATTGACACCGGTTATAGAGAAGGTGATAAGGTTACTCCTTATTACGATCCTATGATTGCGAAGGTGATTGCTTGGGGAGAAAACCGTGAAAAAGCGATAGCTACCATGGTTATTTCATTGTCACAGACAAAAATAGAAGGTTTACATACAAATTTATCTTTTTTATTAGATATTTTACATCTCAATGAATTTCAAGATGGCCATGTCAGTACTAGCTTTATTAGTCTGAATGAAGAGAAGTTAAATATTGTAAAGAGGAAAGTAGCATGATTTATGATAAACCACGATTTACTCCCGGGGGTGACCGGTACATCTTGATTGAGTTTGGTAGTGAAATGAATTTAACACTCAATTTTATGGGACAAGCTTTAGCCAAATTGCTGGAAGAAAATAATCAAGCCGGCATTATAGAATCAGCACCATGTTTTGCTTCAATGTTGATCCACTACGATCCGGATGTTATCGGATATGATAATGCAGTTATTTATTTAACCGAACTTATTTCAGAGCTTGGACCAAGTGATGATATTGTTCTTGATAGTCGGTTATTTTATATTCCAGCGGTATATTTAGATCCCTGGACTAAAGAAGCCATTGATGACTATCGTTTAAAAATCAACAATGACAAAGTTCATGATCCTGATTATGTTACCCAATTAAATGGCTTAGAAAATGTTGAACAACTGGCCCGTGTCCACTCAGGAACAGAGTACTGGGTTGCATCTCTTGGATTTTGGCCTGGCTTACCCTTTATGATGCCACTTGATCCCCGCTGTAAATTAACGGCCCCCAAATATAATCCTCCTAGAACGTGGACACCAAAAGGAGCAATTGGTATGGGAGGAGCTTCAACTGCTATTTATCCGGAAGTATTACCTGGTGGTTATCAAATATTCGGTCGAACTCCTGTTCCTATTTGGGATACATCAAAACGTTTCGATGTATTTGAAAATAGCATTTGTTTATTTCAACCAGGCGATAGAGTTAAGTTTGTGCCCTGTGATATGGATGCCTTTGAATATTATGAGCAACAAGTTAAGGATGGAAGTTATGTTTACAACCTTATTGAATATCAGAAATTTTCAGTGAAAAATCATAATGACTGGGTTAGTAATTTAGATGTTAATAGAAGGTTTTAGGAGATCATCATGTTTACTGTTATTAAGACAGGGTTAGAAACCTCAGTACAAGATTTTCCAGGTCGAATTGGTTTTAGAGATCAAGGTTTCCCACCATCAGGCCCTATGGATAGCTGGTCATTTCGTTTAGCCAATAGATTGGTAGGCAACGAAGTAGGCTGTGCTGCTCTAGAGTGTCAATATATCGGCCCAACATTAGCCTTTGAACAAGATGCTGTAATTGCGATTACCGGTGCGAATATGACGCCGAAAATTGATGGGCTCGCAATCCCAATGTGGACAAGTATCTTCATTAAAGCTGGACAAGAGTTATCTTTAATTTTTGCAAAAGTAGGGGTGAGATCTTATATAGCAATTGCTGGTGGCATCAACTCCCAACCTTGGCTTGGCTCACAGTCTACTTTTCACAAGGCCGGAGTAGGTGGCATTGAAGGTCGTGCCTTACAAAAAGGCCAGCATATTGATTGGCGGTCTGTTGAACTAAATAACACATTAATTAACCGTGCAGTAAAGAGTGAGGCATTGCCTGACATAAATAATGATAAAGCGATATCTATCAATGTAGTGTATGGACCAAATGAGGGCTGGTTAGACGAAGCCGGTAAAGCTAAATTTTTAACCGAGCCATGGAAGTTATCAAGTAAAAGTGATCGAACCGGTTTCCGCTTGGAAGGTCCCACACTTACATTTACCGATAAGGCTCATAATAAATCACCTGAGCATGGCAGTGAACCGTCAAATATTATCGATCAAGGGTATCCTGTTGGGGGAATAAACTTAGCTGGAGAAACCCCTATTATTTTAGTGAATGATGGACCTAGTATGGGAGGGTTTATCAATCCCTTCACTGTACCTGGGTGTGAGTTTTGGAAATTAGCACAAGCAAAACCAGGATCTCAACTCTACTTTAAAGAAATAACCGTACAACAGGCGCAACGACTTGGTAGAGAGCAAACCGAAGCCTGTAATGACGATAAAATAACTAATCAGTAAAGTTTACTAGAGGATAATCTTATGGAAAATATACCACTACAAACATCAGGTAATATTTGGAAAATATTGGTCAAAGTTGGTGATAAAGTTGAAGAGGGACAAGTGCTTTTTATTATGGAAGTCATGAAAATGGAAGTTGATCATGAAGCAAGTTGCAGCGGTGTAATACAAGCAATTCATATTAATGAAGGGGATGAGGGCTTGGATGCAGATATGATTGCTATAACTATTGAACCGGCATAAACATAATTGGCGCTACTATCGTTGATTGTGGTTTATGTTTGACCTGCTGAACTTTTGTGGAGACTGTAAACTATTCTGTGTAAGTACCCGTTTTATTTAGACCAGTGAGTCGGTCTTCATATTCAGTTATGAACCGACTCATCGCTGTTGGTCAGTTGCTTATGGGAATTGTTCATTTCTTGAGGCTTCCCTGCCCATAACAGTTCACCAGGGTGCTATTGACTAAGAGGGTCAAGCTCTGGGAGGGATATTCAATCTTTTCAATAACCGCCATTCACTGAATTACTCTGATTGTCCATCTATAGGCAATTTATGGAGTTGTATACAATCATATATGAAGATGCTTTAATAATATCCGCATCGATGACTTCATATTCTTGTTGAAGGTTTTTAAGCAATTCGGTCTGCCCTAGAAGGTTTAAGCTCACCACCATATCTTCGATAAAATGCATTTTTTCTAAAAAGTGATCTAGATATTGCAAGGTATTATGACGTGTCCGTCGTTACTACCACACACGGCTTTGTTCTGGTTAAATGGCACCGGACACTTTAATAAGAGACAATTAACCGTCAAATATTAAGGTGTGAAAATGTTACAAAACGTAGCTACAAGCAATATCCAAAAGAATTCAAAAACGAACCCGTTGCATTGGTGTTGGATCAAGGTTATTCAGTGCCAGATGCGGCTAAATCATTGGGAATTGCCGCCAATATGCTGTACCGCTGGAAAGAACTGCACGAGCAGCAAATAACAGGTAAAGCGTTGGTAGAAGATGAGCGCGAAGAGTTAAAACGCCTGCGTAAAGAAAATAAAGAATTACGTATGGAGAAGGTGATATTAAAAAAGGCCAGTGCCTTCTTCGCGAGAGAAATGAAGTAAAGTTTTGCTTTATAAAGTCACAATCAGCAAATTATCCGGTTCGTATCTTGTGCCGCTTGATGAAGGTAGGCAAGTCTGCGTTTTATGCCTGGCAAATGCGCCCCCGGCAATTGATAATTGCGTAAGAGTTGTTACTGTATCGACGTGCCAAGGTGCTGTTCAAAGCCAGGAGGGACAGTTTAGGCAGCCGAGAGCTGTCTAAAAAAATAAATGAGGAAGGCTTTAACACCAGCCGCTATTTAACCCGAAAGTTGATGAAAAAATTGAAGTTGAAGGTGGAACAACGACTCGCATACAAAGTAACCACCAAGCGTAAATACAGTGATAAAGTACCGGATAGCTTGTTAAACCAGAACTTTAATTCTTTGGCGCCCAATGACGTGTGGGGTGGTAATATCGTATTTAAAGACAGCTCAAGGCTGGATGTACCTGGCAATTGTGATGGATTTATACTCACGCCGAATTGTCGGTAGGCACATAGACAAACGTATGACGACGGACTTGATAAGCAAAGCTTTGATCAATGCGGTCAATTTAAGGCAGCCCAAGCAGGGACTCGTGTTCCACAGTGACAGAGACTCTCAATACACCAGTAATCGCTTTGGCAAACTGCTCATGGGATACGGTATTCGAGCATCAATGGGCGATTTAGGTGCCTGCAATATTTATAGGGATGCCCAATATTTATAGGGACACCCATTGCAATATTTATAGGGACACCCATCATAATTTGACTCCGCAGGTTTGCTTTTCAACGATCCTGACCCCGTAGATTTTCGCAGGTTTATTGTAATTCGTCAGTAAAGGCACCATTATTGCAAACGTAGAATGCAATGTTTTTTATCGAGTAGAAATAGATTATGAAATATCCAATAGCGGTATTTGTAAAACCACTAGTGTTAGTCATTTCGACCTTAAGCCTAGTGTTAACATCGCAAAACGTTGTCGCATCGGGTGACTTAAAAGACGAGTTGATTGCGCGTAAGCAGGTCATAGAAGTAGCTCTTG
>Ga0209712_10004156_pt1 | contig 11609 bp, 8 predicted proteins | sample ArcOceMetagenome_FD_187443 | JGI IMG/M metagenome (GOLD analysis project Ga0209712, IMG submission 187443) | Marine eukaryotic phytoplankton communities from Arctic Ocean - Arctic Ocean - Greenland ARC118M Metagenome (SPAdes) (version 2) | ecosystem: Environmental > Aquatic > Marine > Oceanic...
ATTTCACTTGGATTCATAAAAATAGCAGATTCAATTTGAAAATCAATAGTTCCATTTCCCCAGTTAATAGAAATTTCCTCGTTATAATGATTTCCTATTTTTAATAAGAGTTTTTTATGTTTATTTTCAAACTCACTAAAACCAAAGATAATCTCATTACTCATTTCACCACCATATTCTTTTGATATCGAAACCCCGTTATAATCTGTATTTAATGAAATTTTTTCTTTAGTATCTCCCCATTTACTCGATGAGGATTTTCCTTTATCGAAGTCTAAATATATAGATTGAATATATCCATCAAGCTGAGTATGAAAATAAACTTCTGATACTTCAGGTCTTATTCGATACTCACCATCAAAATAAGTCAATTTAGCTTCCGCTTCATTTTTAACAGGTCTAAACTTTCGTTCCAAAGTATCTAACTCCCAATTCTGATAAATCTCAATCATCGCCAAAACCTTTGTTTCGTTTTTAGTAATCGTAATGATAGATTTCGATTGTACTTTTTGATGTTGAATAGTTGAACTTTCGTAGGCTTTTTGAGTATTTTCGATTTCGGTTTTATCTAAATCGTATTCTTTGATTGGATGATTGGAACAAGAAAAATAGAATAAACAAGGTAGCAATAAGATAAATTTGAATTTCATAATGATACTTTTTGAATTAAAATTAAAGAACTATTCCCACCGATTATTATTCCCTTTCACCAATGGCAACGCAAAAACAAAGTAATAAAACACGTATAAAACATCCATTAATGGCAGCCAAATCGTCATATCTTTTTCATCAAAACGATGTGCGATTTTTCTAAAAACGACGAGCATTACCAACCATCTTAGAATAATTCCACTAAATAAAAACGGTAGAAACGACAAATTAAAACAAGCAACTAACGCAAAAACATACAACCAAAAATGAGATTGAGCCAATACGCCTAACAAAAGTTGATGGTGTAATTTGTAGTGCCAACTGGTACTAATATGTCTTGATTTCTGATGATAAAATTGTTGGAAAGTATCTTTTGGTTCGCAATAAATAAAACTTTCGGGTTTCAAAACGACGGCTAAATTTTCCTTATTTGCGACTTCGCTCACAAATAAATCATCATCGCCTGAAGCCACATGAGCGTGTTTTTTGAAACCGCTGGATTTAAAAAACAAGTCTTTTCGATAAATCAAATTCGCTCCTGCTCCCATGTACGGCATTCCTGCTAAGGCAAAAGATAAGTATTGGATTGCAATATAAATCTTATCGTATCGCAAGAATTTATTTAGGAAAGTCGGTCGTTTATCAAATGGAACGTAAGCGATTCCCATGATTTTACTTTCATCGACCGCATTTGCCATCGTTTGAATCCAAAGGTTTGAATTTGGATAACAATCTGCATCCGTCAATAAAACAGTTTCGTGTTTTGCTGCTTTTAAACCTTGCGTCAAAGCCGTTTTTTTGCCCCGTTGTTTTCGATCGTAATCAGTTAAATTAATAACTCGAAGATGTTTATGCTGTTTTTCAAACGCTTCTAATATCTTTGCGGAATTATCGGTTGAACGGTCATTCACCACGATTACTTCAAAGTTCGGATAGTTTTGCTCCAAAATTTGAGGTAAAAATTGTTGAAAATTACGACCTTCGTTATAACCACAAATAATCACAGAAATTGGATAATTTGCGGCTTCTACTGGTTCCTTTTTACTTGCCATCGGATTATTGTTGGGCGGGGCGAAAGCCACACGAGAAAAAATAATTACCCAATATAAGATTTGAATAATTAGACAAATTAGAAATAGTGCGAAAGTGATTGTTATAAACATTATATATGTATAGTTTTTAGATTGCAAAGTAAGTAAAACCTATCCGGAATAGTTTAAATCATGACGGTCAAATAATTAATCTCGAGATTTCGGGACAAGTTAATTCATAATTTATAGTTAAAAAAATGGCATTTTTCAAGCATCCTTTTACGATTTTATACGCCCATCAAGTTTCGGAAAATCCTGTTTCGTATTATCCGGATAACTTCATGGAAGTAGATGAATTTAGAAAACAATTACGGTGGTTGAAAAAACGATTTGAAGTAATTTCACTTTCGGAGGCTTATCAACGGAATAAAAATGGTGATGATTTAAGGAATTGTTTATCCTTGACTTTTGATGACGGTTTTCGATCTAATTATTATTTAATTGCACCGATTTTAACGGAAGAGAAGTTATCGGCTACTTTTTTTATTAATAATAATACAATTGATAATCAAAGCTTTATGTGGCGAACGGCTTTATTATACATTCAAAATAAAGTGCCAAACGAGAAAATCCGTCATGCGTTATTACACCTACAAACGACTTCCAAAAAGATTGATTTGAGAAAGCTAAGTAATCTTTGGCGAATGGATGAAAAGGAAAATCGATTGGAAGATTTGTGGAATCGTTGTGATTTAGAACCAATGGAGGAAGTCTTGAAACGGTTAAAACCTTATGTAACTTCGCAGCAAGTTCAAGCAATTTATCAAGCTGGTTTCGAAATTGGTGGGCATACTTTTTCGCATCCGTTTTGTAATCACTTAACTTTGTTGGAATTAGAACATGAAATTATTTCTGCAAAAAAAGATTTGGAAAAAAAATTAGATATTTCAATTGAACACTTTTCTTATCCTTTTGGGAACCGTCCAAATTGGAAATTGGAAAGGGAAATTATTAATAAAAGTAATTTAAAAACAGTTTTAGGAATTTCTTATAACTTGCATAATAAGGATGATTCTTGTGACTGGAATCGAATAAAAATGGAAAGTACTTTGAGGAAAACGAAGCAAATGATTGGGATTCATAGTTTTTTTGGAAAGTAGAAAAGATTAAAATTTGACTGAAGTGTTTTATTAAAATTTGCCAAAATATCACGAACAAATCACGAATCACTAAATAAAAATGAAATTTACACTACATAAAACAGACGCAGCGACAAAAGCTCGTTCTGGGACAATCGAAACGGATCACGGGACGATAAAAACACCGATTTTTATGCCTGTCGGAACGGTGGCTTCTGTGAAAGGAATTCATCAGCACGAGTTGGAAGAAGATATTAAGGCTCAAATTATTTTGGGAAATACTTACCATTTATATTTGCGACCTGGTATGGATATTATGCAGAAAGCCGGTGGCTTGCACAAATTCATGGGTTGGGATAAGCCTATTTTGACGGATTCGGGCGGTTATCAGGTTTATTCACTTTCGGGACAACGGAAGATTAAGGAAGAAGGAGTTACTTTTAAATCACATATTAGTGGGGCAAAACACTTTTTCTCCCCTGAATATGCGATTGATGTTCAGCGTCAAATTGGGGGTGATTTCATCATGGCTTTTGATGAATGTACGCCTTATCCTTGTGATTATCATTATGCAAAACGCTCCATGAAAATGACGCATCGTTGGTTAAAACGTTGTATTGATCGATTTGATTCTACGCCGGATTTGTATGGTTATAAGCAGACTTTTATGCCGATTATACAAGGAAGTACGTATAAAGATTTGCGAAAAGAATCCGCAGAAGTGATTGCGAGTTTTGATCAGGAAGCGAATGCTATTGGCGGGTTGTCGGTTGGTGAACCTCATCACGAAATGTACGAATCAACGGATATTGTTACGGATCTTTTACCAAAAAATAAACCTCGTTATTTGATGGGCGTTGGAACGCCAGATAATATTTTGGAATGTATCGCTTTAGGAATTGATATGTTCGATTGTGTGTTGCCTTCTCGGAATGCTCGACATGGTTTGCTTTATACAGCGAACGGGATTATGAATATGAAAAATGCAAAATGGAAGGATGATTTTTCAGCAATTGATGAATTTGGTCCTTGTAAAACAAGTCGAATTCATACCAAAGCATATTTGCGACATTTGTTTGCATCGAAAGAATTATTGGCAGCTCAGATTGCAACTTTACATAATTTAAGTTTCTATTTATGGCTGGTTAATGAAGCTCGAAATCATATCGAAGCTGGAGATTTTCTTCCTTGGAAAAATGAAATGGTTGTGAAATTGAAACAACGATTATAGATTATTATTTGATAGTGTTATAAATGTGCACTTTTATTTTGGATTGGTATTATTGATTTTAAATACTTTCAACCGTTAAAAAATCAATTTAGTCCTGATGCTCATTTGCTGCGTTAGTGGGCAGATTCTGCTTCTTTTTTCTTAAAAAAGAAGCATTTTCAATAAAAGACAGGTTCTTAATTTATCCAACAGGGTAGATTAACAATACGACCATAAAATTCAAAATGGAGCTTGGTGTTACGCCAAAAAAAATAGCTTCCTGAGTTACAGGAAGCTATTTTAAAATGTAAACCTAAAAAACTATGAAAATATTTCGTTTTCAAAATATTACTCACCTTAATAAAGACGAAAAAAAGACCAAACTCTATATTAATTGATTATCAAAGGTTTATATATATGTATTATTATTTTAAATCCCAAAGTCGGAAATTATTATCCATTTTTAGAAATATTTGTATTACGTTTTTAATCTCGAACAATACCAACTGGCATTCTACTATCGTAGTTACCTTCTAAAATTGGTGTTTGCCAATTTCCAGTATAAGCTCGAACATTTGTATGAATATAATTATGTAATTCTTGAATGGTAACGATTGCATTTTTATCTGTATCTGCTTCTCCTTCTAATCCTCTCATCAGGAAATGACTAAAAATTCCTTGGCGTAATCCACTTGATTCCAATGAAGTCTCTTCTGCTTTTGAAGATAATAATAAAGCCGTTCCACTTTGTACGTTGTCGAATGCTTTGTAGTAATTTGCGATAACACTGCTTGCATTCACTGTTCCGCCCCTTGCTGCCAAACCATTCAAACTTCCTGAATGACAAGCATCTGCGATACATAATTTAAATTTTGCATTAGAAGAATTGAAAACAGTTTTGATTTCTTGGTGGAATAATTTGTTATTGAAACCATCAAAATCAAAGGGTAAAAATGCCCCTTTCAAACCGTGTCCACTGAAATATAACATGACCATATCGTTAGAATCTGCTTTTTCGAAAGTTTCTTTCATATTCTGCAAAATCTTTTTCTTCGTGGCGTCTTCATCAATTAGAATCGTGATTTCGTCTTTTCCCAAAGCACCACCTTGTGGACTTAATAAATGTGCGAACATTTTATAAGCGTCGTCATCTGTATAATTCAAAACAGGCATGTGATTATATTTCGCCACACCAACAATTACCGCATAAACTTTCATCGTCGGGTCGAATTCAACTTGATTTTTAGAAACCAATTCTTCCAGTTCTGCTTCCGTTGGAGGAGCCGCACCTAAATAATTGCCGTTATCCCAAAGTCCAAGCGTCACCTCACCATTTTCGAAATACATTGTTCCTTCACCATTAAAATAGTTTGCCTTCCAAAATCCGGTATATTTATTACCATTAGAATAGTAACAAATTCCTTGACCATCAGCCGCACCTTCTTTGAATTCGCCGATGTATTTACTACCATCTGCATAGACATAAGTTCCTTCGCCTTGCTCACAATCACCTAAAATACAACCTTTTTTGCTAGCATCTTCTTTCGTCCCAAGGTATTCTCCACTCTGCCATAAACCAATGCGAACATCTTTTGGACCGTTGTATTTTATCCCTTCACCGTGGTAATAGCCATCTTTCCATTCACCTGTATATTTGGAATTATTCGCATAATAATAAGTACCAAAGCCATTAATTTTGCTATCCAAAAAAGTACCTTCGTATTTGCTTCCATCAACGAAAAGCATTGTTCCGTTTCCGTTATCACAATCACCAAAGATACAACCTGTCTGAACTTCTGGTTCTTCTTCTTCAATCTTTTCATTATAAGCGATTGGTTCACCCTGTGGATCATCACCATAAAATTCACCTCTTTTCCAGTAACCTTTAAAAACTCGACCATCAGTCATGGTCATTTTTCCTCTACCTTCTTGATAGCGATTTATCCACTCTCCAATATATTCTCTCTTATCAGAATAAGTTAATTTTCCAATACCATGAATTTCTCCATCTACAAATTCTCCTTGATAAACGGCACCACTTGGATATTTGAATGTTCCACGACCATTTACACAATCACCTGAAAGGCATTGGGCAGAAAGGTCATTAGAAATCCAAAATGCTGCGATTAATATTAATAAGTATTTCATATTTGAGTTGATTATTTTTTGACTTAATAAATTAAAAAGTGTAGCGATAATTCAATAGGCGTGTTTTTTGATTTCATTAACAAATTATTTATACTATTTTAAACGATATTATAATAGAAAAAATTATGCTAAAAATAGTTTCTATTCCTTTCAATGTGCGGAAATACAAGGAAAGGTACATTTGAGCTATTAAACGTGGCACAACTCTGATTCAGTAAAGCGATTTTTTACTTTTAGGTCACTATGAAGAGTCGCGTTACTTTAAAACCTTGAGATACAAATTGGTTTTTGCGAAATAAAAATCTTATTAATTGTTAAGACATACATTTTATCAGAAACTTGTGCGAATCCGTAATCATATAATTTTTTGAAGCCCACAGAACCCATAATCATGGCAGAGAATTCTGAAATATCCATGGTGATTTCTACATCAAAATCATCATCATTTTGTAGAATACTTGGCGTTCCATCTATGAATTTTACGATCGTGCTTCCTTCGTTATTTGGATAAAAACTATCTTCTATGGTAATCTTTAAAGTTAAATTTGCATCTGCAAAATTTCGTTCTTGTAATGTGTCAAAAATTCTTGGAATATTGATTACCCGATAACAAATTCCAACTTCTTGAATATTGGATTGGTGATGTAAAAGAATCTCAAACGGTCTTCCATTATGTGGATAATTCAACATATTATGAAAATCTTCATCTTGCGTCTCAAAAATAATGAATTCCGCTTGATCTATTTGCGAAGCTAAAAAACCAATTAATTGAGAAAAGGCTTCTCTATTTTCATAAATGAAATGATGCACTTTTATATCAAACCAATATGGATTTTCTGCACCTTTTACATATTCAAAAGTACAATAACCTTTCAATTGATTATGGTGCATATAACCAATCGTAATCATCTCTTTATTCATCAGATTCATCCACCAACCTTCTGCATGAATTACCATTCCGTGATTCTGTTTTGAAAAAAGATTATAGCAACCTAAAATCATTTCCAAATCGTCTTTTTCAAGATAAACTAATTCATCTTTTTCACGGCGAGGCAAATCAGCTGGTCGAATCCGATATTGGTCGGTTTTCGTTCCAAAACCAAATCCCATTTTGCGATAAAAGTCTAAACGAAAAGCGTATAAAGAAACAATAGCAGCACCTTTAGCTTCATAATGTTCAAAGAAATAGGTCACCATTTCACGAGCGACACCTTCTTTTTTGTGTAATAAATCTGTCGCAACGGCTCCCAAGCCACCCATTAAAACGATTTCATCATGGAAGTTTAAAGATAAATCACTCAAATACATTCCACCCAAAAGTTCACCATTTCTAAAAAGACCATAAGGTGCTTTTCGAACACCTTTTTCATTTTTTATATTAAATTCATTTAAAATTTCGTCAATTGTTTCGGTATTGAAACCTCCTTCACGAGGAAAAGATTTTAATTTCAAGCGTATAAATTCTATATGTTCTTCTTCCGACAAAGATCGAATTACTGATTTCATATTTAGAGGTGTTGAAGTTTAAGGTTTAAAGGTTCACCGCAAAGTCTGAGGAGTTTTACAATGTTGCTTATTGTATTGCAATGAAAAAATTAAACGAAGAGAAAAACAAAGAAATGCAGTGGAACTACTTTAACTCTTCGGTGAATTTTATACCCAAAGGATTAAATTCGCAGCTTGATTATTTCGGTTCTCGCCATTTCACCATGACATCTTTGAATTTATCCACTTGATCATCATTACCCAAAATAACTAATCGCATCCCGGACTTCAAAATACTATCTGGGGAAGGATTGACACTGTAACTACCATCTATTTGTCTCAAACCAATGATATTTACGCCTGTCCGTCCTCTGATGTCCACATCTTTAATTGATTTTCCTAAATGTTCAAGGCCAATTGAATCACATTCGATTTCTTCAAATTGAATATTGGCGTCGCCCATATTTGAAATCAACGTAAAGAATTCTACAATTTCTGGTTTGTGAACTAATGTTGCCATATAAAAACCGCCTAAACGCTCTGGAACGACGACATGAGTCGCACCTGCTCGCATCAATTTTCGTTCTGTAATCTTATCAACAGATCGACTGACGATATTCAATTTTGGATTAAGTTGTCGGGCAGAAAGTGTGATGAATACATTTTCGGCGTCGTGACCGGTTGTTATAATAATAGATTGAGCTTTTTTGATTCCAGCTTCCAGTAATATCTGATCATGCGTAGCATCGCCATCCATAAACAAGAAATCATCTTGAACTCGAAGTTCAGATATTTTTTGTTCATTATTTTCAATAACGACGAATTGTAATTTATTTTTCATCAATTCTTGTACGATCTCTTGACCATGTCGCCCGAAACCACAAACAATGACGTGATTGGATAAATTTTGAACTTTTTGATACACTCGATAATCTTTTAAATATTTAGTTAATTCACCCTCTGCGACAAATGATGTAACGGTGGTTACTGCATAAGCGACAACACTCATATTCACAATAATTAGTATTGATATAAACCAATATCCAATTTCTGACAATTCTTTTCCGATACCAAAACCGACGGTTGAAATGGTAATGATAGTCATGTAAAATGCCTCAGAAAGTGTATAATCTTCAAGAATAATAAATCCTGTGACTCCAAAAAATAAAACACCTATAATAGATAATAAAGATAGATTGAAACGCCGTAAATATTGAGTCGTTTTCTCAAAGCGTAGTGCTTCATATATTTGAAGTTTGAACATATGTTATTTATTGTAGTGCTATTGTACGGTCGTATTATTATGTTATTTGAAATATATGAAATGCTAAATTAAAAAAAATGTGACAAAATTTAATTTAGAAAACAACAATACAGCAACACAATAACACGACACTACATCAACATATTATTACTTAAAAGCATCTGCCACGATTAATTCCTTAGAACCTCTCGTGTGTTTGTAAAAACCTTCACCTGACTTTACGCCTAACTTTCCTGCGGCCACCATATTTACTAATAATGGACAAGGTGCGTGATGCGGACGACGGAAACCGTCATACATTACTTCCAAAATCGCCAAGCAAACATCTAAGCCAATAAAATCCGCTAATTGTAAAGGTCCCATCGGGTGTCCCATTCCTAACTTCATTACGGTATCAATTTCTTCAACTCCTGCAACGCCTTCAAATAAAGTATAAATCGCTTCATTAATCATCGGCATTAAAACACGATTCGCCACAAAACCTGGATAATCATTTACTTCAACTGGTACTTTCTTTAAGTTCCTTGAAAGTTCCATGATTTCCTTTGTAACTTCATCAGAAGTCGCATAACCACGAATTACTTCTACTAATTTCATCACAGGAACTGGATTCATAAAGTGCATTCCAATTACTTTATCGGGACGATTGGTAACTGCTCCGATTTTTGTAATCGAAATAGAAGAAGTATTTGTAGCCAAAATCGTATCAGCAGCTGTTAATTCATCTAATTGTTTGAATATTTTTAATTTCAAATCAATATTTTCCGTAGCAGCTTCTACAACTAACCCGGAACCTTTTGAACCTTCCTCTATACTCGTAAAAGTATTCAAACGCTCTAAAGTAGCCGCTTTATCTGCTTCCGAAATTTTTTCCTTCTTAACCATTCGGTCAAGGTTTTTTGTGATTGTAGCCAAAGCACGTGCTAATGCTGCTTCTGAAATATCAATAATGTTAACTCGATAACCATTCATTGCAAAAACGTGTGCGATGCCATTTCCCATCGTTCCTGCGCCAATAACTGATACTTGATTCATAGAATTTTTTAGTTTTTTAGTATAATGAAAGTAATGCAAACATTTCTGTCCGCCTCACAAGTTACAAATGTAAGTGTAGTCTGACAAAGTGTGGAAGATTAATAGTATAAAAAAGAAAATTAGTCATTTTTTAGAACGAATTATGAATTTATATTTATGTAAGAAATTTGTAATGTATTTGTATAAAATATCGTTTATAGATAACTTGCCAGGAAATAAAAAACCTATCTTAAATGAGTATATCTTTCACAGTAACAAATTATTATAAATTAAAATATAAAAAATATGAAAAACAATTACCGATTTAATGCTGTTTTATTTGCTGCAATGTTCTTCAGTCTCGCAGTATTGACGTCAAGTAATTCAGTATTGCTATTGAAAGCCATTAATTATTCATTATACGATAGTGAAGAAACCGTAAATAGACTAATTAACGAGCTTGACACTCGGCTATCTGATAATGAAGAATTAAATAAAGAGGATTTTTATGTTACTTTCAATGAATGTAATAATGAGCAAGATATTACATTAGATTATTGTGAAGGTTGCGATTTAAAGAACTTAATAGGTGCATCTAATCGTTTTTTGATATTGGATAAGAGGCATTATCTTCCGGTATTATTTGAAGGCGACAAGGTTCATAGTAATTATGTATTTGAAGGTTCAAAAAATAGTACCTTGCCAATTACATATGATATTAAGGATGGGGCTGATGTAATCGAAGAATTATTGAAAGGAATGCAGACATATAAGGAATTAGTGCCAAAGTTAGCACTGGAGGATTCAGATTTCTATATTACATATAATGAATGTCAAGATCAGCGAATCGCAATTTTGGGTTATTGTAAAGGTTGTGCTTTCAAACAGTTAATTGCTTCTACCAATCGTTATTTTGTAATTCATGAAGATTTACAATTACCAATTATTTTTGAAAGTGATCGTCAACATAGTAACTTTTTCTCTTCGCCAGATGGAATCCGCATATTTATCACAGTAGAGGGTTATATGGTAATTTCGGATAAAGAAAATAACATTGTTTCAAAAGGTTTTACGCAGTATTAATAGATTTAAAAAATATGTTTTAGGCTGTTTGAAAAATTCTTAGTATCATTGAAAAATCAAATAAGAATAGTTGATTTTTTAAATGTGATTATTCTTTAGTATTGATTCACACATAAAAGTTTAAATAAGTTATGAAGGTTAAAATTATTTTATTTTCACTATTCGTTCTGGCTATTAGCTTTTCAAGTTGTAGAACTATTGAAGATCCAATTATCACTGGGGAAGAACAGCAAGAGCCAATACTTCAGTTTGATTTTGAAGGTGAGATGCCGCTGGTTATAGATGATTGCTATGATTTGACTATCAAGAGTTTAAAGATTTTAGAGAAACATAAAAAAGAGATTATTATCGAATATACGATATTCAATAAAGGTTCTATTGCTATTCCTATTGAAGGAACAAAACGGACAAAGCGGGATAATATTGGTATTCAAATCTTCTTCTCTGGAGATGATAAATATAATCGAGGCGATTTATTAGTGGATGGTATTTTCATTGAGAAACCAGAAAATACGGAAGACGGGTTGATCAAGCCAAATGATACGTATAAAGCACAATTTAAAATCAATCTGAAACGTAAAACA
>Ga0209712_10004157_pt1 | contig 11607 bp, 9 predicted proteins | sample ArcOceMetagenome_FD_187443 | JGI IMG/M metagenome (GOLD analysis project Ga0209712, IMG submission 187443) | Marine eukaryotic phytoplankton communities from Arctic Ocean - Arctic Ocean - Greenland ARC118M Metagenome (SPAdes) (version 2) | ecosystem: Environmental > Aquatic > Marine > Oceanic...
AAAAAAAAAGCTACTACAATAAATCAGTAATAGCTTTTTTTAAAATAAATTTAGCACATTTTACTTTGCCAATTTGTTATGTGATCCATCACAAAATGGAGGATTCGAAGTCATCTTGCATGTACAAATTCCTGCAGTTTTTTCCGCTTCTTGCGTAAAAACCATGGGTGTAAAAGAACTGCCTTTGTGAGCACCATTGCACCAAGGTTGACCTTCCGATTTACCACAAGTACAATAAGCATATTTTTTCCCTGCTTCTAATGTACATCGAATTGGAGATGTTCCTCCTATTGTTGGTTTTTCCATTTTTGTATTATTATTTTGGATAAAGATATTTTCAAATAAAAACGGAAGATAAAAAAATTAATACCACAAAATTCATTTTTCCGATAATTTTGTCTGCATCGAATCCATTTCCATTTTTTGTTGGTTGTAGATATCAAAAAATGTCGGAACACTTTGCATCAAAAATCTCGAAAAAGAATTAGACAACACAACAATTCCAATATCTTCCTCTAAGCAAAATGCCATTTCCGCTCGATAGCCATTCAAGTAGCCACCATGATAGATTAATTTTTGACTTTTGTAATTTATCGTTCGCCATCCCATCGCATAGCCTACCGTAGTCACTCCATCCCAATTTCGAAACCATGGATTATTTTTAGGCAAACGATTATTTTGTTTATAAATCGGCTTCAAAGATTCTCTAGAAATTACTTCTGGATGATGACCTAAAAGTGCATTTACCCAGATCGCCATATCCGAAATACTTGCATTCACACCCGCAGCAGGCAGCACCGAAAAGTAATCATCTTGCTGTTCCATCGGACGACTATTGCTAGAGCTGTGAGGCAAGGCAATATTATCTTCTTGCATCAAACTTTCATAATCAATCGACGCATCAGCCATTTTTAGTGGTTTGTAAATGTATTGTTTTATTAAAGAGTCATAAGTCATTTTAGTGGATTTCTCCAACATCGGTTGCACCAAACTGTACGCTAGATTTTGATAAGACATCACCCGACCTGGCGCGGCAATCAAAGGAACTTCTTTCAACCTTGGAATCATTTGCTGCAAAGATTGTCCTGCCTCAATCAAGTTACCATAAGTATGCCTTGGCAACCCCGATGAATGACTCAACACATGTTTTAGACTTAAAATTTGAGTGGCAGAATCCTCCATCAATTGAAAATTTGGAATATAATCTTTGACTTTCGAATTCCATTTAAGCTTCTTTTCCTCCACAATCTGAGCCGCTAATACTGCTGCAAATCCTTTGGACAAGGAAGCAATTCGAAAAACAGTATGCTGATTTATGGAATCCCTTTCCCCTGCTTTCTTCAGACCAAAACCTTTTTGCATTAATATTTTCCCATCCTTCACAATCGCGACCGCCATACCAGTAGGAGCATTTTTCAATTGAAATTGCTCTTCAACTGTATAGGTAAATTCATCTGCCAAAGCTTGCTCGGAAGGAGTTAAGTTAGATTTTTTTGGTGGATTTTTTTCTACAGGTTGAGGGGAACTACAACTTTTCAACAATACAATCACAAAAACTAATACTGTCAAACCAAACCATCTCTTTTCGATAATCATCAAAATATTTTTATACATTAATAAACAAGACTCCAAAAACCGAATAATAATTTAAATCTCAAAATATCCATCAGTTTAATACAAAATCGAATAAGAATTTTATATATTTAAAATGCACTTCCATTATACTATTCGGAAATAAAATTGCTTAACTTTTATTCAGAAGGGAGCTTTTCTAAAAGCCAAACTTAAAATAACCTCCAATGAATTTTAAAACGTCTATTTTCTTTTCTACCCTTGTTTTCCTTACTTTTTCCATTCCTATTTTTTCACAAACCGCAGAAGGTTTTGAACAACTTCAAAACGAAGAATTCGAATCTGCTATTGCTTTATTTGAGCAAGATTTGAATAATAAATCAATCAAGGTTTTTGCTAATTATGGATTAGCAAAAATTTATGCGGACAGCTCATCTTCGGAGGTAAATTTGGATCAGGCTTGGGAATATTATTTAGCATTTAACGAAGGATATAAAACACTCAAATCAAAGAAAAAGGATCAATATAAAAAGAAATTTAAAATCAAATCGTCTAAGTTGAAAAATCAAATCACAGTAGACGCGATAGCCTTTGCCAAGGTTAAAAACTCAATTGAATCGTATGACCATTTTTTAACTTTTTATAAAAAATCCAAACTTTCCTATCGAAAGGAAATAGAATTAATCCGTAATCAATTAGCTTTTAAAAATGCGCTAGAAAGCAATACCAGTAAAGCTTATAGCTTTTTTTTGGAAAAATATAAAAAGTCATTAAGGTCAAAATCTCCAGAACTTTTAAAGAAAGGGGAAAAAATATTTTTTGAAGTTTCTATGAAAGAACATGGTTGGAATAGTTTTGAAAATTTTGCCAAAAGACACCATCGAAACCCTTATATAAGAGATTCTGGAGCAAAAAAATATCAAATAATTCATGGCCTCAACGACAAAACCAAATACCTTGATTTCATCGATAAAAACCCCAGAAGTTTACACCTGAAATTTGCTAAAAACCAACTGGTCACACAAATGCTAAAAAATGGTAATTTGGCGGAATTTAAATGGTTTCTAATTTCCTATCCTGAGCATGAATCTTCGAATGATTTATGGCAAAAATTCTTAGCAACTTATCTCGCTAAAAAAGGAGAAAAGAACATCAAAGAATTTGCAAAAATGTATCCTCAATATCCTTTCCAAGATGAGTTGAAAAAGAAGTTAAATTTAGTTTTGCAAAAAGAAGAAGCTGATAATTTTCAAAAACTCCAAAACTCCAAAGATGTAATTGCATTGTTAGAATTTTGGGGAAAATTCCCGGCTAGTGATTTTTCTACAAAAATAGAATCAAAAATCACCTCTTTAATTGGAAAAAATTCCACTATTCCTGTCCTTGAAAAATATTTAAGTTTAAGTTCTAATAGTTCAAAAAAAGAAGAGTTAGTCACTCACCTTTATACGATGTACTCGGAAGATTTAAGAGTAAGTAATTTGCGAAAATTTCAAACGAAGTACGGAGCTATTTTTCGAGACACTTCAAAAGTTGAAAAAGATTTGGCTTTAGCTAGCCGATTTGAAAATTTAAAAGATCGGACTTTTGATATAAAACAAAATGCAGAATTTGCGCAATTCATCAAAGACGCCGCACCACACCGAGCTGCTTTTCAGGCCTTGCTAAAAATTATTTCTGATGATTTAAAAAATAAAAATTGGACCAACGCAAAGTTGACTATGAAAAAATATCAGTCTTATTTTGAAAAATCAAACCTCTACCATCAACTTTTTGATGCATTAAATGCGCCGAGCCAAAATGTTCGATTAACCAGATTGGATGCCATAAATTCAGAGGGAAGCGAATATGCTCCGGTCATCTCTGCCGATGGAAAAACACTTTACTTCTGTGCAAAATATCGAAATGATAATTTAGGAAAAGAAGATATTTTCATTTCTCGAAAAGAAAATAATCAATGGACACCTGCTAAGTTAATGCCCAGTATTAATACCGTTTCAGCAAGCGAAGCACCCGAAGCCATCTCGGTGGATGGTACTCAAATGATGATGTTTCAAAGTGGACAATTGTGTTTTAGTAATCAAACTTATGACGGTTGGTCAGAACTTGAATTTCTGCCTCGCTCTGTGAATGCAACGATGTGGCAAGCTGATGCCACCTTATCGAGTGATGGAAAGGCATTATTATATGCCTCGTCCCGAAAAGATATTGTGGGGTTTACAAAAGAAAATAATTTGGACATTTATGTGGCGTTGAAAAATGAGGTAGGCAAGTGGCAAGACGTAATTAATCTGGGTCAACAAATCAATACACCTTTCTTGGATCGTTCTCCATTTTTACATCCTGACATGCAGACTTTATATTTTAGCTCGACTGGACATGGCGGCTTTGGACAGATGGATGTTTTTAAAACGACTCGCTTGGATGACACTTGGACCAATTGGAGTACGCCCGTGAATCTGGGTCGAGAAATAAATACGCCCAACAATGATTGGGGGTACAAAGTGAGTACGGATGGTGCTACAGCTTACTTTAGTTTTTCCTCCGAAACTTCTCAGAATGAAGATATTTACCAAGTAGAATTACCGGAAAAAATGAGGCCGTTGGCGGTTTCGACTATCTCTGGAACTTTAAGTGATTCTTATGGTTTGCCAATCGATGCAGAAATTATCATTGAAGATTTAGAAACTGGGAAGATTGTGAGCGAGCTAAAAAGCAACCCAAAAACTGGAGAATTTTTCGTGGTTTTACCTGACAATCGAAAATATAGTTACTACATCAAGAAGGAAAATTATTTTCCAATTTCCAATAATATTGATTTGAGTAACCATAAAAGAGTGGAGATCAATGAAAATTTAAAACTTTTTACTATCGCAGAATTGACGGAAAAAGGAGTGAATTTAACTTTGGAAAATATCTTTTTTGATACGAACAAAGCTGTTCTAAAAAAAGAATCGCACGCAGAATTGAATCGAGTTTTTACTTTCATAAAAACCAATAATTTTAAAATCGAATTATTTGGACATACCGATAATGTTGGAGAAAATAAATACAATCTCCAACTTTCGCAAAAACGTGCAGATGCTGTTAGAAAATATTTTATCGAAAAAGGAATCCCGGCTGCTGATATTTCAGCACTTGGACAGGGGGAAACAAAACCGATCGAAAGTAATGATTCGGAGAAAGGAAAAGCGAAAAATCGAAGGGTGGAAGTTAAGTTTAAGAATTAGGTTTAATCATTGAAATTCAATGTGAACATCAAATACTAAATGAATATCGAAGATCGAACAAGGATTTGAGATTTGAGATTTTTTGACGATGTTAGTATAATGGTAATCCGTCAAACTTCTCAAATCCTTGTTCGATCTTCGATATTCACTTAGGAATCCTTCCCGATCCATTGCATTGCTTACATTCCTCCCGATCCCTCACTCCATACCAATGACCTTTTCCTTCACAATTGGGGCAACCCTTCGTCCTCGAAAAAGCTTGTGGCACCCAAGTAAATAATTTAATGGCAAAATAAATCAAGCCAAAAACAATTGCAATTCTAAGTAAGATGATAAACATGAGGTCTGAAATTTTTATTCGTAAAAAAAAATCGAAGATAAAATTTCTTTTAGAAAATCTCAAGTCCAAAATTTTTAATGAGGCAATTTACTTCTCAATGCTCCATACACAAATGTCCCAACCAACGCACTCAAAATAACAATCAAAATAATCCAATATCCATGTCCCACCAAAACATAAAGCGGTCCTGGGCAAGCTCCAGTCATCGCCCATCCTAATCCAAATATAGTTCCACCAAACAAACTCGCTTTGTACGTTTTAGGTTTATCTTGAAATTGGATGACATCGCCAAACATATTTTTGACATCATATTTTTTTATTAAAAAATGCATCAACGCTCCCATCACAACTGCCACTCCGATAATCCCATACATATGAAAACTTTGGAATCGAAACATTTCTTGAATTCGAAACCATGAGATCGCCTCCGATTTCGTCATCACTATTCCAAATAATATTCCTACCAACAAAAATTTAAATAATTTCATCTCTCTTCTATTTTATGTTTTTATAAAGAAAAAATAATTGGAAATAATAAATGTGTCATCACTAAGCCTCCAATAAAAAATCCAATCACTGCAACTAAGGAGGGTAATTGTAAATTCGACAAACCAGTTATCGCATGTCCTGAGGTACAACCTCCAGCATATCGAGTTCCAAATCCAATAAAAAATCCACCCAAAACAATCAAAATTATCCCTTGCAATAATTTCAATGCTTCAAAATTAAAAACATCAAGTGGTAAAAAACCTGCTCCTGCTGCATTCGTTGTCGGATAAGTAATTCCTAAAGCAGAAAGATCATTTATCGTCGCTGCTGAAATTTGAACAGGATCCGGACTTGCCAATAAAGTAGAAGCAATGCCACCGCCAATGATACTTCCCAAAACAAATACTAATAACCAATCATGCTTTTTCCAATCATAATTGAAATAATCAAATCGACTTCCAGCTCCACCAATTGAACACATGGCTTGAAAAGAGGAAGAGACTCCAAACTTTTGTCCTAAGTAAATAAGCAATAACATGACTAAAGAAATCATTGCTCCCGAAATCGACCAATGCCAAGGTTGGCTAATAAATTCTATCATTTTTATTCTATTTTAATTATGCTCAAACATGAAAAAATTACCACTTGAAACTTTCCAACTCAATTGAAAATTTTTCAATCTAAAATCGAAGCGTTATTATTTGGTTATAAGCAACTGGTCAATATTAAATATAGTTTTTGACGGTCTATTTTTTCGCCATTTTCTCCAAAAAAATAATTCCAGACCGTAGGGTGTGCAATGATTTTTTTGAAAAACTAGCAAAAAAATTCCCTCGTCAAAATTCTATATTTAATAATGACCAATTACTTATCTAAATGCAAAAATATATATAAAACAAACAAAAATATGTGATTGGCATCACATAATAAGACCTAATTTAGTTAGAGTGTCGTCTAAAAAACCTACCTAGACGGAGCAAGATTTTTTATTTAGTATGCTTAATTTTCCATGAATCGAAATAAAAATTAGTCACTAGCGACTAATTTTTATATATTTACGACTATATTCAAATTATAAAATTTCACATGAGCACCAAATTGAAAATTATTAAACAAGGCGTGATCAGTTTCAACAAATCAAGTTTTGGAACCGTTACCTTATTTGAGATCGCTCAAAGCTTAGGTATTTCACGAGGAAATTTAACCTATCATTTTAAAGATAAAAAAGTGTTACTCAAAGCAATTCTGGAAGACATGTTGGAAAAGATGGAAGTGCAACGAAAAAAATCTAGATCACTTCCTTCCTTCGAAAATCTGCATAATGAAGTTCAATTATATTTTAAATTCCAAAAAACATACTCCTTTATTTTCAGAGATTCCCAAGTATTGAAATTGCCTTACGTGAATAAAAAATTTAAGGAAATGACTGCGCAAACCATTTTGGATAATCAAGCTGCCATTGCATTTTCTATTCAATTGGGAAATATGAAACCCGAGCCATTTCCCGGTATTTACAATAATCTTGCGGTGATGACTTGGGTACTTTCCTTTTATTGGTCTGCCCAAAACATTGTGAGAAATACTTCCAAAAATGAAGATGGAGAAAAAGTAATTTGGAGTTTGCTCCTTCCTCATTTTACGCCCAAAGGAGTCAAAGCATTTAAAAATTATTTTGGAGAAAATTATTTTAATCAAATGGGAGAAGCATTTCAATTTGACATCAACAAATATATTTCATTCTAAGTAGCGGGACTTTCCAAGTCCCATCTCAAAATAAAACGAGGCGCAAAAAAACAAAATTTCTAAAAAAAATAGAACTTAGAAAAAATATAACGAAGCTTAAAAAAGCTGTTTCAAATAATTCAGGACTTGGAAAGTCCTGCTACGAAAAAAAATCATGCGAGCATTAAATTCAACTATCAATCCTTCCAGTCAAGCTTTCAAAGACAATGTCATTGAAATGAAAAAGCTCATCGACTTACTTCACAAGCATCTCGAAACGAGTCGATTTGAAGGAAAAGAAAATTCTATCCAGCGCGCTAGAAAGCGTGGAAAATTTTTAGCGAGAGAACGAATCGAATTAATTCTGGACAAAGACAGCCCATTTCTAGAATTGCTCCCGCTGGCAGGTTTAGAAAAAAAAGGAGGATTCGGAGCAGGAGGAACCAACGTCTCAGGCATCGGAATCGTCGCTGGAAAATTGTGCATGATTAATTCCAACGTAGGAACTCGCAAAGGTGGCTCAGTCGACCAAACCACAGTATTCAAGGGATTACGCGTTGGTGACATCACTCGCGAATGCAAATTACCTACCATCAATTTAGTCGAAAGTGGCGGCGCCAACTTACCTGATCAAGCCACGATTTTTAATTTTGGAGGAGAAAGTTTTAAAGAGATTACTAGACGTTCCGCTTTAGGAATTCAAACTATTTCTATCGTTTTTGGAAATGCAACGGCGGGAGGTGCTTATATCCCCGGGATGTCAGATTATGCGATTTTCCAAAAAAAAGCAGCCAAAGTCTTCCTTGCTGGACCACCGCTAGTTAAGATGGCTACCAACGAAGAGTCCACCGACGAAGAGTTAGGCGGCGCTGAAATGCACAGTCGAGTTTCGGGTGTTTCAGATTATTTGGCGGAGGATGAATTGGATGCCATTCGCATGGCAAGAGAAATTATGGAATTTATTCCTGCAACAAAACCATACTTCGTTCCTACTGAAAAAATCAAAGCACCGCTGTTCGACCCAGAAGAAATATTAGGTGTCGTACCTGCGAATATCAAAACACCTTTTGATGTGCGCGAACTAATTATGCGAGTTACCGATGGCTCAGAATTTTCAGAATTCAAAGCGGAATATGGTACAACGATGATTTGCGGTTGGACAAAAATTAATGGATATCCGATTGGAATTTTAGGCAACAACGGAGTTATTTTTTCTGAGTCTGCTAACAAAGCTACTCAATTTATTCAGCTCTCTAATCAAAAAAATATCCCACTTCTTTTTTTACAAAACACGACAGGTTACATGGTCGGAAAAAAATATGAAGAAGGTGGCATTATCAAAAATGGGGCAAAATTAATCAATGCAGTTTCCAATAGTAAAGTCCCGTCAATCACTTTGATGATCGGTTCATCTTACGGCGCGGGAAATTATGGGATGAATGGAAGATCCTATGATCCTAATTTTTTATTCGCTTTTCCCAATTCAAAAATTGGCGTGATGGGTTCCGAACAAATCGCTGGAGTGATGGAAATCGTGCAGAGATCCTCGGCGAAATCAAAAAGAATTCCTTACGATGAAGAGCAAGGAAAAATGATCAAAGGAATGATGATGATCGAAGCAGAATCCAAATCTTCGGTTTGGTATTCCACTTCTGAAATGTGGGATGATGGAGTAATTGATCCAAGAGAGACAAGAAATTATTTAGGATTTTGCTTAGCGATTTTATATAACCAAGAAATCGAAGGAGCTAAAAATTTTGGCATTTGGCGGCACTAAATTTTTCTTCATAGCTGGATTCTCCCGAATCCAGTCCATAAAAAAATACTGGACTCGAAAAAGTCCAGCTACCTAAGAAATGAAAAAAATAAATAAAATAGTCATCGCCAATCGAGGTGAAATCGCTTCCCGAATTATTCGAACCTGTCAAAAAATGGGTATCACCAGCATTGCCGTTTTTTCGGAAGCAGATCGAAATTCGCCTTTTGTGCTGGAAGCAGATTTAGCAGTTTTTATCGGAGAGAGTTCTCCGAGCGAATCATATTTAGTGCAAGAAAAAATTATCGACGCTGCCAAAAAAACCAACGCAGATGCCATTCATCCTGGCTATGGTTTTTTGTCAGAGAATACCAATTTTGCCAAAAAATGCAAAGCAGAAAACATCATTTTCATCGGTCCAAATCCTGCAGCAATTGATGCCATGGGATCAAAGTCTCATGCTAAAAAAATCATGGAAGAAAATGGCGTTCCAGTTATTCCAGGTTACAAAGGAGATGATCAGTCCGATGCAACTTTACAAAAGGAGGCCTTAAAAATTGGTTTCCCACTTTTGTTAAAAGCGACTGCTGGCGGAGGTGGAAAAGGAATGAGAATTGTACACCAAACTGATGAAATATTAAAAGCTATTCATGCAGCAAAACGAGAATCCAAAAATTCATTTGGGGATGATGAATTAATTATCGAAAAATATATTTCCTCCGGTAGACACATCGAATTTCAGATTTTTGGAGATCAGCATGGTAACTTAATTCACTTGCTCGAACGCGAATGTACCATTCAACGTCGCTACCAAAAAGTGATCGAAGAAAGTCCTTCGCCAATTATGACGGAAGACTTAAGAAATAAAATGGGACAGGCTGCAGTCCTTGCTGCTAAAGCACTCAAATATGATAACGCAGGAACTGTTGAGTTTATTTATGATGATAAGAGTGGTGATTTTTTCTTCCTTGAAGTCAACACTCGACTGCAAGTCGAGCATCCTGTGACAGAAGAAATTACAGGTTTAGATTTGGTAAAAATGCAAATCGAATCGGCTAGCGGAATACCGTTGTCTATTTCTCAAAATGAAGTTATTGGAAATGGGTATGCGATCGAAGCAAGACTTTATGCAGAAGATGCTGCTAATAATTTTACACCAGTTACCGGTAAAATTCATCAATTTAAAGTTCCCAACGTCGAAGGATTGAGAGTAGAAACTGCGGTTCAATCTGGCTCCGAGGTTTCGGTTTTTTATGATCCGATGATTGCGAAAATAATTGTTTGGGAAAAAAGCCGAGAAGCGGCACAAGATAAATTAGCGTATGTTTTGCAACATTTAATTTGCCAGGGCATTGCGACCAATCAAGCATTTTTATCAAGCGTTTTAGCCCAGGAAGACTTTAGGAATGGAAAATATAATACACACTTTATTGAGGAAAAAATGAACCTTGATGAAGTAGATAATTTGGAGGAATATGACTTGGGGGAGGCGGCAATTGCAGCAACAATTTTTGATTGGAAAAATCGAGAATCACAAAGAACCATCCTCCAAAATATTCCATCAGGTTGGCGAAATAGTTTTTATCGACCTAATATTGAAAAATATATTTTTGGAGAAAAGGAAGTAGCAATCAACTATCGTTTTTCCAATAACCAATTTGAATTTTCCGATGGGGAAAAAACTATTATAGTACGATTAGCTCATTTTGAAAATGAAAAAATCAGAATTGAGATCGACGGAATTCAGAAAGATTTTTCAGTTTTAAAATTTGAAAATGAATTTCATATTCACGCTCCTTCGATTGGAAATATCAAATTGAAGCAAGTCAGCCGTTTTCCCAAAAAAGAAAAAGAAAAAATAAAAGGTGGCTATGAAGCACCGATGCCTTCGCAAATTATTTCCGTGCTCGTCACACCCAATCAAGAAGTAAAGCAAGGTACTCCCCTCCTCGTGATTTCTTCGATGAAGATGGAAAATACAATTTGCGCAGAGGAAGATGGCGTCGTGAAAGAAATCTATGCCACGGAAGGAAGCAATGTAGAGGCAGGTTTTTTATTAATGAAAATCACTACTTAAACTATGGAATATTTTAACAAAAATCTTTTCTCAAATCCAATTGATGAGACTTATGCTTTTATCAAATTGAAAGAAGAGGAACACACTTTAACCATTACTTTGGATCGAGCCAAAAAGAAAAATGCCATTCATCCAAAGATGATTGATGAGTTGGCTTTCGCTTTGCAGTATGCAAAAATGTCCAAACATATTTGGGCCATTGTCATCGCTGCCGAAGGAAATGTTTTTTGTGCAGGTGCTGATCTCAAAGCTTTTATGGGTATACTTGGCGAATTCGAATCGTCGATTCCAAAAGCGAAAAAAGAAGTTTTGCTCGGCGACCTTTTTAACCAAGTACACAAACCGGTTATTGCAAAAATTGAAGGTGACGTTTATGCTGGCGGATTTTTCTTTCTGGCAGGAAGTACTTATGTCGTGGCGA
>Ga0209712_10004158_pt1 | contig 11604 bp, 9 predicted proteins | sample ArcOceMetagenome_FD_187443 | JGI IMG/M metagenome (GOLD analysis project Ga0209712, IMG submission 187443) | Marine eukaryotic phytoplankton communities from Arctic Ocean - Arctic Ocean - Greenland ARC118M Metagenome (SPAdes) (version 2) | ecosystem: Environmental > Aquatic > Marine > Oceanic...
TAAAACGAGTAGAATAAACATTTTTTTTGTACTGCGTTTTATTTTTTTAATCGGGTTTATGATCATTAACTTTATTCCTGTCCTGTGCTTTTATTTCATTTATCTGATTCCGATATCATTATTTTTCACCTATTAACTAAACGGCTTTTTAACAAGTAAAGGTACCTAAGTATGCCAAGATCTGTTTATAATCAGGCGTCATTCTCAATAAAAGAATAAAAAATGAAAAAAACAATCGGTTTAACCTTACTTACCTTTGCTCTATTAAGTGGCTGTGGCACTAATGAGGTTGCAACAACAAATACAGCAACAGATGTATCGGCGAGTTATCAAAGCATTAATAAAGAACAACTCATTAATCATATTAAAGTGCTTTCTTCAGATAAATTTGAAGGACGTGCGCCGTCAAGCAAAGGAGAAGAGTTAACGCTTGGCTACCTAACCCAACAATTAACCGCTGTTGGTTTTAAGCCCGGCAACGGTGATAGCTTCTTACAAGCCGTACCTATGGTGTCGATTGAGGCATCACCAGACATGACACTATCCATTGGTGATAAAGACTATCAATACGGACCCGAAATGGTGATGGGCTCTAGCCGTATTAGTGACTTTGAACAACTTAAAGACTCTGAGTTAGTTTTTGTTGGCTACGGTGTTAATGCACCTGAATACAACTGGAACGATTACGAGGGCTTAAACGTTAAAGGGAAAACAGTGGTTATCTTGGTTAACGACCCTGGCTTTGCCACTCAAGATCCAGCACTATTTAATGGTAATGCCATGACTTATTACGGTCGTTGGACATACAAATATGAAGAAGCGAGTCGTCAGGGAGCTGAAGGTGCCATTATTATTCATGAAACAGCACCCGCATCATACAACTGGTCGGTAGTTGAACATTCTTGGACTGGCCCTCAGTTTGGTTTCGTTCGTGAGGATTTAAATAAAGGCCGTGTTGCTGTTGAAGGCTGGGTAAATAGCGAGGTCGCGAAAGAGTTATTTGCTAACGCTGGCTTGAACTTCGAGCAAGCCAAAATTGAGGCCGCCAAGGGAAGTTATCATATCGATATGGGCGATTTAAACGCGTCTATTACGGTGAATAATACGGTAAAAGAGTCGGTATCATATAACTTTATCGCAACTTTACCGGGTAGCAGTAAGCCTGATGAGCATATTCTTTATACCGCACACTGGGATCACTTAGGTAAAGATACTAGCCTAACGGGTGATCAGGTGTATAACGGCGCAGTAGACAATGCATCAGGTACAGGTGCACTTATCGAGGTAGCGGAGGCATTTGCTAAACTCCCTGTTGCACCGGAACGCTCTATTACTATTATGGCGGTAACAGCGGAAGAACAAGGCTTATTAGGCTCTAAGTATTACGCAGCTAATCCCATTATTCCTGCCGCTAAAACAGTCGCCAATATTAATATGGATGCCTTAGGTGTTAATGGTCGCAGTAGTGACGTGTCTGTTTATGGCTTAGGTCAGTCAGAGTTGGATAACTTTCTTAAAACAGCAGCGAAAAAGCAAGGCCGTATCATTGCCGGTGACCCTCGTCCTGCTGCAGGTATTTACTACCGCTCTGATCATTTTGCTTTTGCTAACATTGGTATTCCGGCACTGTACGCTAAAAGTGGTACCACACCAGCTGACGAAGCCACTAAAGTATTACGTGCAAAACTAAATGAACGTTTAGGCGAGTGTTACCACAATCTATGTGATGAATATAATGACGCTTGGGATATGTCTGGCGCTGTTGAAGACATACAAGCATTCTATGCTATTGGTTATCAGCTATCTAAAGAAAATGTTTGGCCTCAATGGAGTAAAACATCTGAGTTTAAACGCTAAACTTATTTAACTCGCTTATTTCACTAGGGCAAGCCAAGGTGAAATAAGCGTTTAATTTTAAGTGGAAATAGGTGAGCCAACGTCTCAAATTGGATATCGTCTCCAACATGCCTGTCATCGATGGTTTAACGTTAAAATTAAAAGCCGTTTAATTTGACGGCTTTATATACACAGCGGTTGAAGCTACTCTTTTATTATTGCTTGTTCATTATATCTAGTAACGCATGAACTGTAGCTTCAACACCGGCTTTTACCGCAGGCTCAGGTGTTATTTTAAATAAAGGACTGTGATGGCTAGGTACGGCTGCACCACCTTCTGCTTCACGTTTAAAGTCTGCTGCTGGTGTACCACCTACGCCAAAATAAACGCTAGGGATATAAGGTTTGGTCGTAAAGAAACCAAAGTCTTCAGCGCCCATACCTGTTGCGCTCGGTTCAATTAGCGCTAAGTCACCCATTTTATCTGTTAAGACCTCTTTCAAACGTTTAGCTAAGGCTTTGTCATTAAATGTTGGTGGATAAGCAAACTCACTGACGTTAACTTCGGGGAGTTTATCTTCTGGCATACCTGCTGTGCGAGCTGTACCAATAGCAATACGTTTTATTGCCGACAGCAACTGCTCACGTACCTCTGGTGTTAAGCTTCTGACCGTTAACTGTAAATGTGCTCGGTCAGAAATAATGTTGTGTTTAGTGCCCGCATGAAAAGACCCTACGGTAATAACGCCAGGATAGCGAGGCGCTAATTCTCTACTGATAATGGTCTGTAAATTATTGACTATCTGTGCGCCAATTACGATGGGATCTTTACCACGGTGAGGATAAGCGCCATGGGCACCAATACCATGTACTATAATATCAACGGTATCGGCACCGGCGTATGGTGAACCTTCATCGACAACGATTTTTCCTGCCTCAATTCCTGAACCTACATGAAAGGCAAAAGCATAATCGGGTTTGCCAAAACGTTGCCAAAGGTTGTCAGCCATCATCGCTGATGCACCTGGGCCCATCTCTTCTGCTGGCTGGCCAATAAGCATTAAAGTGCCAGACCACTGACTTTTAATTGAAGCCATATGTCTAGCCGTTCCAACTAAACTAGTAATATGCACATCATGACCACAGGCATGCATAACACCGACCTCTTTACCGTTCCAATCTTTCGTTATTACTGTGGATGCATTCGTTAAGCCTGACGCTTCAACAACAGGTAAGCCATCCATATCAGCACGAACCATCACAGTAGGACCTTCACCATTTTTCATTAGCGCAACAATACCGGTACCGCCAACATTTTCTGTAACAGTAAAACCAACAGTGCGTAATTCGGTGGCAAGGCGTTTAGCCGTTTTAAATTCCATCAATGAAAGCTCTGGGTTTTGGTGGAAATGATCCCATAGCGGACCTAGATGTTGCTGATAATCTTTGTCGATTTTATCGCTAGTCGATGAAGAAAAAGCGAATGGACTAAAAGCAACTGCAGAGCTTATTAGTGCTAAAGTAAATAATTTTTTCATTGGTTCTCGTCTCGTTACAGCCAGTAAATATATTTATACCTTAATACATATCGTGACCCAAAGTCTTGCATAGCGAGCAAATTTTATTTACATTTCAATGGTTTTCTACTCATTTTATCACTCACAAACTCTACTATAAGTACCTTTAAGACGTATTCAGCCTTGTACCAAAAGTTTAGTAAATAAAGTAGTCACGCTATTATTTATTGCTATACTTCTGAACTTACCCAGCGAAAAAGACTATCTGATGCTGATTTATTTCCCAGGGTTTCTATTGGTTTCGTCAATAAAGATATTCGCACTTAGTCTTTATATAAATTTAGATAAGGTCAAAGCTTGAACATCATCATTAAGCGTACTTTATACTTTTTGTTTTCAGTCGTCGCTTTAAGTGTGGCCCTGATCTTACTGGTATTACAATCATCACAACATATAGAAGCTGTTCATCAAATTGATGCTAACTTCGCCACTCAAAACAAAAAAACTTTACAGCACATAATACAGACGATTAAATCAACACAACAGCCGGTATTATTGCATATAACTCAAAATGAAATTAATGGTCTTAGCGCTTTAGGCCACCGTACTATTCCACAATTCACTTCAAATATTGTGCTGATTGAAGGCAAAGGTTTTTTTCGCTTTTCGTATGAATTACCGCTGCCTAACTTTATTCGATTTTTAAATATTGACCTTACCTTAAATGCTTCTCACACAGGATTAGATTTCGACACAGTATATATTGGTAGCTTACCCATACCGGGTAATTGGTTAATAGCGTTAGCTGAAATGGTCAGCCCTACTTATATTGAAACAGAATTTAGTACTTCTTTATTATCAATAGTGTCTAAAGTTGATATTTCTCCTTCGAGCTTACAAATTAATATTCAAGCCCCCAAAAACATAAAGAGTAAGAACCAAAGTGCTAAAGATTCCTTATTTGCATTACGTGATCAACTAGCCCTATTTGGAGATGTCAACGATATTCGTTTTTATCACCAATCGTTGCTTGATTTTATTGATAACAATGAGAAGCGAAAGTCACTAACCCCCTATATCGCCTATATGTTTTCGGTAGCTGAAAAACGTAGTGTCATTTCAAATATCCCCGTAGCTGCAAAAGAAAATAAAGCGGCGCTAACGGCATTAGTCTTATATTTTTGCACCGATGAATTTGAATTGCTTATTGGTGATGTTTCCAATTATTCACCTAAACAAGCCTTACAACGGCTGAGATTACAAAGGAGTGTATCCTTAAGGAGTCGAGTTGATATTCAACAGCATTTTATTTATTCTGTTGCATTACAGTTGTTTGGTAATAGTGACGCCAGTGATGCTATCGGTGAATTGAAAGAGTTTTTAGACTCAAATAAAGGCGGTAGTGGTTTTAGTTTTGCTGATTTAATGGCTGATCGCGCAGGAACTAGATTGGCGATGATATCAACCCAAACAAATGAAAGTGCTTTATTAGCCCAAGAAAGCTTAGCAAATATCACAAGTGAATCCGCTATTATTCCAACGTTAGGGGGCTTACCAGAAGGGATAACTCAACAAGCCTTTGAAAAATATTACCAAGGTGTAAAATCTACCAATTATATTGCTATGTTAAGGCATATAGATGAGCAATTATCACAAATACCCTTATATCAAATTCAATAATATTTAAGAAGTGACCTACGGATAGCAATTTTAGGCGCAGACAGCTGGCAGCTAAACCTTGTTATTTGAAAACAACCTCTACGGCTCTTTCATCACGACATTCATATGAGCCCATTTCGAATTCTCGGCAAATCCAAGGACGGTTTTCATAAATTGAACACATATAAGTTTCACGATTTAAGGCCGAACAATAACCATCGTCTAAACGCAACATAGTCTCACTGCCCCATTCATCGACAGCAATATGCTTTTCAGGAACACCCGTGTCCGTAATTATCATAACTTCTAAACGACAGCAACACGCCTGACAACTTGAGCAGGTGATTGCTGGCTCTGCTACGTTTTTAATGTGAATAGTCATGTAAATCATCGCATAAAATAATTAATTATATTTTACACCAAGTCTCCCGTATTAGAAATTTATTTGGCTCGCACTATGACTTTACTTTAAAAAATATCCTAGGTAAATATTGGTAAAATTGACGACTAGATCAAAATATACCCAGGTAAAGTATTCTTAAGTAGGGACAAAGTCCCAAATAAACTTTATAGCATCAATGGAGTAAAATAATAGTGAGTTAAGTTGTACTTTATTGATCTTAGTACTATTATTACTGACTCAAAAGCTGACCACGTTCATTGTTCAGTAAAGCAACAGCCACTTTTAGCGAGTATACTGCTATGATAAATAAAGTCCCTAACAAATTAATGAACAGAAAATATTAATTATTTTTATCATGCACTTAGCTAAATTTACTTGAAGGAGTTGGGATGTTAAAAAAAATCAAATGGTTCGTCATACTTGGCTTTTTACTCATTGTACTAGCCTTCATTTTTAAGCTGTTTTTTAAAGATGATATCGGTAATGTCAGTTTAGGTATGTTTACCACCGACGATATTAAATTAAATATCATGGTCGATCCATTAGTGTCAGGAGTAACTTGTCATGTAGCGAGTATTGAAGCTGATTTAAGTTTTTCGGACCCCTCAGACTCAGCGATATCTTGTCGGCAAACAGGTGAAATAACACCTGAAATGATTTCAAAAATTGACAGATCAAAATCGGGCGAAGTGGTTTTCCAAAAATCAAAAAGTATCTTTTTCAAAAATATGAAAATACGCCGAATTTTTGATGCCAAAAATCAAACCCTAATGTATGTCTCTTATTCAACCAAAGAAACTTCTGGCAGTTATAAGCATAGTTTATCAACTGTACCGCTTTGGGGATCGAAGGCTTATCAGCTTCAATAATGCAGGTTTCAACAATAAACAGGATTAATTTTATTAATATTTCCAATAAACTCAGTTTATTCATTTAATGGCGGTGATAATGCAAAACACCAAACAACATTATGGCTGGATAACCATTACCTTACATTGGCTAATCGCCTCGGTCATTATTGGTTTATTTGCCTTAGGCTATTGGATGGTTGATCTTGGTTATTATGACCCTTGGTACACACAAGGACCCGATATTCATCGTTCTCTTGGTGTTGTCCTGTTTGGGTTAATGATTGTCATGTTTGTTGCTCAAATCATTCAAACCCGGCCAAAATCATTAGATAACCATAGTAAGTTTGAAAAAGTTGCTGGTGGAGTAACACATAAGTTACTCTATCTATTAGTTGTTATGGTACTGTTCAGTGGTTATTTAATCTCTACAGCTGATGGACGGGCTATTGAGGTATTTAAATTAATAACCGTTCCAAGTTTGGGCACGTTATTTAACAATCAAGTCGATATTGCTGGATTTGTCCATCAATACTTATCGTACACTATGATGGTACTAGCACTAATACACGCACTAGCGGCATTAAAGCACCACTTTATAGATAAAGACAAAACCCTCACAAGAATGTTAGGTTACAAAAAATAATCAATTTGAAGGAATACTATGATGATGAAAACGACAATTACAAAAACACTAATAGCATCAGTTTTTGCTGCGACATTATTATCGCCATTAGCAAGTGCCGCAAACTATGTGGTTGATCACAAAGGCGCGCATGCTTCTATTAACTTTAAAATTAAACATTTAGGTTACAGCTGGTTAACGGGTCGTTTTGACAATTTTTCAGGTGAATTTAGTTATGATGCAAAAAATATGAGTGCATCAAAAATTTCAGTAAAAATTGATACAACTAGTGTTAACTCAAATCATGGTGAACGTGATAAACATCTTCGTAGTGATGATTTCCTTGAAGTTGGTACCTTTGCTGAAGCGACCTTTACCAGTTCATCTATCACTGATAAGGGTAATGATAAGCTCGAAGTGAAAGGTTTATTTTCTTTACATGGCGTGAGTAAAGAAATCACTATTGATGCCATGAAAATTGGCGAAGGTAATGACCCATGGGGCGGTTATCGTGCTGGCTTTAGTGGCACCACAAAAATTGCACTGAAAGACTTTGCAATTACAAAGAACTTAGGCCCTGACTCTTCACATGTAGAGCTTGAATTTCACCTTGAAGGTATTCGCCAGTAAATCGATTTAGTACCAGAATAAGGAGTCTAACCATTAGACTCCTTGCCTTACTTTACCTTCCGCTCACCATAATTTATGACCAATAAAACAAATCCTAACATCACACTTAATTAAAGTATCAACATTGTATGGTGATCAAGTACAATGCAAAAAAATAATGGTCATTAATCAAGTGTGTTTCAAAATCATAAGGTCATCGATATGAAAAGTTGGGTCTTAAAAGTAATGGCCTTATTAGGTGTATTCTTCATTTTTTTATATGGCTTAATTTGGCTATTGACCCCTACTATTGCCCGACTTTACTCCAGTGAAATCTTAAAACTGGCCCTTAATGAAAACAGTTTAGTCTTATCTGAAGGGACTTCAATTCGTTATAACCCCTTTATCTCTCATCTTACTATTTCTGATTTAACACTTAATAAAGGGAATGATATCGATGAAGCGGTATTAAGTATTGAGCAATTAGATTTTAAAGTCAGTTTATATAAATTATTTACCGACCAATTCCACATCGCTGAATTTGAAATAAACGGCCTGTTTTTAAAGGTTAATATTGAGTCTGATAATATAGAAATTGCGGGAATTAACCTCAGTAACTTATCCTCTAGTAATAGCACTGCACTTGAGCCCAAGGTTTTAAAAGAAGATGCCTCAGCTTTAATTATAAAAATGGCACAATCAAATTTATATAATACCAAGATCGACATTAATTTTAATGGCGAACAACATCATCTCGATATATCAACATTAACCTTTGAACAACTCTATGCTGATCATCAAGAACAAAACGTTAGGGTAATACTTGATGCAACTTTTGATAATGCACCACTGACATTAAATTTAAATACACAACTAAATAATGGTGTGGGGAGTATTACCTCTTATACAGATATCAGTGATCTTGATGTATCTCATTTAAATAAGTTGCTCCCTGATCATATGACTTCTCTTACTGGTCGTCTTAGCTATAAAGGTGAGCAGAAAATCACCCTAACTGAAAATTCAACATCGATAGCATTTACACAGTTTGAATTAATAACAGAGCAATTAACCCTAACTCGAGGTGACGTTCACGTAGCATTAGCAGAACAAAAACTGACCAGTGATGATTTACATATTTTACTCATAAAAGAAATGCCGGCTAAAATTAAAGCGAATGCCGTCGTTAAAATAAAAAATTTATCTGTAACTTATCAAAACAAAGATCAGGTACTGGCCCACGTTGAACGCCTAACATTGGACCATATAAATTTCGATACGAGGAATTATAAACATCTGATAAAAATTAAAAGCATTAATTTATTTAAGGGGGTAGTTAGCGACTATATTGATAACGACACCTTACCTTTATTGAAATTTAATAAATTTACCATTGATGAGCTTATGGCTTCTGAACAAGGTCTATCTATAAAATTGGCGACATTGTCAAAATTATCAATCCAGGCAGAACTTGATGACAATAAAGCACTAAGTAACCTTATCGACTTCCCAAGATCAGGACCGGAAGAGATTGCTGAAGATGCAACCGTTCAACTAGTAGCACCTGAAAAAGCAACTTCCAATTTTTATTTCAAGATTGCTAAATTTAAACTTGTAGATAATGGAGATATTCATTTTATTGATAATAGTGTTGTCCCCGTTTATAAACAACATATTACAGTGACTAAACTTGTAGTGGGGCCATTTGGTAACCAACAAGAAATAGCTAAAACTTTATTTGAAATAGTCGGCAATAGTGATAAATATTCCAATTTCAGTTTCTCCGGTTTCAGTCAACCCTATGCAGATGAGCCAGTGCATCATATTACCGGGACATTTAAAGAAATTAATCTCCCTGCCATATCCACTTACATGAAAGAAACACTAAAGTATGTCTTTGACTCAGGTCACCTCGATCTATCAGTGAATACAACGATTACTGATGGTAACATTGAGGGCGAAATGGGTATTTTAATACGCGGATTAAAGTTAACCGCCGCTGATGATGAAATTAATACTATAAGCGACCACAGTGCAATACCCTTCTCTATGGCATTAAGCATGTTGGAAGATCGAAAAGGTAATGTTGAACTTGATATACCTTTATCAGGTAAAACCAGTGATCCATCCTTTGGCGTGAGTGGCTTTATTGCCTTGCTAATTAAACAAGCAACGATAAGCGCTGCTCAAGAATACCTAATGGCCACCTTTGTTCCTTATGCAAATGTTATTAGTATTGCTAGAACTGCGGTAGACCATTTACTTAAAATTCATTTTAATGATTTAGAGTTCCCTGCTGCTCAAATTATTCTTCAACCTCATCACCACCCTTTTCTATCTGAGTTTGCAGCGTTAATGGTAAATAAGCCGGATGTTAATATAACTGTATGTGGTATTAGTACGGCGGCAGATATCGGTAAACCTGCCGGTTCAGAAATCAGTAGTGACAATGATAAAAATAAGCTCAATGCAATTTCATTAGCAAGGATGAACGCCTTTAAGAGTTACATGGTAAAAACTGAAAAATTATCTTCATCAAGGTTATTACTGTGCACGCCACAAGTAGATTCAGCTGTTGATGCAAAACCTAGAATTACATTTAGTAATTAATATATAAATATAGACCATAGGAATTTATTTTGTCTAATGCTAATAGCTTGGTAATTCTCGACTTTGAAACCACTGGACTTTCTCCTACTCAAGGAGATCGCACTATTGAAATTGGTGCTGTCCGTCTTGTCAATGGTGAAGTCACCGAGCAATTTCAACAATTAATGAATCCAGGAAGGATAATTAGCCCATTTATTGAAGATTACACAGGTATCACTAATCATATGCTTAAGAGTGCTTCACCTTGCTCAAAAGTAATGGTTAATTTTGTTAAATTTATTGGTGATGATAACCTTATTGCCCACAATGCCGCTTTTGATAAACGCTTTTTAGATGCAGAACTCAGTCAAATTGATAGAGAATATCCTGGACATTTCAGTTGTTCATTATTACTTGCTAGAAGGGTTTTTCAAGATGCTCCTAGTTATAACCTCGGCAACTTAATAAGTTATTTAGGCATTAAAAGTTCGGCTGGCTATCATAGAGCTTTATTCGATGCTGAAATGACTGCTAAGCTATGGTCTGCATTAATTGAAGAGATTCAGCAAAAAACTCAACTTAATATTGTGCCATTCACTTTAATTGAGAAAATTGTTAAAACACCGAAAAAATCAGTTGCTAACCTCTTAGCTTCTTTTAAAGGCTAGCAGCAAAATTAGCGATTTCTTGTGATGTGTTTGTTGTAAGGTTTCCTTTTATTATGACTACCTGCATTGTCACCTAGCGCTTTTTTTCTGGCACGCTGTTTATCCCCACCTTTACCTTTATTAGTGTTAGGCTGTTTAGTTAAATCAGGTTCATACCCAGGTAACCATTGCTGTAAGAGCCTTACATCTAAGACTTTTTCAACTGCCTCTAACAACCATTCTTCCCCGGGACTTAATAAAGAGATAGCAAGACCAGTGTTACCTGCTCTTCCTGTACGACCAATACGATGGATATAGTCTTCAGCGATATAAGGTAACTCATAATTAATCACATATTGCAGATCAATAATATCAATACCCCTTGCTGCAACATCTGTTGCAACTAAAGCACGGGTTTTACCTGCCTTAAATTCTGCTAAAGCTTTGTCACGTGCACCTTGTGATTTATCACCATGAATTGACTGTGTCTTAATCCCATCTTTACACATCTCTTTTGCTAAGGCATCGGCACCTTGCTTAGTGCGCATAAAAATGAGTACTTGCCGCCAATTTTTTGCGCCAATAAGATGGGAAGTTAACTCTCTCTTACGATCCTCATCAACGGTGTAAACGATTTGTTCTATCTGAGCTGCTGCTGTATTACGCTCACTAACTTCGATAAGTTCGGGGTTTTGAAGTAAGGTTTTACTGAGCTTGAATATCGAGTCATCAAAGGTAGCAGAAAATAACAAGGTTTGCCGCTTGGTAGGTACCCGTTTAAGGATATTATCAATTTCATCTTTAAAGCCCATATCAAGCATACGATCTGCTTCATCAAAAACCAGTATTTCTAGGTTGTCGAGGTTTGCAG
>Ga0209712_10004160_pt1 | contig 11600 bp, 14 predicted proteins | sample ArcOceMetagenome_FD_187443 | JGI IMG/M metagenome (GOLD analysis project Ga0209712, IMG submission 187443) | Marine eukaryotic phytoplankton communities from Arctic Ocean - Arctic Ocean - Greenland ARC118M Metagenome (SPAdes) (version 2) | ecosystem: Environmental > Aquatic > Marine > Oceanic...
AAGAGCTGATACCTGATGTAGAACACTCCACCCAGCAGTACGAAAACAACCGATGCGAGTTATCCCATCAACCTGGTCGGCAACAGGAGAGGCAGATGAGGAAATTTAAATCACAAGGTCAGGCTCAACGTTTTCTCTCCTGTCATGGTGTAGTTAATAATCTATTTCGGCTTGGTCGCCATTCTATGAAAGCGAGTAATTATAGAGTGTTCCGTGACCGAGTGTTCGTTGAGTGGGATAGGGTTATTTGCGTCCAAAATTTGAGCTAGGCTGCGTAAAGTTACTTTTTATCAACTACAGTTGACAATACCGCTCAACGCCGTATTAAAATCTTAAACGAGTTCTAGAGGCAATAATGATTGAGACATAAATACCCGAAAATAGTAACATACGAATTAAATTATCATAGTGATAAAAATAAGTAGGAAACGATACATGAATAAAATGGTTTTATATATTTGCGGAATGTTATTTCTTTCTGCTTGCGCACAAAATGTGCACACTGTCGATACACACATTTCAGAGAATTTCACGGCTGAATATAGAACGTATAAATGGATACCGGATGTCAAAAAAAGGCTGGTCCCAGAAGGTGCTGAAGAATTAGTCAAAAAAACTGATGAATTATTACGTTCAAAAGGCTATCAAAAAGCACTTAATGAAGAACCCGATTTTTTAATGTCTTTTGACATTTCCACTTTGTCAAACGACGTTAAAGTGGAAAAAACTACAGGGGTTGCGGATTACGGTCCAGGCATTTCATGTAAGTCGGGTGACTGTGAATCAACTAATAGGAAAGTAACAACCCATGATAGGAGTGTCTCCGTTAATATGCTCGTGTTATTGGAATTGACAGCGCATGATAGTAAATCTAAATCAATATTATGGAACGCAACTTCACAGGTCGACCTTGTTATGGCGTACGACGCAGACGAAACAAATAGGTTGATTGACTTAGTTAAAGCCAGAAAATTAATTGATTCAGCAGTGTCAAATATGGCAAAAAAAGTTCCTTCGGTAAAAATGTGATTCGACACAATCTCAATTCTTGTGGCACCGAATTTGTAATTATTAGTTTGAATGTACAGTAACAACTTGTTGCTTTTTATATGGGTGATGGAATAGAGCGACGCGCAACTAAAAATGCGGTGTCGAACGTTTTGGGGATAAATAGCCTAGGTGGCATTTCTCCTTTGACAGCGGAGGTAATTGTAAAAAGTGATGAAGCTGAAAATATTAAGGATACGGCTTGAGAGGTTGAATAGCTTAGCTTTTTAAAATGGATGAGAAATCATTGCCCACATGTTAGTACCTTCACTCGATTTAGCGACATCTAAACGAACAACCATTCCAGCGGTTAAAGCGCGTAAAGAAAATCCATAATCAGTTTTCCAATCATCAAAAAGAACATGTCTGTTATAGGTGGGAGCGACTCTACCGCCTTCCACAAACAATACCGCTTGAATCCAATCAAGCTTTAAGAACCGCAACCAGTTAACATTTTCTACTGGGTTATAGTCCAAGGTGTAACGATACTCTGCAGAAGCATAAACGGCTGCTTTGTCGTGAAATCTGTTTTGTCTAAAGCCTCTCATACGATAGAAACCACCTAGGGTCGCGCCTTCTAAAAAAGGAGGGTTATTTACTATCTGAAATTCATTTTGTTCATTAGTATTTACCTTCCAACTCGTGGCATAGGCTGTCCAAAAGTTCAGCGCCAAAATTCTTAGTCTGGCCTGCTTGCTCGCCCCGAAAGAAAAGTACTGACTAGCTTCAAACTCAACAAAGTTCCACTGCTGTTCCGAGTCTAACCATGCTGCATCATGAGAAAAGGCAATATATTGTGAATTCCCCACAGTGGGGTTGATAGGAAAATCAGTATTGTCATGAAGCAGCCCTATCTCTATCGCATGAATTGTACCTTCAATGGATTCGGGGCCTGTTTCATAAAATTGATAACGATTAAACTGGCGCACCGACAAAATGGTAGTTCCGTTTATTAGCGGATTCCATGAATCGGCCTCTTGGTTAGTATTCGTAGGTAATCCGCGAGTTAATTGATAGTCAGCTATAGGTGTGTTTTTTGCCCTTCCAATGGGTAGGACATAATCTAGTTGTAACTCCCACCAGTTACTAGAGCCTCTAGCTTCAATAAAATCATCAAAATCAGAGTTATTTGAACCAGGTCTAACGGTGTTCTTGTCAGTAAAGCCTCTATTGGGAGGTGCATAAGCCCTCATCAAAGGGTAATCACCAATCATGCCTACCACACTGACAAAAAGTCTGTCGGAAAAGCCCAAACGATAATCCCACGCACCTAGAGCGACCCCTTTAGAATCTTCTCCACCAAAAGTAGTGGTTCCTAAAGTTAATTGTTCTTGATAAATACCGCTTACAGAGGCACCTAGCCCTAGCGTGAACCCCATGTCATCGGTTGAAAAAGCATAGGGCAACCATAACGTTTCTTTGCTCGCAGGACTTTCCGTACGCTCAATATTCACTTTGACGTTCACTGGTGATTTACCGAAGGCTACTGGTTGGTATACCTCTAGGTAAATAAATAACACTAAGCTTTTCATTACAACATTAGGATATGATGTTTTGATGTCACATTTCCTTTAAATAACAATTATTCAAATTATTGTGTAATTAAAAATCATTAACAAACTCAACTTTTACAATTCCCCCGGAGTAAATTGAATACACTAACCTTTGTGCAGCTGCTGTTTTAAATTGCTTTTTTTGCGGGAGTTGTAATTTTTTTTGATATGAAATATTACCTTCATTCCATATAACTAATGCTTCAAGCGCTAATAGCTCTTTTTCGGGGAAGCCTATTTCCGCTGTCGTACCTGAAAGAATCCCCGAAAAACTGGCTACAGCATTAGTTGGTTTATGAATGACTTTAATATCAGTAATTTCTTCTTTGCAATGATTTACTACTATACCTCGGGTTATCAAAAGTCCACTTGTGGCCCTATTTTGACACCCTATAATAAAAAAGATTAAAAAAAATAGTGAACCTTTATGTTGAACATTTACATTATTTAATAGGAAATACATAATTAATCCAACCCATCATACGTAATAATATTTGTCTCATTAGTGAAACATGCATTGGATCACTATCATGATTAATTATGACCGCTTTCCCTTGAACACCAAAAGGTAGGTTGTAATCAGATAAGTCTTCTTCGAGCTCAATAACACCTACTGCAAAGCCATGAACTGCTAATCGATTAGCAGATATCAATTGTCCATTTACTTGAAATTCACCTTCTGACATTGCAGGCAATAATTGAACAAGTTTCCCTTTAAAAACATGACCCGGAACACTATCTAAAATAACTTCAGCTTTTGTTCCTTCTTTCATTTTTAATAAAGAATTTTGCCAAAATAAGCCTGCAAAAACGCGTTTTTCATTAGGTATAAACGTCATTACGGGCCGAAGAGGTAATGAGGCTGCGCGCACACCAGGTCTTAGTGCAACCTGAGTAGCCATTCCTTTTGATGGGGCATAAATGCGTGTACTTTCTAAATCAAAATTTGCTTTATCTAATTGAGCCTGCAATTGAGCCACTTGTGGGTTCATGCCAAGTATTTCTGCATCAGCAATTAATCGAACCCTTTTTTCTTCAGATTGAGCTGCAAGGTATTTTGAATCTGCTGCTTCAAATAATTGCTTTCGGTTTTCAATATCCTGCTCTGAAAAAGGAGAATTGGTTCCCGATTTTTCATTCCCTTTAAGATAACGCTGATAGGTAGAGTAATTACGATCTCTATCTGCTTTCGATTTAGCAATATTTGCTATTGCTGTTTGTAATTGTTGATCATTTTGTAAATCACTACTTTTTGCCTCACTCAGTAGTGCCGTCACTTGATCTACTTTCGCTTGAAATGGTGTTGAATCTAGAGTGAATAATAAATCTCCTTTTTGAACTACCTGATTAGCCACAACATCTACCGTTTTCACGGTGCCACTAACATTAGGAACAATAGGAATACTGACAAATATTTCTTTCCCATATTTAGCATACGGGTGATTGTAATTCATTAACATCAACAGAGCGCCCAAAATGAACACACCGCCAAGAGCAGCCGTTGGTACTGACCATTTATTCAGAGGGATCTTAAAAGCTTTAAAGATAACTGTACAAAAAGCGGTATAGGTAAGAATTATGATTAAATCCATGGTTAAAGTGCCATGTTGTTATTCAGTTGATTCTTAATGTCAATAACGTCACTCTTTAAAGACTCTATTTCACTTTGAAGTTGTTCAATCTCATTGTTGCCATTTTTGTGTGAACTTAAACCCCAGCCTCTATCTTCTCGATATAACGTTGCCCAAATCCATAAAAATGGCCATAGAACATGTAAAGTAAATAGGCTAACCCAACCCGCTACATGTAACGCATCTTGATGTGGATGATTTCTGTGAACCGCGATTTCGTAAGGAATATCATGAATAACAATAATTCCGTAAAAAATAACTATTCCAACAAAAAAAACTAGGAATAACGCTGCATAATCCATAATAAGTCCTTTAAAAATTAAACTAATGTTTATAGAGCACCACAAAAGGTGCATTGGCCTGTCATTCCGCACATAATTTAGAAATAAAATATCGAGCGTTTATTGGCCGACATGACCGCAATTTAATTATTTTTATATGATTATTCAAAAATAAGTTGACGACGATCACGGATCTTGAACAATTACTCACTTTTGCGAGTTAATTTTCATGTCATCAGCTGTTTATACGACTAAAAGATTAGAGCATCTTGGCTTGGTTGCTGGGTTTTGTCAGGAAATTGACTTGGCCTCTATTATTGATAAAGCGCTAGACACCTCACTCCGCAGGCAAGTGGGTTATGGTCATATGTTTAGTGCATGCTATTGAATGGACTGGGGTTTACCGGACGAACATTGCATATGCATAGCGAGTTCTTTGATGACAAACCGGTTTCCCCACTGATATGCGAAAACCTCATGTCAGCAACCTTAAAGCCACCCAGCAATGTAGTGGCTTATGCCGCATTGTATGTCAAGGGCACCATCGTTGAATTGAATGCACTGGGCCAAATGTTTATTAAGCGCTTATATGGAATATGCTACTATTTAGTCTAAATAATAATTCAGGTATGAAATTTTGATGAAACCAATCTATAACACACTCATTTTTCTTTCAATAATATTATTAACTTCATGCTCAAGTAACACCCAAAAAACCACAGAAAAACAAGAGCCTACGTTACTGCCTAAAGTCACCAAGCCTTGTGATAAAATTAATGCCTTAATTAACGAATATGACAATGATTTCAACAAAATAAAATTAAAAATGATAACGACTAAATATAGTCGTATATGGAAAGCTAAATATCATTTAGTGGGTGATAACTGCCAAGTTTGGGCATGGTTTGGCAACAAACATACTTATTCCTGTAGCAATACAGCTCCTAATAAAGTAATTGCTGAATATTATTTTCAAAATGCAAAAAATACCGCGAAGAGTTGTTTAGGAACAGACTGGGTTATAAAAGAAAGTGCCAGGAAAAATGATGAGGGCTATAAAGTTGAATTTAACAAAGAAGGTTCTGATTTAATGCTTGCTGCACACATGGCACCCACAGCAAGTTTATTTAAGTCTGGGTGGACTGTTTATTATTATATTGGAAGTGTTTCACAAGTTGAGTAAAGTTTATCTCAAGAAGACTAGGATAATTTTTATTTTTTTGTCAAAAGACCTCCTAAATTCTACAATTGAGGTTGATTAAAATTCACACAAGGGAAGTGAAATGAAAAAATTACAGTATATAAAAACAGGTTTTATTTTGGCTGTAGCTACACTTGTTATAGGTTGCCAGTCAATAGATACCCCGCCAGTATCTCCTGAGGGCATGCAATTAAACCACAATACCCGTTCAACAATTGAGTACAGAAAAGAAGGTGTTAACTTTGCTGATTATAGTAAAGTGCAATTTGCTCCGAGCACGGTGGCTTTTAAAAATAATTGGCAGCGTGACTACAACCGCAACCAGGCTAGCCTGTCATCACGTATAAAAGACAAAGATGTTGTACGTATTAAAGAAGCTGTCAAAGTACTGCTAGAAGAAACGTTTAAAGCTGAGTTTGGCAAAGAAGCCGATTATCCCATTGTTGAACATGCTACTGCCGATACGCTTTTGTTAAAACCCTCCATAATTGACTTAGATGTGAATGCTCCAGATATCATGACGGCGACTAATAGAAGAACTTATGTTGATGAAGCAGGGCAGGCTACCTTGTTTTTAGAAATCTATGATGCAGTGAGTGGCGAAATTTTAGTTCGTATTACCGACACTAAAACAGTAGGCGATAATCATGGTTTTCATCAATGGGCAAATCGCGTCACTAATACCGCTGATGCCAAACGTGTCATCAAAAAATGGGCAAAATCTTTACGCACAAAATTTGACCAAGTTCACACAAAATAAATGGTTCACTTGAGCGTTATAAAAATACAATTTTTAGCAATGTGCAAAGTTTGCACATTGTGCTCTTAGTAACATAGCAGTAGTTATTATCATCAAAATTAATTTGCATAAAACTTTGGGGTTATATGGAAATCATGAACGTTTCACATCTAACTATGCTGACAACAATCCTCTGCTGTACCTCCTTTTTCGCATTCTCTTCTCAAGAAATAAATGATAAAAAAGAAGAAAAAATACTTACGTCAATTAAACAGCAATCTGAAGTGTTGCAAGATAACATAAACACAATGATGCAAGACTCCGCATCTTGGTTAGACAGCTTAGCCAATAATAATAGCCAGACTAGCGAGGGTGCTGCAGCAACAGGCTATCTACAATTGGGTTGGTTGCCCAGATCGGCTGATTGGTCTGAACTTGATCCAAAGTTCAAAGTTCGTTTAAGCTTACCTCGATGGAACGAAAGAATAGCATTGGTGTTAGATAATGATGATGAGGATGAGTTGCTGTTGGACTACGAAGCATCTTCATTTAATTCAGACGATGACCCTGAGAAACTTAATATTGCATTGCAGTATATAAAGACGTTTGACTCGTTAACTAAAGTGAAATTTCGGGCCGGGATCTCTCGCAATCAATTATATGCTCGAACTGAAGTAAAGTATCAATGGTTGACCGAGAATTACACCGTGACAGTTGTCCCAAGACTTGACTATTTTAAGCGTGATGGCTGGGCACCGAGTGTTAAAAGTTCAGTGGTTTATCCATTAACTGATAGTGTTTTATCATTCTCTGCAAGTTGGCAGGAAATAGAAAAAGAAGAAAGTTCAAGACAAAAAATCGGTTTGTATTATATTGGCAAAATAGGGGATGCGGGCGAGTTAGTAAGTGGTATACAGTATTCCAATAATGAAAACTCAGAAGAAAGTTTACTCTTATCTATTCGTCATCGAACCTTACTCTATAAAGATTGGATGTTCTTTGAGTTAGAGCCTTTTGTTGAATTCAGGCAGGAAAATGATTACAGAAGGGAGTTCGGTCTTGCAATACGGTTAATCTCGTATTACGGGAAAGAGTAAGGTTTTCATATTGTCTTCTTTAAATATAGGATTGTAATGGTATTTTATCTAGCATTTAATTATAAGCGTCTATGGCTCTTTGGGGGCTTCCTCGCGCTTTTCCAATGGCGTGTATAGCGCACCGCTGATTTGATAATACGTACGAACGGGTTGTTGATTTGTACCAGGTCGCCCCTTGACTTTGTAAACCGGCACTTCAAGCACTGTGGCTTCGACTGCCAGCGTGGCTTGTTTTTCCTGCCATTGCTCAATCGCTGCAAGGGCGTCAGTGTGACAAGCAAACGCTTGCTGACACAATTTTTTGAAGGTCTTGCGACCCCCTTCTGCCTGCTTTAACATCCGAGAATTTAGGCTATGCTGTTCTCGTTTCGTTGTTTGCTCACTACGGATCAGTAACCATTTCTACTCAACATCACCATAATGGTTAGTGTGACAGACACCCTGGTTGAGTATAAATGGGTGAATTCACAGGGGCGTTTGAGGTGGCCATCGACCTTTTCGGCAATTTTCTGGTACAGACCGGAAACGCCTGCATCATCGAGCGCATAAAGGCAACGGCCCAATGCATCATCGTTGATATGTGATGCCTCAACCCCTTCGCCAATCAGTCGAGAAACCGCTGATGACATGAAAATTCAATCGCAAAAGTGAGTAATAGATCAAGAACCCTTGATCGCAGTCAACTCATTTTTGAATAATCATGTGAAAATAATTAAATCGCGGCCATACCGGTCAATAAATGCTCGATATTTTATTTCTAAATTATGTGCGTAATGAAAGTTAAATAGCACCTTGGCTTGGCGATAAAGTGCCAACAATCAAGGAACTACTACTGGATATTGACAGACCTTATATTTAAAACTAGCTTATTATCTAGGCAGGTTGCTTGTCCATGGATCAAAAGTCTGTTCAAACTTTGAAAAGGAATAGTACAAATGAAGAAAAGGACCCTAGCAGCATCTTTAGCTTTTCTTATAGTGGCTAATTCAGTATTTGCTACAGACGTACCGTCAACCGGCGATAAAAAAACTGACTATTCACCTTACACCAATAATAACTTTCCCCAAAATGTCTACTTTGGTGATACTCATTTACATACCTCTTTTTCAACCGATGCTGGAATTGTTGGTAATATGGTTGGATTAGATGTCGCTTATCGGTTTGCCCGCGGTGAGGTGATAACACAAAGTCATGGATTGAAAGCGAAATTGCAGCGCCCACTGGACTTTTAGGTCATTACGGATCACGCAGAAAATCTTGGACTGGCTCAGCTAATACGCGAGTCAAATCCCGACTTACTAAAAAATGCCTTTGGAAAGAAAGTTCATGACTTAGTTAAAGCGGGAAAAGGACCACAAGCTGATAACGAATGGCTTAAAGTACTTAACGCAAATAACGATCCATTAAAAGGCTCTAAGGCAATTAAAACCATGTGGTAGCGAATTACCGCGGCTGCTGAAAAGTACAATGCCCCAGGTTTGTTTACTGCAATGATTGGCTTTGAGTGGACTTCAATTCCTGATGGAGCGCCTGTAAGTATTCAAGAACGCGCCTACACTTCACCGATTTGGTATACACCAAAAAGTTAATTAAGGATAAGTAAAATGAGACATTATTTAGGGTTTGGACTCACTAGCATTGCAATATTGGTGCTTTCGGCTTGTGATCAACAAGCACCACCAGCCACAAAGTCAAAAACATCTGCACCGCAACAGGAATCGATTGCCAAGGCAGAACCGGCCGCTTTGGCCAAGCAGGTTGCTATCCCGGCGGATAAAAAACATTATTCACCGAACGTAGGTGATACCTTCCCGAATAATGTTTTCTTTGGTGATACGCATTTGCACACCTCCTATTCAACTGATGCCGGCATGGTGGGTAACACTCTCGGTCCAGAAGAAGCGTATCGGATTGCCCGTGGTGAAACCGTCAAGGCGAGCTTCGGTGAATACGTCAAACTTAAAAGGCCGCTAGATTTTGTGGTCATTGCTGATCACGCTGAAAACCTTGGATTAGCACCGGCAATTAGTGAGGGTAATCCAAAATTACAAGATTCCGAATTTGGTAAGAAAATATCTAAGCTTGCATCAACACCAGGTAAGGAAGAAGACGCCTTTGACCTGTGGGTTGGAACGGCCCTAATTGAAGGCAGAAATCCGCTGGCTGGTTTGGGTTTGGAACAAACCTATTGGCAGAAAAGCACCGCAGCAGCCGAAAAATTCAATGAGCCAGGAAAATTCACTGCACTAATCGGCTTCGAATGGACATCAGCGCCTGGCGGTAATAATTTACATCGCAATGTCATTTTTAGAGGTGATAAGTCTAAAGCTGACCAAATTGTCCCCTTAGCCTCTTACGACACTGATGACCCAGAAAAACTTTGGGCATGGATGGCTGATTACGAAAAGAAAACCGGCGGAAAAATGTTGGCTATTCCGCACAATGGTAATGTGTCACAAGGTTTAATGTTTGATGACGTCACTCTTACTACTAAGAAGCCGTTAGATAAAGCCTATGCCGAAAGCCGTATGCGTTGGGAACCTCTTTATGAAGTTACCCAGATGAAAGGTGATGGCGAAGCACATCCCTTTCTCTCTCCCGATGACGAGTTCGCCGATTTTGAAACCTGGGACACAGGATCTTTTGGTCCAAAAACCACAACCAAAGAACACTGGCCACGAGAATATGCACGCGAAGCCTTTAAACGCGGACTGGCTTATGAGAAGACATTGGGTGCTAACCCTTTCAAATTCGGATTAATAGGGTCAACTGACAGTCATACCTCTGTGCCGAGTGCGGAAGAAGATAACTATTTTGGTAAAGTTAGTTTGCTCGAACCTGGTGCTGGTGAAACACGTTATGAAGAAACCATTATTGGTCGCCCCAATCCTGATAAGAAATCACAAATTACAGCCACTCGAGTGAGTGCCAGTGGTTTAGCCGCAGTTTGGGCGCGCGATAATACTCGCGAAGCGCTTTGGGATGCAATGAAACGCAAAGAAGTATACGGCACCACAGGAACACGCTTAAAGGTTCGTGTGTTTGGTGGATTTGATTTTTCGGCCGCAGATATAGACCGCATGGATTTTGCTGAAGAAGGTTATAAGCGTGGTGTGCCAATGGGGGGGGATTTAACAACCTCACCTTCAGGTAAAGCGCCTGGATTCCTCGTACGAGCGTTACGTGATCCCGATGGAGCCAACATCGATCGTGTGCAAATCATTAAAGGTTGGTTGGATGCTAAAGGCGAAAGCCAAGAAAAGGTTTATGACTTAGCTGTTTCTGATGGTCGTAAGATCGGTGCAGATGGTCGCAGCAAAACCCCTGTCGGCAATACTGTAAACGTAAAAGAAGCCTCTTACTCAAATTCAATTGGCGACGCTTATCAGCAAGCCTACTGGCAAGACCCCGCATTCGATGCCAAACAAAAAGCATTTTATTATGTGCGTGTGATCGAGATCCCTACACCACGTTGGACTACCTATGATGCAAAACATTTTGGTCGCGAGCTTCCTCATGGTGTTCCAACATCCATTCAAGAGCGCGCTTACACATCACCGATTTGGTATACACCGCAATAATGTAGTGCGTTAAAACAAGGAGAAGAGCGATATTTATGATTGTTTCGCTTACTCCTTTCGCGAACGTTATAGCGATTATCTGATTAAATTTAATGAGACTTAAAATGATGAAAAAACTACCCATATTTATCACCTTCACTGCTGTACTTTGCCTGGGAGCTTGTGGGGAGAAGACAAGCGTTCCAGAAAACAAGGTAATCGCTACCCCTAAGCAACAGCTTGAAAAAATATCTGAAAAAGTACAACAGAACCCTTCGAATGACGTTTATTTCGGCAATCTACATGTGCACACAAGTTATTCGTTTGATGGCTATACCAATGGCTCGGTAACAATACCTGATGATGCTTATCGTTGGGCAAAGGGCGAGGCTATCAATGGCGGCGGGGATGGTTCGAAGTTGAAAATATTGAAGCCTCTGGATTGGTATGCGGTTTCAGACCATGCGGAATATCTGGGTCTTTTCAAAAAA
>Ga0209712_10004161_pt1 | contig 11597 bp, 6 predicted proteins | sample ArcOceMetagenome_FD_187443 | JGI IMG/M metagenome (GOLD analysis project Ga0209712, IMG submission 187443) | Marine eukaryotic phytoplankton communities from Arctic Ocean - Arctic Ocean - Greenland ARC118M Metagenome (SPAdes) (version 2) | ecosystem: Environmental > Aquatic > Marine > Oceanic...
TTTCTCTGTCTGTCTGTCTGTCTGTCTGTCTGTCTGTCTGTCTGTCTGTCTGTCTGTCTGTCTGTCTGTCTGTCTGTCTGTCTGTCTGTCTGTCTGTCTGTTCTGTCGACATTTGATTTTTGCCTTCGGCCTTCCTTCTCCTTCTTGTCTCTACTTCTATTCTCCACAAGAAAAACGTCCAGGAGCCAACAAGAACAAAGCAACACATAATCAGTCTCAGAGACAGCATCAAAGCATCAAAGCATCAAAGCAACAACCGACCAAGAAGATGAGAGATCGCCAGCTACTTCGGTCCAAGACTGCATGCGCTTCAGTGGCAGGGCTGCTACCGAGCGCGTTTGGAAATAGGCCTGATCTAATAGTGTCATCTCACCTTGGAGGAATTGAATCTACTTCCGGTCTGGCATACATTGTAACTTCCTCCAATGATATCGATAGCACTAATATCGTCGAGGATTCCTCTCCGTGTGCAACAATCTATATTTGGAAACAGGACATTGTTTCTCTGTCGGAAGATATCGCTCCTTCGGATGATTCGCCCATTTTGGAATTCACACATCCTCGTGGTTGTTGGAGTAGTAGTACGAGTAGTAGTAATAACGAAAGCAGCAGTAGCAGTAACGGAAATACGAAGAAGATGGTGGTTCTGACCCCATCATTTTCAAGCGGTAACTATGCCAGCAGTCAAAAGAGAAACGACAATGTCTACAGCGGCATGAGTCTTTACTGGGCTTCTCCAGATGGAAACATTTGTTACTGGAATGATATATCCGAATCTGGACGTGGCTGCGATGTGTCTACTTCGCTCCCACTCGAAGATGGCGAATCTATCACTTTCGTTGCATATCATGAAGCCACTGGAGCGGGATCTATACTCGCTGGTACAACCATGAAGAGAACCTTTCATGTATGGAAAAATACAAGGCCTCTGGAACTTCAGGCTAGATTGCTTTTGAGTGATGATTTGAAGGGAGGAGGACAAGATGGAGACGGAGATGGTTCCCAAGGGATTCTTGGTGGTTTGTATTCCAAAATATTCACGCCGAGTAAACCGAAGCGATCGCATGTAGACGATGGTATGGTTTCATTGAAAGCCAAACCGAGTATTGTGGGTGTGTTCAACTATGCCATTTCCAAACAATTGTTCAGCCCCACAAAACGGTCCAAGCATTATCATCCAAACAGAGACTCTCAGAGTTTCATCTATACCATTGCAAGTGATGGAAGTGTAGATACTTGGACTTTGAAGTTTGATACCGAGGAAGGAGTTCATCTGGCTCGACATATTGGAATCGTCAATGTCTCGTCCTCAATAGCATTAGAATTGAACTCGGGGGAATCTCTGATGGAGGCAATCATTGTCGACGCAGACATCGATACTCGATCTGATTCAGCATCCATTGTGGCCTGTGTCAAAGCATCCGTATCAGGTGCAGCCGAAGGCAAACAAATTTGCCGATACTACATGGTTCATCTACCGATTGATGTAGAGAGTGGTTTGGTCAAGGCTGGAGAATCCATTTGGTTGAGCAGGTATGCTTATGATGCAATCAGTTCAAGGTCCAATCCTGTGGTGTGTGCAGGTCTAGTGACCGCATTTGAACAAGTGGAAGGGGAATATTCTCCAGTTGTTTATTCTGTATTTCAGCATATGCACAATGGGGGGCATCTTCCGGTCACTGTATCAGCTGTTCGCTTTGCTGCGAATAACTCCAGTTCCAGTTCGTTTGTAGATATTGATTTGGACCCACAAGTTGCTCCGCATGTCCCCGCTGGCGCTCTTCAGCATGATAGTGCTACTGACGGATGTAATATCATTTGTACCACTGCATGTATCATCAATGTGAGGGCGACATTCCCTGTCATTACGGGCACAAATACCAGGCAGCCAACCACTCCTTCCAAGGTTAGTGAAGAAATGGTGGATGTAGTTGCTGGGCATCTCTTCAGTGCCTTCCAAACACATCTAAGGAAGCAAGAATCGCAGAATAATTTACCATTGTCCCCTCGTATGGAACGGAATAATCGCTCTCCATATTCCAAGACGTCCTACTCTTTTTTGCCACCGTCGATTATGAGTGCAAACAGTGCGACGTTGAGTTGTGCTGTTGTGGCCGTTTCGACCCAGCTTGTGGATCAAGCTTCTTTATCTTCGGATACTACCGCAGCCTTGGATGTTATTGACGCCAAAGTTCAAATGCATCAGAGTTTTATTCAATACTTGGTCCATGCTGGGATCTACAAAAGGGTCACGTTCAAGGGAAGATTATCACTCCGAGACAGAGGAGAGATGATGTATGCCATTGGAGGGCTTTTGAATAGTTGGAACGTTATATTAGAAGCCGAGAGTAGAAGTCAGAGTTTTCACGAAGCTTTGAATCAAGAAGGGGATCATAAGGATGATATTCTCTTATTCGGCGAATCGTTAAAGGGGATTGAGCAGAAGGTGACGCTATTCCCGGCGAGCCTTTTATCTCTTCAGAAGAAGGTAATACCAGGCACGATGAACGGGGAAGCATCTTCGTCTACATGGCTGTTATTTATTTTGCTCAAGATTCATTGCGAGTCTTTCCAGAATGCCATCATGCATCGAAATGAACAGTCTGAAAAACTATATGATATATCGCATAGTGAAGATACATCCGTTTACCATGAGAATGGAGCCAGTCCATGGACATCGAGCGAAGACGCCTTGTTCAACGTTGAATATACTCTGCAATCGCTTCAAATTGCAGCTGCTGAAAACAAGAATGCTACGGAAATATTGCAACAGATGAAAGAAGTTCTTGGCGAACCTGTTGAGCAGTTAGTTTCAAATATGCTCGAGGGTCATAAAGACATTTCATCTTCCAAGCGAAACGAAGCAAAGTACGACAACGCCAAAAATCTTGCGTATGTCTTACTGACAGCATTTTGTTCTGCCGAGGTCGCATTTGAATTATCGTTAGCACATGCTTACTTTTTGGGAGTTGTGGAATTGTGCCACGAACACTCGAAACATAGCAAATACGATGCAAACTTTGATCTTGTTCCTCTCATTGATGATAGCCACAGTGCGGGGAAAGCATTTTCCGAAAACATCGACCTCGAAAGTGGCCTTTCATTTCAAAAGTATGTCTTCCGCTGGCACGCAGACAAAGGTTTGTTTGGAACGCTTCTCCAACTTGGAAATCACTGCCAGAGCGTCTTGTCTGAATACATGGAAGAAGATGAGCGTCTTTCGCACTTGCGCTGGATCCAAAATGTAAAGACGGGTCACTTCTCCAGAGCCGCTACGGGATTGATGAGCCAATCTTCAGAAGGCCTCGTCGCATTCAAGGATAAATCAGGGAATCAGTCACTGCAGAATCGTCAATTAGTCTTGAGCCTTGCGAGACTTAGTGCGATGACTAGTCAAGAAAACAATGCACAAATAAAGAATGTTCAGGCGACTGCAGAAGAAAACCTTGATCTCTACGCTGCACAAGAATCTCTCGCTGATATGGTTGATTATGACGTCTGTGGACGCGTCATGGCCCCTGACAGTTTGATGGATCTTGCGATGGATCTAGTTAAGTCCACTAACAATACCGAGGATAAAGTGCGAGCCGCTTTGGCCGGACTAACCATTGCGAAAGCCATGAGCTCAATAAGTTCCATCGATAACAGCACCCGCCAGTCGCATATTGCAAAGGTCTGGGCTTCTGCAATCGACATAGAAATGCAGAGATGGCTCGATGTTCTTGATCAGTGGTCTCTCCTCTCTGACAATGACAGGGCCTTACGAGTTGGGAATACTGTATTCTACAATATGGCTGCACAGTACTACTCAGATCCACTTGTCAAGAAAAATGACGATGTTGGTTTCACCCTTGTGCAAGAGGAGGTACTCAGACTCCTTGCAATTCAGCAAGTTGAATTCTCGCAAATGCTGTCTTCAACTTTAAGTTACTGTGGTGTGTCTCCTCAGTGAGAAGTGGGGTAGAATCCATAATAACGAGTAATCATCAATTCAAAATGGGAGTTTAATATTCACAAAGTGTTTAGTTTGTTAGCGTCGATCGTATCTCTGCACTCTGACCAACAATATCACCGGTCAACAATGAGCAAAAAAGATCCTGCTCCTCCACGTTCAAAATAAAGACCTCACAACTATTAACGCCCCCAGAAAGCAAAGTTGAAAAGAAATGAGGTGGCTTTCTTTTGCGATTATGAGAGAAAGCATATCCATTCTCTGGCCACTTTGTGAAGCAAATTCGAGGCACAATGGGAGAACCTCTGAGGAGGCCAATCATCGACCCAGCAACGGTACCAACAAAGACAGATAAACAAATGAAACCAATGGTATTGTATGCATTCAATTTCTCTCTGAAATTCATTGCATAGAGAAGCAGAGCTAAAATCACGGATAGTATCGTGGCATTGGCTGTTGTATGCGCAACAGAAGGCCTGGAAAATGAAACCCCGAGCTCGTCTCGTTCTGTGGCCGACAAGGAACAAAGTGTGTTCAGGGAGAGGAATACTTCAACTGCCCACATTGGTCCTAATATGGACCTACACAGTGCCGAAACGCCAAAAATGTGTAGCATCATGACATAATCTTCATGCGCAATTCGGAGAGCCTTGACAAAGACGAGGCTGAGCAGAAAGGGATACCCACCGAAACAAATGGTCACGAAAAGTGACCAGTAAAACCGTTTTGAAATAATTTGCATTTTGCCAATATCCATCAATGGAATTACATCTGTATCAAGCAGGAGCAATTCATCTTCATTAGTTGCATCAATTTCAATCTGTGTTTCAATGCAAAATGGCCAGAACTGGAACACTGTAATTGCGAGTGTTCGCACTGTCCAAAAATCCATGGACAGGCACAGTAATAGATAGCCCGTGGAAGGGGCACTAGATGAATAAAAGGTTTGCCACCACCAAACAACGTGCCATCCCATGTAGGCAGCAATCAGACAAAGAGGAGTGCAAAGAGTTGCTACTGCAAATATTTGCCAACTTCTACATTTCGCGTACCGAAATTCTGTCTTCAGCGGTGTTCCAAGATTATCAGAACCATCAACCTTATTTTGGCAAGACTTTGGGGCATTCTTCCAACGATGATAATCATGAAAGATTTTTTTAGCAATCAACAATATGCAGCATAAAGTAATGTAGATATCCACAGTGCGTAATCTAAACTGACTGCCATCCAGTATATTTGGAAAGACAGCACATTGTTCCGTATCGTATTCGCACTGTTTCTGATGTACAGACTCTATTCGTTCTTGAAGGCTCGCCTGATAAAGATCACTGTCATAATACGTAGCTTCAAAGAAGCTGAATATTCGAACATCATCAATCGACCAGAAATCTCTTTGCGGATCGAACATTGTCTGTTCCCATCTGAACCGAGTCGAGTTCGTGAAGGCATCCTCTGGAAGATCTTCCTCCACTAGTGAAAAGTAATCATTTCTATACTTCCAGATCGGGTAATTTTTAATAGGCTGCCACCCCAATCCTCCATCAATACTATATTGAAACGAAACCTTCCCCTCAAAAGATGTCTTGCATTCAGTCGCCAGTTCATTCTCCACAATCGGCGCTAGCTTCAAATAGAATTCCACACGACCCCCATACCTCATATCCAGATCTATAGTCTGTGCATACCGATCTTTCACACCACTAAATACAAGCGAGGCATTCTTTCTCCCGGATTGAAAATCCCCATGTTCAAGCTCATAGGGTCGCGTAATATAATTCATTCCACAAATACCAGATGCTTTGGCATTTCCCATTTTTCCCCATTTTGCACTCTCCATCAAAATCGAGTCAACGCTATAATCTGATGCATTCATCCAATAGTCAAAGTTATCTTCAAAGACGTATACCCCTTGTCTTCTTGATGACGATGAAGATAGCGTTGATTGCGACAGCAACTCGGTCGCATTTGTATTCTTTTGGGCACAAAGGTCAAAACCCAAGGTCTTGCCGCTCCACCGATACAACTCTGGATCAAAAATGCATGCGTTGCCAATCACTTTGTTGACAGATGCATTGACAGTACAGAATTGGTAAGATGTAGGCATACCAGAAGCAGGACCACCCCAAAAGTCAAGACAAACAGGCTTTTCACATGTTGGAAACCATCCATTGCAACTATGTCCCCAAACAGTGGAAGGCTTGGTAATGTAATTCACAACCACCATTCCGATCAAAGTCAAAATAATGAGCAACACCGAAATGGATATCAACCAAGTTGCCACAACAGCCATTTTAGTAGGTCTTTGGGATTGGACATTGACTCCTGACCTATAATTTGATGCATTGCATCCAGGGCATGCATTTGATTTATAATAGCACGACCGACAATAATACTTAAGGCAGCATCGACGAAACTTTCCATGTTCGAGGCAGCCGTGGCACTCTTCTTCTTCTGGATACGCGGAGGCGCCCTTCTTTCCACGCGAACGGATTGCTGTCATCATTCCATTACCAAGTTTGGAAAGAAGCGTATCCTCCGTTTCACACATTGCCGAGGCTGGAAAAAGAGTTTTATAGCACGAATCGCATAAAAAGCTTTCGACGAGAGGACGAAACGTTGGTTTCTTTTCGGCATCGTTGCATTGTTGACAAAGAGACTTTTGTTCCAGATAAGGTGACTTTTTTTGGTTGTCTTCTGCCTTTAATAAGTCCACGCGTGTTTTCCTCCGTGTGAACGTCCTCATTGATACGTTGCTTTCTTTCGACTTACGGTCAATATCAAGTTGAGACATTGACGGGAGAAACCAAGTTCAAAGTAAACGTTACCGTTAGGATGATACCAATCAAGATTTCAGATAGAAGATTGCTCGAGCCACTTTCCAGTTTGAAATTTGAATTTGAAATTTATATTCCCAACCCAACAAGGTACTAAAACACACATATCTAGATTTTCCGATACATTTTCGATGCTTTCAACATGGTGGTAATACCGTACGGTACCACCTGGTAAGTGTATTCTATCAATCAAAGAAGCTAGCAACTTGTTGGTAGAGAGGTTTCATTGGCATATCCCTTATAATATTCAGCATTATTCCAGCATGAGTGGCTCGATTTTCAAATCGAGCTCAAAATCATTGTTTCCTCATTTTTTCATGAAAATCGCATTCTTGTAGTTGAAGATATCTTTGGTGACGTATACCGCGTATATCTACGTAATTTGGTCCGTAGCGCGAAAGAATTTGCAACCCTTTTTTGGTTTCGCTTCATCAAGCAATATTGACTTTTATCACGGCCACTTGCTCAAATAGATCACCACCATGAAGTCTGTTGCTATCCTATCCCTACTCGCTGGCTCTGCCGCTGCTTTTGCACCTTCCCCTGTTAGCAATGCTGCTACTTCCCTCAAGGTTTCTGCTGACCTTAATGGTATGGTAGGAACCAGTGCTGAGACTGGAGGAAAGATCGTAAGTCCAAGTTGACGATGAAGGAACCACTGATTGATTTTGCTCCCATGATACACGTACTGTGACAGTGGATCCAGTATATATATGCTATGCATGCAATGTATACTACATGTATACACGGCCCTCTGTACATGCGTGTACCGGACTTTGTTATCACATCTCGTCTCTTCTTATTGATGTTTGCATTTGAGTTTAGCGATACGTTTACTCATTTACAATCTCTCTTTTGCATTTGATCATCATCAGTTCGATCCTCTTAACCTCAGCGACTGGATCCCTGCTGACCGCGCTCGTGCAGCTGAGCTTGCTAACGGACGCTCTGCTATGCTTGCTACCGTAGGATACGTTTTCCCCAAGTACTTCGGACACTTTGATGGAAGTGTTTCCGTTGACGATCCTATTGCTGCTATTGGACAGTCTGATCTTCAATGGTGGGCTCAATTTGTTATCTTCTGCGGAACCATTGAGGCTTACAAGTACCGTCAGGAGCTTGATGGAAAGTCCTCTACCGGAGGAGGAGAGCCTGCTATTGACTGGATGAAGATGTACCCCGCTGACGAGAAGGGACGCAAAGAGATGGAGCTTAAGGAGCTCAAGAACGGACGTCTTGCTATGCTTGGAATTGCTGGATTCGTTTCTGTGAGTTTTGCTTTATCGAATTGAAGCAATGGACTCTTTTGTCAGATTATATTATGCTTCATGATACTCATCTTTTTTTCTAATACAACTTCTCGATTGCATTTAGGCTCACTTCATCCCTGGAGCTGTACCTGTTGGACCCGGATTCTAAGTCATCAATATGATTTCTACAAAAACATAACGAATGGAAATGAAGAAGGTATAGGACGGACAGCTAAATGAATCCTGCAGTGAGAACAACAAACGAATGATCTTGGTGTAGATGGATTTTATCGACAAACACTTGTTTTGCTTTCGAATTTATGATGCTCGGAAAGAAACAGGCTATGCAAATCAACTGAATATTTATTTTGGTTTGCATTATTCTTTGGGACAACACAATAAGTGCCACAAATAAAAAGATCACTTTTTGTCCATCTGTGTAGTGTAGGTTTTTCATTAAACTTTTCGTGTGTCGTTCGTATCATATGTTATACATAATATATGAATATGCATGCATAGTTTGGTAAAGGTCTCGTCCATCTTCTTACTGGGGATACTGAGGGACATCCTTTGTAAGGTTTCCGGCTTTCTTCAAACTCTGGCCTTCTCTCAATTCTTCAATACCCCAGACTTCCATTGCCTCAATCTTGGACGAGAATGGAACGTCCATGAATAAGGACTTGCACCAATGAAAATGATTTGAAATGAAGAGGTCTGGGGTGTTTCCATCATTTGCAAAGAATCCAGATCCGCGGAGTTCCTCTCCATGATCCGTCGTTTGTACCACGTTGTGCCTCACAAAGAACTTGGTCGTCGCTCCTTTCGAATAATGAATGCGAGCAGATGGCTCTATCTCGAATAAGAAGTAGCCAAACTTCCATCCGGATTCAGCAACTCTGTGATTGAAGAATGTTGCATGATATTGTTTGAGAATCACGAAGCAGGAAAATAATAAAATGCATGCAAAATGATGATGATGCTTCTGTAAGGCTAAGCAATTTTTTTTTAACTTACGCTCCGATAAGATGACCTGATTCAATCTTGATGACAAAGATGGAAGGGCCTACGTGATGCCCCATTACATGCTCGAGTGATCCAATACTATAATCCTTTACAGTCGACGAAAAGAGGCGGCGCCACTGGTAATGAAATAGAAGGCATGCATAAATATGGTGAGATTATTGACCTCAACGAACGCTGCAAACAAGAAAATTTTGACTTTTTAGACTTACCTTTCCACCAAGATCGGGAGACATGCAGCTGATGGCAAAGAGGTTCGCAGCATTATTGTCACTGAAAATGGAGCTAGAGTCAAGAAGCTCTGGGTTTGTAAAGGGTGGAACCTTGGAATGGGATGACTTTCCATGGAATACAAGATTATGGACAAATCCAGCCATGGTGCTTCCAATGTGAGGAACGCACTTCTTTCCCCAATCAATGAACATTTGTTTTCCAACTCTCCCTCCCTTGGTCTTTACCATACCCGAGAGAGATTGTGTTAGGCCCTGTAGAGCCATCGGTTGTTTGGCCAACTCCAAGATGCGCTTCTCGTCAATCTTGGGAGAGACTAGAACTGAAGCAGCGATGCTGAGCTGATAGCAAAGCTTAATAAGCTCCTCTGGTGCAGCAGTGCCATCGTGCGCATTGCAGGAACAATCGAATATAACGCCGAGTGTCTCGTTCGAGTCGCCCTTGCAACAATTAGCAATCCCCTTGATCAAAAGTTCAACAGCTTCAGATTCCGTTTCCGTGCCTCGCAAGTGAAAAATGGACTTCTTGAGCTTTTCACCAAAGCACGTTGGCAAGATATGATTCTCGACTAGCCCGATGCGATTCTGAATCTCGTCGCAGGGAAGGAAGAAGAAGACGTACGGGAACGAGTGTGCAAGAAGGTTGAGAAACGATCCCGCATCCTGTTGGTCTTTGGGATTGACGATAGAATTGTGGCAACGGAGAATGATCTCTAGCTCGCCCTCGTCGAAAGGATACTGCTCAGACCATTTCTTTATCTGCTTGAGTGAAGTCATGTTAGTAGTGTAGTGTAGTGTGTTGTAGTGTGTTTTAAGTTCTATTTTATGTTATGATTCAATTGAGAATGCAACGCATCATTTGGGTTCTGATCTGCATTCGATCGAGAAGCCTAGCATCAAGGAGAAATCAGTGTGATGATGGCATCAAATCAAGATAATGAGAAGCCGCTGCGAAGCCCCTACCCAATACATACTTATGGCATGTATTTCTCCGCATTTTTCTATTCATATCCGATGAATTGAATTCCAACTGTTCTATCTCTTGGACCGTCCAAGTCTACCAATAGAATTGATTGCCACTGTACTCAAAATTATTTAAAAGTGAGAAGTAAGAGAACAAAAATGAAAGATACAACAAGTCTCAATCAATACCGGTATGGGATTTTTACTCTTCACATTCTATCTTGGAAATTAGAAATCTCTTTCGAAAGACTCACCTGCCCAATTACCATTTCTCCATCGACAACGGGTATGGTTTCACTGCTGCCTAGAAGCATGGACAGCAAATGACTATGCGCATTTATGGGTTCTTGATCTCTCCATTTTTGCAACTCAACTGGATCGTCAATATCCCATCCATTCTCCCGGCACCTTTGCGCTTCTTCAGCACTATCCGGCCTTTCATCAATGTCATTGTGGAAATATTGCGTATCCTTTTGTGCAGCTTCAGCACTTGATCTTTCATCAGGAGGCGCAAGAGACAGAAAATATGTTGACATATCTTTTGCAAGACGATTTTCCCTCTCATTGATGGTAAGTGCTGTTGTTGTATGCCTACTAATAACATTCACGGATCCATGCTTCATTCCGCTTTCTTTTAAAATCGATTTGACCGTTGTAGTTAGGTCCTCAACTGAGATAGCCTGACGAGGAGGACCATCCTGCGAAGTCGGGATTTGTACCTCGTAATAGGAGCAAATCGGTTTGGACGAAATATTTGCGTGGCATGATTTTGTCACTCTTGGCACATTATTTGATACCGGGGTAGAAAATGCAGCAAGTGGAGCGTGGTGGTTGCCGAATGATGCAGATGCTGCATCTGCACTTTGAATCAATGAAAGAATAGATGGTATCCATACAAGAATACTAGTACTAGTAGCGATTAGTATTGGTGGGATATGGATCTTCATTTTTCTGTGACTAGTAGTTGTTTTGAAGAAGACTGCAATGCAATGCCTTTAGTATTTTAACATTAATGTTAAAATCAAGGAATTCTAGCTAGGGACCTCAATTAATTTCAGAGCAGAGCAATATAGAGCGTATCGAAGAATGAATCCAAGTTGTGATAAAGCTTGGCAGAAGAGAAGGCAATTGTAGTACCGTAGGTTGTATGTAGGCTAGGTGGGTATGAGGTATGAACTTGCACCGTTACCTGCCACACGCTGGTTTTGCGCCATTTTACTACGACTTTCTCCACTTAACGAATGGCCTAAAATGAGGGAAAGTCCAAAATCAACATATCGAACGAAACTGCTCCATCATCTGCAGCCTCCAGAATTAAAAATGAGGCAAGAACACGACAATTCACTTG
>Ga0209712_10004163_pt1 | contig 11588 bp, 8 predicted proteins | sample ArcOceMetagenome_FD_187443 | JGI IMG/M metagenome (GOLD analysis project Ga0209712, IMG submission 187443) | Marine eukaryotic phytoplankton communities from Arctic Ocean - Arctic Ocean - Greenland ARC118M Metagenome (SPAdes) (version 2) | ecosystem: Environmental > Aquatic > Marine > Oceanic...
AAATATATCCAGGATATTCAAGATATCGTACCCTATGAAAAGAAATGAGAAAAAAGTATGAAATGTTACTCTAATTAGGCGATATAAAGATTCTACAACATCGATCAACATTATAAAGCTAACTACAATACGTAGAATTTCTTAAGCGTTCTCGTGGTATAATTATTTTTGTTGTTGAAGGAATTTTACTTTTTAACGGCGAAGCAAGGCGTGAAACCCCATCGCAGGCACGTTCACGATTCACGACCGACACGAAAGACTATTCTTGACCTTACAAAAATCAGATGGATAAAATGACGGAGTTTATAATATAATAGTAATATGTTGTTCAAAATGTGTACAGTCTTTACTGCAACTCTATGACTTGTCTACTTGATCCATTGTAAGGATTTTGATGAGGACTTTGAAATTCTTCTGTCTTGACAAAGTAGTCTACACTTGAACAAGGATAATACCTTGAAGGCTCCTTATTTCCGTCAAGGTTCTTCGTATACTCAACAGATTCTGTGGGCATTGATGTCATCGATAGGAACACTGGGTCTTTGAGAATAAGAGATGCCGATGGCCTTATTTGTGGATCCAGATAAAGCATCTTTTGTAAAATAGTCAACGCATCGGGGCTCGCCTCTGGAATAGCTCGTTGTAAATTAGTTCTCGTAGTTTGAAATGTCGCGCTCAGATCAGTAGCACCTTGGAATGCACCATTTGGGAAAAGAGATGCGATCTTCAGCTTGTCAATTAGTAGAAGTCCTTCTGGCCAAACATTAAGGCATGGGGCGCCAAGAATATTGGTAATTTGGTGTATTTGGTCTATCTCGTTTGTTCCAGGAAAGAGAGGCTTCAAAGAGATCATTTCAGCCATGACACATCCAAGAGCGAAGATGTCTACTGGAGCTCCATAATCGGGGTGTCGTAATAAAATCTCTGGAGAACGGTACCATCTTGTTGAAATGTAAGCAGTAAGAGCAGGTTCATTTGGACAGGATTTTGGTTGTCTAGCGAGCCCAAAGTCAGCAATCTTCACGCTACCTCCATTCAGCAAGAGGTTCTCGGGTTTTAGATCGCGATGCACAAAGCCGTGGGAATGAATATGATCAAGACCTTTCAACACTTGAGACACTATGGAGCTTATACTAGATCTAGAGAGATTGTTGTTTGGGATTCCCCTCGATCTATCAAGAGCGCACTTTCTCATAATGTCGTAGAGATTTCCATCAGGCATGTATTCGAACACGAAAAAGAGGAGAGAAGACTCCTCTCTTATCAGTTCCTTGATTCCTACAATATTGTCATGCGAAGCGATGGACTTTAGAGATTCTAATTCACGAAGAGCTATGCACTCTTTCCAGGAGTAACACTTTTTCTTCAAGCATTTCACAGCAACCTATTTCAAGAATTCGACGGGTGAGCACTCTGTGCTGGTGCTAAATTATGTTGTACCCAAAGAAAGGAACAAAAGATTCAATTTATCACTTACGATTTCTCCTGTAGTGTTATTGGAAGCCTTGAAGACTTGTCCGTAGGTTCCGCAACCAATTGAAGAAAGAATGTTGTACCTCTCCATCGTTTACATTAATTTGTAATAATATTATGTTTGATTGTTTTTCATTAACTGAAGCATTTACTGAATTTATGAGGCAGACTTCAAAGAGGAGGGACCGAAAAAGGGCCTAGGGAAACTTCAGATTTGTTGATAAAATGTCACTCAGAATTCTTTTCTGAAGAAAAATACAGTATTCCTTTTTCGGAAAACGTGCAGAGAAGAAAGCGAAAAAAATAGGGCATGAAATCTATCGAAAAACGGCCAGTCAATAGTTGGGAATTCTGGTGGACCACCACTTTGAACTTAATCCCTTCGTTTTCCGTCAGAAACAAACTTCTTCGGAAAATTGAGAAAGACCGCTTAACAACTCTTTTGTGCATAATGTAAAGACATGCACGCACACCAAACCGTGACGTTGACTTGGGGTTGAAGTCTGCTCGACTTCGAAGCATGACAGTAAGACTACAGCACACAAAAAGATTAAAAAATCCATGCTAGTCGGAACAATTCGATCACACATATTTCGAAGGCATTGTCAGTGTGGTTATAAAATGAAAGTGAAAGTTCAATGTTCAAAATCCAGATACGAGAGGCTATTTCTGAGAATGCAAATGCTTCGTTTGTTTTTGAAATATCTGGGCTGATTAGCTCATTTTCTCTATTTTCTGAATTCAATTCACGTACTTCAAGTAAGCGCGTCGGTCCATGATGCATGCTGTTTGTTCCGAATTTCCAAATTGCATTTGAACTTTCATGACGAATATTTCATCCTGATACTCCGTTGTTAAATAACTCTTCGTGCATAATGTAAAGACTAGGCCGTTTTAACATCTGTACGTAAGAACAGCGCGCCACCAAACCATCTTCCAGATCGATAGGCTATTTCTGAGAATGCAAATATTTCTATTATTTTCGTTTGTTCTTGCCGATCATCTGAATTCGATTCTTCACGGTCAACGTACCGGGACTTGACGTACTTCAAGTATGTTCGATGTTGGAATGTTTCATGATGCATGAAGTCTGTTCCGAATTTCAAATTGAACTTTGAACTTTCATGACGAATATTTCATCCAGGATAAAAATCCACATGGTGGCTGAGTTTGTAGTAAATACCACGTAAATGATCACAAATTTGAAATGAATAGTGAAACTTCATCAATTTTTTGTTGCCCTACTACCATCGTTGTTCCCCCAAAGTTCAAAGTGCTATCACCTTGTAATGACTTTGTTATTTATCTAGCAAAAAACAGTTCATTGCACGATTCATTGGACAGTTAGTTTCATTTCCGTTTTCCACTTCAATTTCTGGATGTTTGGCCACTTCAATTTCTGGATGTTTGCCACGATTCTTTGACATTGCAAATTTGACAATGTCGTCAGAATTTTCGGAAGAAAAAAACATTGTCTGACCTTCTATGTCATTTTTGGTATGATTCCTCTAGGCCATTTCCGTTGTTGTGGATGACTCAGTCAGTCATCTCTCAAGAAACCAAAGAGTCACTCAAGAAGACCGATCAAGAAGACCCCTTTGAAAAGAAATTGAGAAATAGCTTTGGGAACTTGACATGACTAAATGTGTACGTATGAAGTCTATTACTTCCAGCGTTTACTTTACACTGCAACAAATTACGAAGATACAGTAGTGACAACTGGCAACTAAAAATTGCCTACTTCCGCCTTCATGTTCCGAGTATTCAAATTCAAGAGCATTTTTGAAAACATTCAGCATTCCTATTATAATAAATCTTGAAAAATAATCAACAACATGAAATCTTGGTAATACCAGGTACAATGTTCTTGTATTTAATTTTGCTGGCATCAGCTATGACACGAATCAATCATCTGGACGTGTTACTCTAGTAGAAAGAAAGTTGCTATACGTACTGTATTAAAATTTCCTACACGTATGTAGTCGTGTTGATGTGGTGGCCGTAAAGTTAACGCAGAAGAATGTAACACTAACATATTACCAAGCGAGATGTTGCAACCAATACCAAGCGATTGCTACTGTGCATACAGTTGTTGTACACCTCAAACAATGTCCAAAACAAATACCGGTAACGGTTCTAGCTAGAGTAGTGCAGCGTGACACTGATTGAAGAATTAGATATTATCGGGAGTCAGGAATAATGAGGGAGATCCTTTTTATAGCAAATAGCAAGGGAGATGTCACAAAAAAGGCCTTATTATAGCAAATAAGCTATCCGTTCGATGAAGTTGAAATTTGACACTGTTCCCATATTAAAGAAAATCGTCCAACCCTTTCTCATCCATCTTTGAATAATCAACAGAACACAAAGAAGGGGAAAATGTTCGAATCCATATTTTGCCATCTTGTTGGAAGCAAGAAGGACTACCGTCACTACGTTCACGAGGATGAAAACCTCTTGGAAAACTGTGAGAAAAGCGACTACGAGTACGTGAATGTGCCTTGTCCTGTTCTATCCCCAAGCTTTAGTTTTGTAAGTGCAAATATTATTTATTTTTCACTGTTGGAATTTGAATGAAAGTTAAGTTCGCATGTTGAATGTCTCTCATGTCACCTCTATTTTTTTAATTTTACTTTTTGTTATCGATCGCAGGACGATGAAACCACTAATGCATCCTCCACTTTTTGTGGAGATTTTGCAGATACGTGTAGCTTTGTAGACTTTTCATCCTTTCATAACTTTTTCGATAGTACCAGTACTACTACAGATACCGGTGCCACCAATCCCACCAATTCGAAGAAGAAAAAGAATTTTTCTCATAGTTCAAGTGAAAGGAAGAAACATGGCAAAGAAGCCGAAAGGTTCGGAGCAAAACCAAGTAGAACAGTGCAGCTATCCAAACTTGGACAAATAGAAGGCGATGGAGATGTTTGGGTTGAAGTCATGATACGCAGTCGAAGCACTGATAGATTGAGGACCTGTTTCGTATCGGTGTTGACAGGAGAGAAAGTACATGGAGAACCCCCTACGGGTGCATCTAGAATCCTTTATCTCCCTTGATAGATATCAATACAATGTATGTTCAATGTATCACTTTACTCTTTGTGCATCTAGAACCCTGTATCTCCCTTGAGAGATATCAATATCAATACAATGTCAATGTCAATGTATCACTTCAATCATTATATTCATAAGCAAATAAATTAATATGTACAATACAGTATTAAGTTAGCTGGATGGCCATGTCTATCAAACTAACAACACCAAGGAACGCCAACGCTTCCTTCCTGGTTTCTGCATCTTGTCGCCCTTTTCCTTGTAGAATCCACACCTCTTCCTTGAATCCAATGCACAATTCTTGCGCTATTCTATCCAAATGAGGAAAGTTATCCTTTTGCACATCTCTGAATTCATCATAAGCTATTTTGGGGTCCAGTTCCACATATCGCTTTCTCGCAGTGAGAAATCCAGCACTAGCACCACCGCTTGCATTTGCAGTTGCAGCATCCGTTGATGTTGATGAATCTCCACTCGTACTCGCACCAGAATCAGTATTCTCCACCAATACACTCTGGACATTTCCATCTTGATGTTTCTTATCTGCCCAGGCATAGCAACACCTCAGCCTATGAGGAATCTCCACATCCACATCAAAATGCCTCTTAATAGTCCCATCCAACAACTTCAACAAAACCTTCTTGGCCTTCTTCTCCGTCCTCTCCTCTTTCCACTTCTTATACCTTCCCTTCTCCACATTCGCATTCGCATTCGCATTCACATCTAACGAAACCTCTTCTCCTGCTGCACCTGCAAAGGAAGAAGAAGAATCATCTCCCAACAAGGGGAACCCACCCCTCAAAGGCCATACCTCAATACAATCCTCCACAAAAGCCCTTACAGCAACCTCAACAGGTTTCAAACTCATATGCACAACCTGATCCATCTCCACTTGATCCAATAACCCATCCCCATCCCGATCCATCAATTTCCACAACGATTCCGTACGTTCCACACAACCCTTGGTACCAAATGCCTCCAGCACCCCATGCAATGCGATAACATTGATATGCTCCAATGGCGAAATTGTTTCACCCTTGGTAGCGGCCCGATCTTGATCTGCATCACTGATTTTAGTCAAATCGTCCCATTGAGTGGATAATTGCAGGAGACAGGATTGGAGCAGGAGGATGCGGAAGTATTCGGAACATTCTGTGAGTGGTTGTAGGAGGGGTTGGGAGAGGTCTTTCTCCAGGCTGGTGGGTATTACCTCGGTAGATTTTGCAGCAGCTTTTGCAGCAGCAATGGCAGCAGGGGTTTTGGAGGTGGTTTTGGCGGGTTCATTGGGAGGTGTATATTCCATGATATCACGAATGTGCAGCAGAGAAGATTGAGAAGTGGAATTATTCGTGGACGTGGAGGTAGTCGCAGTTGCAGGTGTAGTTGGAGCCGCCCCTTTTTCCAAATGGATGGGCGGTGCAGCGGGATGATGAAGTCGAATTTGTTCCACGTGAGTCATGAGATTGTTCAAATGTTTCTCATATTCCTCCTTGCCAATATGACATTTGCCCTCCTCCTCCAGACTACTACTCTGTTGTTGTTGAAGTTGTTGTTGAAGTTGAACCGTCGCCTCTTGGAATTCCCGGAGCAGGGTATAAAAATCATCGAGACAGGGAATGTGCACTTGTGTTACAGTATCTTGTGCATCCTGTCCAGTTCCTCGCAATTGCTGAACACAATCCCCACGAAGCTCGACCCCATCGACAAAACTAACGACGGCCCTGATCCCATCCACCAACCATAAATCCAATTGTTGCTCTTGATTCGCCATATCATCGAGGGACCTTTGTCCAGCATCAAAATTGAGTTCCATCCGTAGTTCACCGAGTTTATCCCGCTTCGCATTGGTCTGAGCCCATACTCCTCCCCCTTCCGTATTGGAATCGACACCCATGACTGGCTTTTCTGTTGATGCTCCTGTTGGTATGTCTATACCTGGTGGTGGTGGTGCTCCTGGTGTTGGTTTACTTTTGATGTTTTTACTGGTGGAGGATGTGTTGGACATGGGATTGTAGCCGAGTAGATTGTCCGACATGTATCTTCTTGGCACCATCTGCATGACGATGGCGGCTGGTCCTGTGGAAGCTACTGGACGAAGGATCCTTTTCAGGTTATGTGTCTGTGACCTCGTAGGAATTATCAGACGATTCATTATGATATATGTGTTTGGCTGTTTGGTTGGTCTTCTTGTTATGCGAGCTGGCTAGGCTAAACTAGACTAGACTAGTAGTTCGTTACTGCAGTGCAATTAAGTAAGCAGTTGGTGCTCCAACTTACTTGTGCTTGTTTGCCTTCTTGCTTGCTCGTAATTTAATTTTGTGTTGTTTTTTTGTGTGTGTGGTGGTCGGCGCAAGTTTCGGATTTAGGCCTTTTCACCGGCAAATCAACGGCTGAAAGTATCATTACTTTCAACAGCAGATCATGACACATTATTCTTCCTCCACTCACAATGATGGATATACATAGTCTAAAATGAATCATGAATATGCTGTTGATATTGCAATTAGTGTGCTGTATTTCCAAATATGATTATGATGTTTGTATCAAAGTTGTCTAATATTACTTTATTTAAATAATAAAACATCATTGTGCAGGTACACCACAAGTTCATACTGACTGTAGCACTCCATTGGCGTATGGTTATTAATGCGAATATATGCATTAGCTTCTTTATTCCGGCGTTAGTCGTTATGCTGCTACATACGAGTACGAGCATCCTTCGATCAAGATTGCTGTTGTAGTTCAACATTATTATTTGACAAACTACGTCACAAAGTGCGCGAAATTTGTCTATTTTTCTCCTCCTGACCCCTCATTACTCCAAATATCCAAGGCTCGCTGATTGACAAGAAGCACGTCAAAACTACCGGCATACCAATCTCGACAGTAGTACGTACCACTGCTGTAATTTACATCCTGTATATTGAATTATAGTACCATCTACTATCTAATCCCTTTTTTCCATTTCCTAGTAATGTCATTTAATTGGAGATCAGTATCAGTATCAGAAGGCGAATCTACCAGTACAAGTACCAGTACCAACAAATTATTCAAGAAGAAGCCAACCCCTTCCTTTGTCATTAGTATTATTTTAATGTTGACCAACATGAGAGCAGCAACATCCTTCCTTCAACATTCTAGTAGACGGTGTCGCCAGAATCAGCATCGGGCCATTTCTTCTTTTATTGGAATACATGGACATGGACATGGACATGGACATGGACATGCAGGTTCATCTCACATGACTACCACTACCACTACTACGTGTACTGCTGCATACCACCACCACCAGCATAGTACTAATGCCAATGCTTTGAAAACCTCCAGACTCTTTTCCACCACTCCTGAACAAGAAGTCACATCTGCCGATGAACAACTCATCGCACAAACTCCACTCTTTAGAGATGCATCACATCTACTCAACGGACTCGACACATATACCATCAAGGCACAAGATGGACATCCACTCTCCGTCTACGGAATCCACTCCAAAGAAATTGACTCTGTTAATGGTGATAGTGACGACAATGTCAATGGAAACGTCAATGGCAATACATCCAAACAGCAGCAACGTCGACCAATCCTCCTGCTGCACGGAAGATCATGGTCCTCTGTACCAGTCTACCACCTCCTCGGGGGAAACAACCAAACCACGGGCATTGCAAGTCCAACACACCACTCACGTTCTCTCATGGAAGCATTCCACGATGCAGGTCTTCAACCATACTGTATGGACTTTCGTGGGTTTGGTGGTACACCCAAAGATTCCACACGGACGGTGGTACCCAACCAATGTGTCATGGACGCGGAGAGTGTATTGAAATTCCTTACCCAAAAACATGTCACGGATGAAACGATGGATCATCATCTCCCAGCGTTGTTGGGGTGGAGTCAGGGAGCGCTCGTGGCGCAGTTGCTGGCGCAAAAATCTCCACAGATGATTAGTAAACTAGTCTTGTATGGAAGTATATATGATCCCATGGTGAGCTATGCCCGTCAGCCCCTCTTTCTCAATGGAACAGATGGAAGAATCAGCGACCGTGATGAAAATGACGATCATATCCAAGCAATCGAAAATACATTTAATGGCGCCATTGAAGATTTTACAGTCGAAGGGAGCATTCCACCAGCAGCAGCGATTGAATTTGCAGAAGCGGCATTATCCTCTGACCCCATCAAGGCTCAATGGCATTATTTGTGTCAATTTAATAATTGTGATCCGGCACGGGTGCATGTTCCGACTCTTGTTGTTGCGGGGGATCAGGATCCGTATGCGCCGTTGAGGGTTCAGAGTGATTTGTTTACGAATTTGGGGAGGGGGGCGGATAGGACTTGGTCGATTATTGCGGATGCGGATCATGCGGTTCATATGTTGGATGGTGGGAAGGAGAGGTTTTTAGGGATTGTCAAGAGTTTTGTGGAGAATAGTAAAAAGGGTGAAAGTAATAATTAAAAATATATTATAACTTGATAATTAGAACTGCATGGCTTGCATTATATTGAATATGCCTTACTCCTTCTTAGTCGCTTTAGCTTCTTCTCTTGCTGCTTCTTCACGGAGTTTATCCTTCTTGCTCTTTCTGCGCCCCTTGTTGCCACCAAACATTTTGTCATAGGCAAGACCTTTATCAGAATGTAGCACACCATCGACATTCACCGTAGTTGCTAAACTAGAAATCTCCCATTTCTCTTCATTTGGTTCAAACCCAGGTAACACTTCTCGCTTTGGAGACGTTCCTCCCAAATGACGTGTTTCGATCAAATCATAATGAGCTTCATTCGCAGCCGTTACAAATGTAATTGCCGTTCCTTTATTTCCAGCACGTCCAGTTCTACCAATGCGATGCACAAAATCAGATGTAGATCTAGGTAAATCGTAATTCACAACGACAGGCAAGCCCTGAACGTCCAATCCTCTCGATGCCAAATCAGTGGCAATCAAGACATTAATTTTTCCTTTTTTGAAATCTTCCAATCGACGGGTACGAGCATCTTGATCCAGTTTTCCGTGCAATTCCGATGCTTTAATATTGTATTTGCGTAATTTACGTGCAACGTGTTCAGATGCATACCTGGTGGCAACGAAAACGAGGACACGATCGAATGATCCATCTACAATAACACGACGGAGGGCTTGTGTTCTATCCTGATCATTGACGCGGATGGATCTGATATCAATGGTAGATGCAGGTCCTTCTAAAATGACTGGTTGGGTGGTTCTTTGCTTTCTCTTTTGTTGTCTATTGGAAAGTTCACCTCCGATTTCTTCAACGCCTGCCGAGGAACAAGATAATCTCAGCGGAGGGGGGGATCCTTTTCCACTTAATCTATGCAATACCTGTTCGACACGGGGTTCAATCTGTTCAGGGAATGTGGCTGAAAAGAGCAATGTCTTCAATGATGATTCTACAGTAGCATAGCGACTGTCAGCCCTTGGTAAAAGTTTCAACACTTCGTCCATTTCTGCTTTGAATCCTGGAGAGAGAAGACGATCTGCTTCATCGAGAACTAGGTATTTCACATTGGAGAGCATATCCTTAATTGCGGATCTTCCACCGTCATCCTTCTTTGAGATGCTGTCGTTAATTTTCAAATCGTCAAGTTGAGTAAGAGACAGTGAGACATCATTCTTCCTACCAACACTGTCCAATGCAAGGAGGAGCTTCTTCTCCAATTCCCTCTCAACCGAGTCCTCTTTCAAAGATCTCAAGAGTACATCAGCAAGACGCCCAGGAGTTGCCACTAGAATATCTACATTTTGGTTGTTCAATTTTCTTTGAGCCAGCATCTCAATCTGCGGTTCCATTGGCATTCCACCAGTGACAACAATCACATCGATATTATCCTTTTCTTTCCCAGTAGAAGGCATGGCCTCAATCAACTCTTCAATCACTCCCCCAGTCTGCAACGCCAATTCTCTTGTAGGCGATATAATCAAAGTCGTCACAAAGCCCTTCTTGGATGATCCACCATTGTCACTATTTCTGTTCGAACGGCGACCACGTCCTAAATTTCTCTGGTTTCTTCCACCCTCCTCACCACTCTCATCCCTGGAAGATGCCGACATGCGATTTCTCTCAATTTTGCGATTTTCAAGTGTCAATTGAATCAAGGGAATGGTAAATGCTCCAGTCTTTCCTGATCCAGTGGGAGCTTCTGCCCAGAGCGATTTGCAGGTATCACTGTCTACTTTGAAATTACGTAGGATTTCAGGTATTGTGAGCCTTTGAATGGGTGTGGGTTCGTCCCATTCTTGTGCTTCAATGGATGCTAATAGCTGAGGAAAGATTCCCAAACTTTCGAAACTGGATTCGCTAGACATTGAAATGACAGATGCAGATTGTTCATTTTCATTCGCCTCTTCTTCTTCTTCTTCTTGTGCATCTGCAATAGCATCTTCAAGAGCATCTTCAAGTGCATCTTCAAGCTCTTCTGCAGAATCAGCAATATAAAGTTCTAGTCGTTCAATGAGTTCACTCTTTTTACCTCCAACGAGCAATCCTCTAGATTTGAGTTCATCTTTCAATTCAGGAACAGTGAGTGATTGAAAGTTTCCGTCACCAGCGCTGGAGAGGAGATGTGTCAATGTCCTGACAGAAAAGGGTTGTGTGGAAAATCCCTGGGAGAGAGCGAGCCCACAGAAAAATAGCGTTGATCGAAGCATGGGGCGTTAGACTTGATGTGTGAAGTTATAGTAGTTGTACTTTTGTTTTGGTTGAGAAGTAGGAATCAATGGTAATTGCCTATACCTCTGTATCGATGAAATAACCCGGTTTTTTTACTGTTTATTTTGAATTTATCGTGTATACCGGTAGGTGATCATCGGTGATGGGTGATGGGTGATGGGTGATGGGTGATGGGTGATGGAAAAGAACGCATGAAAAAATGATTGGCGTTCGAGACTTGTGTCCTGTAATTGGCCTCTTTATAAATCGGAGCCATTTCTACAACAGTAGTCGTCGGACGACAGCGGACCCATTTCACATGGTTTCAAATTGGCCTCTTTGTCCCACATTTGCGTCCAGCATTTGGCGCGTTATAGAATTCCTATGCCAGTC
>Ga0209712_10004166_pt1 | contig 11585 bp, 11 predicted proteins | sample ArcOceMetagenome_FD_187443 | JGI IMG/M metagenome (GOLD analysis project Ga0209712, IMG submission 187443) | Marine eukaryotic phytoplankton communities from Arctic Ocean - Arctic Ocean - Greenland ARC118M Metagenome (SPAdes) (version 2) | ecosystem: Environmental > Aquatic > Marine > Oceanic...
TTATACCTAGAGATGCTTACACATACTTGTATTATAGATTTAAATCTAGTAAATAGATATTTTTATAATAAAGGCAATAAATTTTTATCAAAAAACCCCGTAACTTTAAAGTTGCGGGGTTTTGTATTTAATACAAAATAAAATTTAGCCAAAATTCTGTTTTGTTATCAGTAATTATCACTTTTTTTGTATTTCTTTATGAGGTCTTTATGTTAAAGAGATAACCATAAAATTATTTTTAGAAGAGATAGAGAGCAATCCAAGATAGCTTGTAAGTTTTTTTTTGGACCTTGTAGGTAGCTAATTGTAAAAGTATTTATGAAAAGAATGTTTCGTTAATAAATTGAAGTATTTCTTTCCTGTGGACCTTTAGATTTGTTAGGTTACTTTAAGAAAATAATAAAAGAGATAATAAAGAAAGTTCTTTTATTGCTGCTTTTTTCCTTGTGGATGCATGCAATTTTGTTATTAACTTAAAAAAGAATTGAACGAACCTTTTTTAATGAGTTTGCTCTGCATATAGACTTACTTTTCTTTATTACTATCCTTAATAATGCCCAATTTTTTAGCACGATCTTTCCAGGATTTTTTAGCCAAATCTTGTAAATCGGCAACAGAATCACTTTCGTCCATAATTTCTAAACCAAGCAATGTTTCAATGACGTCTTCTTGCGAAACAATACCGCTAACAGAACCATATTCATCAACTACTAATGCAATATGTTCTTGTTCTTTTATCAATGTATCAAATAAATCAGGAATTGATAATTCTCTATTTGTGATTAAAATATTTCTTTTTATAGAGGCCAAGGTATCTTCTCCTTTTCCATCAATAATGGCTTCTAATAAAGTGTCTTTTAGGAAATACCCAGTTATTTCATCCGGATTTCCTGCAAAAACAGGAATTCTAGAAAATCCTAAGTGTTTATGCTCTGTATGAAAAGCTTTTATTAACTGGCTTTCATCCGCAATTTTCAAAACAGACCTTGGTGTCATCACATCGGATACTTTTATCTCTTTAAAACCTAACAAATTTCTAATAACTTTACTTTCATTCTTTTGAAAAACACCATCTTTTTCAGCCATTTCTGTCATGATCAGAAAGCTTTCTCTATTTAAAATACTCCCATGACCTTTGCCTCCAATTAATTTTGTTGTTAATTGTAATAGCCATAAAATACCGGTCCATTTTAACGGAAAAATAATTACTTTTAAGGTTGTAGTCGTAAAATTTGCAAGCTGTTTCCAATAGGTTGCGCCAATCGTTTTTGGTATAATTTCGGAAGCTACTAAGATTAAAACAGTCATAATAGTAGACACAACACCCACCATAACATCTTCTGTTATCTGAAAACCAAAAATGGATTTAACCGTGGTTCCATGTATTTCTGCATAGGCAACTTTTGCTTGTACACCGACTAAAATAGCACCCACTGTGTGTGCAATTGTATTGATCGTTAAAATAGCAATTAGGGGTTTGTCTACATCTTTTTTTAAAACCGCTAATTCGCTCGCATAAGCCAGTCCTTCCTTCTTTTTTAAATTGATGAAAGTAGGAGTGATACTTAATAAAACAGCTTCAAGAATAGAGCACAAAAATGAAAAGAAAATAGAGATTGTTGCATAAATTATTAATATTGTCATCAATAGAAATTTAGAATGTAAAAATACGCAAAATAAAAATTTCTAGAATTTCTCGAGGTTCTTAAAATATATTTTTTAACTTTTTAGAGAGAATAGCTCATCCCAAATAACCAATAAGATTGTATTTTGTTGTCTAGAGAGGCAAAACTAGCAGATGTATCTGTAATTAAAGCATTGTTTAGGGCTTCTTGTTTATTGTTACGCAAACCAAAATCGAAACCAAGTCCAATTCCTTTCCATAGTTTGTAACCAAAAGAGTTGGTCCAATTCCAGTTGCTTAAGTCTGAGTCATTGTAACTTTGAAACATAGAAAAATTAGATTTTACACTTATTTTATTATGCGTTGCTGTATAATCAGCGACTAATTTGGCACCGGGAGAAGAAGTAAAGACACTTTCTCCACTGCTAAAGATTGCATTGTAGTTACCAGGATGCATTACAACTACTAATTTGCTGGTTGGCGTCCATGTAAAACCAATACCAAAATCTAAAAACCCTGGGTTATTAAAGTTATCTATTAACGTTGTTCTGTATTCACCTAAAGCAGAAAGCGCCCATTTTTTGTTTAATCTTTTACCATACAAGGAGGTCACTGTAAATACATCTGTAGCCGTTTCAAAATCTTCATCGCCAGTTTTAGAAGCATCATCTAATTTTACCCAACCTAGGTTAATGGTTCCTGAGTTTCTCCAAAAGAACTTGTCTTCGATTAAATTAGCAAAAGCATTTACGGAAATACCAATATTTCCTGCAGATGCATTTGGAGCTGTTCTTGAATACCAATTATTAAACCCGGATAAACTTGCGCCAATTGTACCAAAAGCACCTTTTTTCCAACCAGGAAATAAATCAATTTTAGCCTGTATGGCTTTTACCTCTCCCTGTAATTTTGCTATTTCAGCTTTTTTAGGAGCTTGTTCTTTTTTTAACTCATCAGCAGTCTGAGCGCTGATAGATAAACTTATAAAAGTAAGTAGTGTTAGAATTAATAATTTTTTCATTTCTTTTTTTTTTATTGATTATGTGAAAGTACACTTTTATTATTTAAACAAGAAAAGTTTTAATACGTTACTTTTTCGTGAAAACTATAATTTACACCCAAACCAAAAAGTTGTCTAAATTGAATTTTGGAAGAAGCATTGTCATCTATAATCGTATGGAAAGTCATGTGCATTTTTATCTGCTTATTTACTTTAAAACGAATGTTTGTCTGATAATCTAAATCTACGTTACCGACGTTTGCTAAATAATCTGAATACATCGTTAAAATAGTTTCCATTTCAATGTTTTCCATCAAATGGAATTTATAATATCCAGAAAAATTAAAACCTAAACTAAATGCCGTATTTCTGCCTTCTTCTACACCAAATTGTCCAGAGAAAAAATCATTTACAAAGGTATATCTGGCTGTTGCAGGTGCAATATTTAAGTTTAAATTGTCAGATTTTTTCCATAACATTCCTGGCCCAAAGGTTAAATAAGCAGGTGATAAAATGTCTGAAACGGATACTTTAGGATCCTTTTTGTAATCGAAACCTTCTGTGTATTGCGTTCTAAAATTGGTGATAAAAGAGAGAAACCAATAAGTAGTAGTTTTTATACCTAGAAGAGAGTTCATTTCTAATCGATCGTCTGTTTTCCGCCATCCTTTTTCACTTAAATGACTTAAACCATAACCGGTTATTATTCTAGTATCCCAGTTAACATTCTTTTTCTTGTAATTAAAATCGTAATTCAAATTAAAGTTTCCAGCAATTGTATTTTCACCACCAGACGCCCAGTTAGAAAATGAAGATTGATTAAAGATAAAAGCAAACCTACCATGAATTTTCCATTTAGGAATAGAGTCTTTTTCCTTTTGTCCAAAGAAGCTAATAGAAAATAAGAGGAATAAAAGGATTATAAAGTTTTTCACGAGGCATTCTTTTGAACAAGTACAAACAACAATATCTTTTAAAAAATAAAATTATTGTTTTGCTCTATAAAGAGGTACTGTGGAGCAAGCTTCACCAAACATAATGCTTTTTGCGATAGGTTGCAGCTTTGCTATTAAAAAAGCAAAAGCAGAATTTGGAATTGGTTTATCTGCACAACCTTTTATAATTACGGGTTTGTTTGCAAAATCTTTAAAGTCTAAAAAACTTATTAGCTCCTGGTAAATTACGGTTTCTAATAATTCTAAGTTACCAATAACAACCTTGTTTGCAAAAGGTGTTAACTCTGAGGAAATTAACATAAATGCCCAAGAAGGGATAATGGCGTCGATAGAACAAGTAATAGCCACAAACGAATTTTTGTATTGGGACCAATCATGCTTGCTAACAGAATCTCTAAAATCTTTTTCTTTTAAAATGATTTCGTGAAACAACCAATCTTTAATATCAAAAACAACTCTTTTTCCTTCAGGATAAATTTCCTCAAGATCAAATGTTCTTAGTTTGCTATTCGATACTCTATTAATAATATCTCCCATTTTTCTATAATTTTCAAAGGCTTAAAGTTGCGAAGTTGTTCTCGATACATCTCGATAAAAAACCGGGAAACTCGAGAACTGATTTACAGTATATTGTAAACTGCTTTTTTTGTTTTGAACACTGATTTAAAGCATCCCTAATTCCAATTTTGCTTCTTCACTCATCATTTCTGATGTCCAAGTAGGGTCAAAAGTAATTTCTACTTCGCAAGCATTAATTTCTTTTATAGACTTCACCTTCTCTTCAATATCAACAGGTAAACTTTCTGCAACTGGGCAATTTGGTGAGGTTAAGGTCATTAATATTTTTGCATTGTTTTCTTCGGATACAAAAACATCGTAAATTAAACCTAATTCGTAAATATCTACAGGTATTTCTGGATCGTAAATTGTTTTTAAAACGCGTACAATTTTGTCTCCTATTTCTTCTAGTTCCTTGTCTGTCATTTTATATAAATCTTAATTTTACAATCTTGTTTGTTGCGCAATTGCATACATTTTTATTTGTTTCACCATAGAAACTAAACCGTTTGCTCTAGTTGGAGAAAGATGTTCTTTTAACCCAATTTTATCAATAAAGCCCGTTTCAGCTGTTAAAATAGCGGTGGGTTTTTGACCAGAATACACACGTAATAATAAAGCTACAATACCTTTTGTTAAAATAGCATCGCTATCGGCAGTATACTTTATCGTATCGTTTTCTAATTCAGAATATAACCATACTTTAGACTGACAGCCATTAATTAGATTTTCATCTAATTTATATTGGGCGTCAATTATTGGCAAAGACTTACCAAGATCTATAATATATTCATAGCGCTCCATCCAATCATCAAACATGGCAAACTCATCAATAATTTCTTCTTGTATTTCTTTGATAGTCATTTTTTAAACTTATTTTTGCGGTATCGAATAGACCCTTTCTAAAAGGCAAAAATACGATAAAAAAGCATTAAAAGTGCTGGATACATATAAAGAAAATAGATTATTAATTTAGTTAGTTCGTCGTATTAACAATGAATTAACGTATTAAATTCCTTCTCTTTGAGGAGGTTCATATAAATAAATGAGCAAATTATTAGCAGTGGGTACTGTCGCATTTGATGCAATTGAAACCCCTTTTGGTAAAACCGATAAAATTCTTGGAGGTTCTGGAACCTTTGTAGGTTTAGCAGCAAGTCAATTTGGGGTAGAAACAGGAGTCGTTTCTGTTGTTGGTGGAGATTTTCCAACGAGCTATTTAGAAATGATGAATACTAGAGGAATTAATACTGATGGTATAGAAATTATTAAAGAAGGAAAAACATTCTTTTGGAGTGGTAAATATCACAATGATATGAACTCTAGAGATACTTTAATTACTGAGTTAAATGTTTTAGAAAATTTTCAACCAGTTGTTCCAGAAAATTTTAAAAATGCAGATATTGTAATGTTGGGTAATTTACACCCTTTAGTACAAGCATCTGTTTTAGATCAAATGACAGTAAAACCTAAATTGATTGTTTTAGATACGATGAATTTTTGGATGGATATTGCCCTTGCTGATTTACATACCGTTTTAAAAAGAGTGGATGTAATTACCATTAATGATGAAGAAGCTCGTCAACTTTCTGGAGAATATTCTTTGGTAAATGCGGCAAAGAAAATTCATAAAATGGGACCAAAATATGTAGTCATAAAAAAAGGAGAACACGGTGCTTTGTTGTTTAATGAAGGTAACATGTTTTACGCTCCAGCATTGCCTTTAGCGGAAGTTTTTGATCCTACAGGTGCAGGAGATACGTTTGCAGGTGGTTTCTGTGGATATTTAGCTAAAACTGGAGATATCTCTTTCGAGAATATGAAAAATGGTGTTATTTATGGTTCTAATTTAGCATCTTTTTGTGTAGAGAAATTTGGCACGGAGCGCATGCAAGAGCTCACAGCAGGTGAGGTTAAAGATCGTCTGCAGGCTTTTAGAGAATTAACTCAATTTGATATATATCTGAAAAGTTAGATAATGTCTGCAAACCGCAATCTTAAATTGTACTTTCCAAACCTTAATGGTTTACGATTTATTGCGGCTTTTTTTGTAATTATAAATCACAAAGAACAGCTTAAAGTCTTCTATCATATAGTTGTTGGAGTCATTTCTGATCTTGCAAAAAATATTGGGAAATTAGGGGTGATGTTGTTTTTTGTTAAAAGTGGCTTTTTAATTAGGTATTTGCTGATTGCAAAAGAACGTTTGTTTGGCTTTATCCCATACATTTGTCAAGTCTGGTCTATTAGCACCGCAGCGCAGGCTTATGTAATGTGGCCCGTTTTATTAAAGAAATTTAAAAACCACAAATGGCTATTAATGATAGGTATTGTGGTTTTCTATTTTAGTATTAGAATCCTACTTTCTAATAAATTATTGCCTCCGATACCTGGCAGGGATATTATTAATAAATTTTGGATTTATTTTAAAATCGATTCGATTGCAATAGGCAGTATTTTTGCTATTTTAATATTGAATAAAAATAATATTGTAAAATATATTTTAGGTATTAACTTTTTTTACACTGTTGTATTCATAACGATAACACTTCTTATTATAGGGGTAAGAGTTCCCTATTTTCCTTATCAGTTTTATTCTTTTTTGTTGGGTATTATCATTGTAAATTTAGGGGTAAATTCAAATTTAAAGAATGGTTTAGAGCGGAAAGCTATTAATTATTTAAGTAAAATATCTTACGGAATTTATAGGGATCATTTTCTAGTATTAATTCCGATTTTAATCTTTGTTTCTAATGTTAAACCAGATAATAATAGTATAATTTATTTTTTAATATTTAGTATAACAACAGCAATATTATCTTTGTCATATTACTTTTTTGAAACTTTTTTCTTAAAAATAAAAGCAAAATTTGCATTTATTAAAAGTGTTAAAATATAATTTTATGATGCGGACAGTCAATAAACCAATCAATGAAAACACATAATTAGATGAGCGACTCAATTAAACACGAATGCGGAATTGCATTAGTTAGACTAAAAAAACCATTACAGTTTTATAAAGATAAATACGGTTCTGCTTTTTACGGAATAAATAAAATGTATTTATTGATGGAAAAACAGCACAACCGTGGACAAGATGGCGCTGGTTTTGCAAGCGTAAAATTTAATGTGGAACCTGGTACAAGATATATCAGTAGAGTTCGGTCGAACAAACCAACACCCATACAAGATATTTTTGCTCAGATTAATGGACGTTTAAATGGTGTTTTAGAAGAAAACCCTGATAAAAAAGATGATGTTGCTTGGCAAGAGGAAAATATGCCTTATGTGGGAAATTTGTTTTTAGGACATGTACGTTATGGAACTTTTGGTAAGAATTCTATAGAAAGTGTGCATCCTTTTTTACGCCAAAGTAATTGGAAACATCAAAATTTAATTGTTGCGGGTAATTTTAATATGACGAATTCTAAACAAATGTTAGAAGAGTTAGTCGCATTGGGTCAGCATCCAAAAGAATTTACAGATACAGTAACAGTGATGGAAAAAATTGGACATTTTTTAGAAGATGAAGTGTCTAAATTATATCAACAAGCAAAGAAAAAAGGATTTAGTAAAAAAGATGCGTCACCTTATATAGAAGAAAATTTAAGTCTTAAAAAAGTATTGAAACGATCTTCTAAAAATTGGGATGGTGGTTATGCAATGGCTGGTTTAGTAGGTCATGGAGACGCTTTTGTGTTGCGAGATCCTAATGGAATTAGACCTACTTTTTTTTATGAAGATGAAGAGGTTGTGGTGGTCGCTTCTGAAAGACCAGTAATACAAACTGTGTTTAATGTGAAGATAGAAGATGTGCAGGAATTAGAAAGAGGCCATGCACTAATCATTAAAAGAAGTGGGAAAACTTCTATTAAAAAAGTGATGGAACCTAGAGAAAATAAGGCGTGTTCTTTTGAGCGTATTTATTTTTCTAGAGGAAGTGACGCAAGTATTTATGAAGAACGAAAAAATTTAGGAAAATACGTATTTCCAAAGATTTTAAAATCGATCGATTCGGATATTTCAAACAGTGTTTTTTCTTTTATACCAAATACTGCAGAAACGTCTTTTTATGGAATGACAGAAGCTGCTGAAGATTTATTAAATCAACAAAAGACAGCAAAAATTTTAGCTGGTGGAAAAGATTTATCCGCAGAAAAAGTAACTGAAATTTTATCTGAAAGGGCACGTTTTGAAAAAATTGCTATTAAAGATGCAAAATTAAGAACATTTATTGCTGATGATAGTTCTAGAGATGATTTGGTAGAACATGTTTATGATATTACCTACGGTGTTGTAAAACCGACAGATAACCTTGTTATTATTGATGATAGTATTGTAAGGGGAACAACACTTAAAAAGAGTATCATTAGAATTTTAGATAGATTAAGTCCTAAAAAGATAGTTGTCGTTTCTTCTGCACCACAAATTAGATATCCAGATTGTTATGGAATTGATATGGCCAGAATTGATGCATTTATTGCCTTTAAAGCGGCTTTAGAGTTGTTGAAAGATCATGATAAATACCATATTGTATCCGATGTTTATAAAAAGTGTATTGACCAACAAACGAAACCTGACACTGAAATTATAAATCATGTAAAAGATATTTATAGTTCTTTTACGGCTGAAGAGATTTCCGCTAAAATTGCAGAAATGCTAAAGACCAAAGATATAAAAGCCGATGTTGAGGTTATTTATCAATCTATAGAGGGTTTGCACAAAGCATGTCCTGATCATTTAGGAGATTGGTATTTTACAGGAGATTATCCAACTCCTGGAGGTCACAGAGTGGTAAATCAGGCATATATAAACTTTTATGAAGGGAATACTAAAAGGGCTTATTAAAAGAAAAGAGACACTAGATAAAAGAAACAAGGTTGTTTCGTAATAAGCGTTTTAAAACTTTTTTTTAAACGGCTTTATTTAAAAATAAGAAAAGCATCCTAAATTTAGGATGCTTTTCTTATTTTATTAAAACTCTAACAAACCACCCTATTTAAAAAAGGGAGCGGGATCTCAGAAAAGACTGTGTCTTTTTATTTTGCTTCAGCGTAACGCTTTTCAACTTCATTCCAGTTGATTACTTTAAAGAAAGCATCAATATAATCTGGTCTTCTATTTTGGTAGTTTAAATAATATGCATGTTCCCAAACATCCAATCCTAAAATAGGCGTTCCTTCACAAGTAACACCTGGCATTAGTGGATTGTCTTGATTTGGTGTAGAACAAACCTCTACTTTACCACCTGGAAGCACACATAACCAAGCCCAACCTGAACCAAATTGTGTTGCTGCAGCTTTAGAAAAAGCTTCCATAAATGCTTCTTTAGAACCAAAAGCAGCTTCAATAGCATCTTTTAAATCACCAGATAAATATCCTTTTCCTTCAGGATTCATTACTGACCAGAATAAAGAATGATTGTAAAATCCACCTCCATTATTTCTAACAGCACCATTGCTCATATCTAAATTAGCAAGAATATCTTCAATCGATTTTCCCTCTAAATCAGTACCTGCAAGGGCTCCATTTAATTTTGTTGTATAGCCATTATGATGTTTTGTATGGTGTATTTCCATAGTTCTAGCATCAATATTTGGTTCTAATGCATCGTATGCATATCCTAATTCTGGTAATTCAAAAGCCATAATTTTATATTTTTTATTGATTAAATTAATTTCTGATTTACAAATTTAACAATTTAAAATGTTTTGACAAGCACATTACGTTTTGATAATTGATAGTGATATAAAGATGATTTATTCCCCATATTTCTGCATAAAAGCTTCCAATTCATTCACCATATTTTTACTACCACAAATAAAAGGAACTCTTTGGTGCAATTCTGTAGGATCAACATCCATGGTTCTTGTATACCCATCAGAGGATTTTCCATTAGCTTGTTCTGCTATAAATGCCATCGGATTGCATTCATATAACAAACGTAATTTTCCATTCGGGTTTCTAGAACCTTTCGGATACATATAAATCCCACCTTTAATCATATTTCTGTGAAAATCAGAAACCAAAGAACCAATATATCTGCTTGTATAAGGCCGATCTCCCTCTTCTTCTTGACAATATTTAATATATTTTTTAACACCTAAAGGAAAATCCATATAATTTCCTTCATTTACAGAATACATGGTTCCGTCTTCAGGAAACTCCATATTTGGATGTGATAAATAGAAAGTACCAATTGCCGGGTTTAATGTAAAGCCATTCACACCATCTCCAGTAGTATATACAATCATGGTAGAAGTGCCGTAAACTACGTAACCAGCCGCAACTTGTTCACTTCCTTTTTGTAAAAAATCTCTTAATTCAACAGGTTTTCCAATTGGGGTTACACGTCTATAAATAGAAAAAATGGTTCCTACAGAAACATTTACATCAATGTTAGAAGAGCCATCTAAAGGATCTATTAAAACCACATATTTATTTTGATGATTTTCATCAATACTGTTAATACTTATAAAGCTATCTTCTTCTTCACTAGCAATTCCACAAACAATATTTCTTCTTGTTAATGTTTGAATAAATATATCATTTGCATATACATCCAACTTTTGTTGGTCTTCACCTTGTATATTTGTATCTCCAGCAGCACCAATAATATCTACTAAACCTGCTTTGTTTACCTCGTGATTAACCACTTTGGCAGCTAGTCGAATAGAGTTTAATAAACTTGATAATTCTCCAGAGCTATATTTGAAAGCATGCTGGTTTTCAATGATAAATTCACCTAAAGTTCGTTTTTGTCTAGTCATTTTTTTTGATTGATTGGATTTTACAAAGATGCTAATTTTTTTTAACTAAATCGTTTTCGTAAACATGCATTTTCCTCAAAATAAACCTCCTATTTTAAAGGGAATTATAATTTTTGAACAAATTAAAAATAAATGTTCAAAATTATCAAATATTTTACGCCCGTTTCAAAAAAACTATCTTTGGAAAAATTTTTAGAAAATGAGTTTTATCATAAGGGAAGGCCAAAAAAAAGATGTGCAAGCTGTTTTAGATTTAATAACTGAATTAGCCATTTTTGAAAAGGAACCGGATGCGGTAGAAGTTACGGTTAATGATTTGTTAAGAGATGGTTTTTCTGAATATCCAAAGTTTAAACTTTTTGTTGCTGAAGAAAATTCTGTAGTCATAGGTATTGCATTATTTTATGAACGCTATTCGACTTGGAAAGGGAAAACGATTCATTTAGAAGATTTAATGGTTACAGAAAGTAAACGGAAAATAGGTGCTGGAAAGGCATTGTATACAGCGGTGTTAAAATATGCACATGATTATAATTTTAATAGAGTTGCCTGGGAAGTAATTGATTGGAATGTAAATGCAATTAATTTTTATAAAAGTACAGGCGCAACGTATTTAAATGATTGGTCTGTAGTACAAATGAATAAAGAGAATTTAGCGAAGTATATTCAGAATAATT
>Ga0209712_10004167_pt1 | contig 11583 bp, 7 predicted proteins | sample ArcOceMetagenome_FD_187443 | JGI IMG/M metagenome (GOLD analysis project Ga0209712, IMG submission 187443) | Marine eukaryotic phytoplankton communities from Arctic Ocean - Arctic Ocean - Greenland ARC118M Metagenome (SPAdes) (version 2) | ecosystem: Environmental > Aquatic > Marine > Oceanic...
CACATCAGCAAATAATCATTGATTTGGGCATCTGTTAATTCCAAAGACGTACAACCGGAATGTAGACTTAATTTAGCCGTTGTATTTGTGTAATTATTCAGCGTACTTTCACTATTGCTACTCAATAACACATTTGTCCGTACTTTTTCATACAACGCTCTAAAATCAGGAACTTCTCTAAACACTTGTTCTAATAAAGTCTCTTTTTTTGCCATCTTTTTAATGTCCTTTCTAAATTAATGACTTTTAAGTTATCCCTTTTTGGCAAAATATGACGCTTTAGCTATCTTTAAATTTGGTTCAATAATAGCTAAAACGGCAATAACTTTTATTCGGTCGCTACTGCGTTTGGCATGACATTAGCCGTGATTGGAATAAATAAATTTAAGTCTAAAAGCAAAAAAAATTAATATGAGCAAAAAAAATTTATGGATAGTTACATTGATGATAGTATTTCTTTCATGTAACAAAGAAGATGAACTAGTACCAGAAAATCCACAAGGATACAATATGCTACTCATAGGAAATAGTTTTTTTAGACCCTACGCTGAAAATCTTGATGCTTTAGCTATAGATGCTGGTTTTGAAAATCATAGTGTCACCGGCGTATTTCGTGGAGGAGATAATGGAAGACCAATTAATTTTTGGAATGATTCATTAAGCAACCAACATAATTCAATCAAAGCAGCTCTTGAACTCGAAAATATTGATTTATTTGGAATGACTGCAGGAAGATTACCTGACAATCCAACAGATGGATTTAGAGAATGGATAGAATATGCTTTACAATATAATCCCAACATAACAATTTTCTTATCGATTCCACCTTTAGATTTTCCGGCAGACTGGAATCAAACAGTTCAAGATAATGGATTTGTCTCAATAGAAGAACTCTATGATTATTTTATCAATGAGACTATACATAGTACATTAGTTGACGAATTACGAGCTGAATTTCCCTCAACCAATATTTTTACTATTCCAACAGGATGGGCAGCTATTAATTTAGCACAAATGAATCAAGATAGTTTATTATCGGACAACATTTCAATGTTTGGACCAAAGGCTACGTCAATATTTACAGATGATAAAGGACATCAAGGACAATTAGTAATAGAAACTGGTACGCTATTGTGGTTAAATAGTATTTATAATGTTGACCTAAATACGAATACATATGAAACAGGCTTTAGTACAGACTTACATGAAATTGCGAAGCAGATAATGGATAACCATGATTCATATTATAAACAGTAGAAGTTAATTATTATGGACATATTCTCGATAAATAAAAAGTCGAAATATTAAAAAAAAATTACAGCTAATAATGTGTATGACAGTCAGGTAGTTTACACTTGTGCACTTTTATCTTTTTTAATACAATTGAAATAGTGCGTATTCAACGGGTGACTTATGAGGCACAAGTGTAGAACTACCTGGTTTTAAACAAAAAAACTGAAATGGATTGCGAAATTAACTTCACAATCTATTCCAGTTTAATTATTTATTTTCTTGATGATTGGCTGAAAAGCACATATTTAAATACGCCACTTAACACATTATCAATCTGTCGAATTATGATTTTCATTCATACAAACGCTTAACTAAATCATAATTATTTACTTAATTATTTAATCGTGTAAGTCAATCCTAATGAGAAATTGATACCCGTTGTATATTCATTTAGAATAACATTGTCAATTACAGAATACGTACCATCAGCTTGTGCTTCTAATAATTCTTGCTGTGTTATGAATTTTGCATTTAAAATATTACGTGCTGCCAAACGAACGCGCCAAGCATTACCTTTTCCGAAAGCATAGCTTGCTGTTGTATTTAAGGTGTTGACAGGCATTTCAAAAATATCACCTGCGCCAAGTGCACCTAAACCGGCTAAACGTTTGCCATAGGTATTATAAGATACCGATAATAATAAGGTGTTAAATGCTGCATTTTGATATTTATAAGTCAAATCTGCATTAATTAAATAAGGTGAAGCACCAATCAAAGTACGAACACTACTTGTTTGATTACTGACCGAAGGATCAGCATTTACAGACGTTTTTAATACGGTAGAATTAAAATTGAAAAATAAGTTATCAACAATGAATCCTAAACTCTTACGTAGTTCTAACTCAATCCCCGCTGCATAACCATCAATCGCATTTGCATACGATTTTACAGGATTTGAACCTAATTCAATAGTCGGAATAATTGGATTATCTAAGTATTTACCAAATAAGGTCACCGCTAATAATTCGCCTGCAACTACATTTTTACTTGGAAAGTATTCATACCGTAAATCTACATTGTAGTTATAGCCATTTTGCAAATCTGGATTACCTGTTGTACGGAAACTACCGAATGATTCTCGATATTCAAACGGTGCTAACTCCCGGAAATCTGGACGGGAAACTGTTCTACTAACAGAGAATTTTGCTTGGTGTTCGTTTGTAATATTATAGTTCGCAATAATACTTGGAAATAAATCCAAGCCTTCGATTGTGTTCGTTAGGTCTTTGAAACCATTCAATGTATAATTGATATTCTGTGTCGCGTACTCTGCACGTAAACCAGCTGTAATTCCAAAATCATTGATAGAATAATTTCCAAATACATAAGGTGCCGCAATTAGTAAATTCGCATCAAAAGCATCTTGTGGTAAAGTTGCTTCATCCACATAATAGTTACCATCGTTAATCGAACCGGTTCCAAGCAAATTATCCATATTGTAAATATCATAACGAGTACTTGAAGATCCCAAATTCTCTAAACCTAAGTTATACTGACGCAATTGAAAATCACGGAATTTGTACCGAGCATCAATACCACCAACGATATAGTTTTTAGTCGGTTCTTCATTGAATAAATATTTGTATTGAGCTTTTCCACTCAAATCATTATCATCCATATCTGTGAAGAAACGGTGAGATTCCGAAAGGTCCACACGATTAATACGATACTCATTTGATTCCCGATTTTCAGGGGTATAAATGAATGCTAACTGACGACGATCCGGCTCTGCTGCATCTGCTTTACTGTAACTTAATCCCCAATCAATCATTGATTTTCCAAATGAATGTTCTCCAATCAATTGATGCGTTCTTAAAGTATAATCTTTATAAGTCATTCGACGAGAATAAGCTTCGTTCGGCTCAATATCATTATAATAGCCCCATGTTTCTAATACACTATTATCAGATAAATGAGTATATAAGTTTTTAAATGATATCTGATTTCCACGACCCATTTTATAAGTAAAATTGGCAATAGATGATAAGTTTGTAGAGTGAACGTCTGTGTTATAATCAAAATCACGCAATGCAAAACCTTGTGCATTGAATACTCGTAATTGACCGAAGTCATTATTATAATTATTCCCGTAATTTACATTGAATTGTACGCCAATTTCTTTTGAATTATCATTTTTATTAATAATTCTATCACCGTAACTAAAATTGTAAGCTTGATTTAAACCAGCAGTTGAAACCGTCGGATCAAACTTAGTATTGAAAAAATTACTTTCGTTAATTTGACTTTCCTTTCCACGAGAAATAAAACGACCAGCTCCATCTGCGTAAGCATCGGTCACTAAACTCGGTAGAACACGACTCGTATTATATCCTAAAATATCATTCGCTCCTTCTGGGTCAGCATTAAAGTCTTGAAAAGTACTTTGTGTATTCATACTTGTCCCAATACCAAAAGTAATTGTTCTTTGATTTGGATAATCACGAGTCACAATATCAACGGAAGCACCTGAGAAATTCGCATAAAAATTAGGATTGAAACTCTTTGAAATACTCAAATTTTCAATCACATTTGTAGGGAAAATATCATACGGTAAAACCCGTTTATCAGGATTCGGTGAAGCCACCACAAAACCATTTAAAGTACTACTATTATATCTTTCTGACAAACCACGGACAACTAAGAACTTGGAGCCTTGAATAGATAAACCTGGTACTTTTTTTAAACCGTCGGCCACATCAGATGCACCTGCGGCTGCTAATTGCTTAGCACCAATACTTTCTATAATCAATCCTGCTTTTTTACGTTCTAATAATAAAACATTCGCATTTTGACGACCTCCTTTTGCAGAAATAACGATTTCCGCCATTTCAATTCCTTCCTCCTCCAGTGCTGCTGTCAATACGACTTCTTCCCCAGATTTTACCTCTACATCATTAACTATAAATGTCTGATAACCAATATAAGAGAACTCAATCGAATAGGTCCCTTCATCGATACGGATACTAAAGTTTCCATCAAAATCTGTTTGTGTCCCACCTATAAGGCTTGTATTCTGTTTGATAGCAACCGTAGCAATCATCAATGGCTCATTTAATTTCTTATCAATTAATGTTCCTTTGATTGTACCTTGTTGAGCTAATATAGAAGTGGCAAAAATTCCACAAAAAGCAACTAATAATGCTAATTTTTTCATAATTATTTTATTCAAAAAGAAGTTGGACTTTAATTTAAATATTATTGATGTTAAAACTTAATATCTGTAAATCGCTGCAAAATTGATTAAAAAAGCAGACGTATTACTTTATTGTAATTTAATTATTTGTAACATTTAGATTAAGAAATTATTAAGTAATCGGTATTCGTTTTAATTTTATGTTTACTCGAGCTACAACCCTTTATAAGACCGCTTTTAAATGTGTTTTTGAATGTTAAGTATAAATTAATTCACGTGAATTAATAACAACAAAAGGCCATTTCTCATTACAAGAAATAGCCTTTTTGAAAAAATACTAGGGAATTGAATATAAATTATTACCTATTAATAATCAGTACCATCCGTTTTGATTGCCCATCCGCTTAACCAATTATTCGCAGCATCAACAGCACCAATGTTTGTATCAGCAGTAAAGAAAGCATCCGCATAAACAGCATTTGCATCTGCACCACCTGTGATTGTTCCAATACCATCCGTTAAAGAAACAATAGTTGAAACGTTTCCAGTTTGTCCATCCCAACCGGCAGCATCTTTTCCCCAAGCTGTTGCATTTGCATCAATACCGAATACAGTTGAGTTTGTTACAACCAATGAACCATCCGCAACATTAGCACCAGTAGTCGCATCATCATCCGCACGAATTCCGTAAGCAGTTGCACCTGTTACTGCAGCATTGTGAATTTTACCTTTTGTACCATGACGTAAACGCATTCCATAAGAATTATCACCGTCATTACCTTCAGAAGCGATTAATGTTAAGTTCGCTAAAGTAGGTGCAGAATAAGGAGCAGCCGCAAAATCTGCTTCTAAATTATCCGCTTCAATACAACGATCTCCACGATTTGCAGTTTGGATAGCCAACCAATATTGCCCTTTTCCTCTCCAGCCATGTGTCCAATCAAAAGAATCATCTTTTGCACCGATGACAACTGCATATTTTACATTTGCAGCACCACCAAAAAATTCGATTCCATCATCAGCACCTTGATATGTTTGGATATACTCGATGGTAGTACCAGATCCGACACCATTAAAAGAGAAACCATTTAATTCATTATCAACACCAACAATTTTTCCAGGGTATTTTAATACAACATAACGAATTGAACCAGAGTTATCCGTATCATCACTTCCGCCATAAGTTCCAGTTCCACCTTCACCGTCAGCAGTTTCACCTACATTAATATTACCATATCCATTCACAACAAATCCACCCCAGTCACCCGAAGCAGCACCTGTTCCTGAACCTAGACCATCATTAGACGAAGTCATTAAGATACGATTATTTGCAGCTCCATTAGCATTCACTTTAGCACATTGAGCGACAGATAAAAATGATGTTTGAGCAGATTCTACATCAAAATAAATGGTCGTTCCTTCTTCAATAGTTAACTCCGCACATTGTGCTACAAAGACAGCACCTGAAAATAACCATTCGTACGCTGTTAAAGGTTCGATAATAATGTCCCGATTAATTTCACCAGATAAAACGATAACATCTTGACCGTTTTTCGTTCCGACTGTTAATTCAAAAGCATCCGTATCAGAAGGTATAATTCCTGTAACTTCTGCAATTTTTTCGTCATCAGAAATTTCAACAGGTAGTTCTGTATCGTCTGTACAAGCTACGATTGATAATGTTGCAACGGCAACTAATGCAAATAGAAAATTTTTCAATAAGTGATTCATGTTGTTAAAGTTAGTTATTTGATGTTTTATAAAACTTATTTTCTTAGTGTGTTCACTATTCCCCTAATAAGAATATGCCGCAAATGTATAAGTAGTTTTAAGCCAATGGGAATTTTTAGATTTAACTTTATTTTACCCTTTTGTTAATTGAGTATTAAGGTTGAATTATTGACTGTATAAAGACGAATTATCTTCGTTTTTACTTTATGATTATTTTATAACTAGCGTAAAATACATTAAAAAATTAATCTAAAGCACTGATAATCAGATATATATTTAAAATACTATTTAATAAAAATGGAAAACACTATTTTTTAATCTTTAGTTAACATTATTTAAATTCGTAGCTAATATTCAACTATCTCCTACCCTTTTATAAAAAATAAGTTATAAAAACAGTACTCACACCTTATTTTCATCTCCTTTTTATGACTTTCAATATTTATATTCCTAAGGTTTTGTTGATCAGTTTTTTTTTACATAGGACACCTGAAAAGAATATTAATTCAAATTTCATTGTCGACTTTTGGGTAACTTATCTTTAAATATTGAAATAAAAACCGTTATGGCTCTTGACAATGCAAGTATTCATAAGGTTCATAAGGTTCTCAACTTACAGGCATATTGGCAAAAAGAGGATTGTTTATTTTTTTCACCTCCTTATTCACCTCCGCTAAATATTGCAGAAGGGCTATGGAAAAAAATCGAGGAAGACTGAATTAAACCTTCTAACTATTTAGATGCTAATAACCTTTTTTATGTGGTAGATAGAATTTGTGCAAATATTGGAAAAACACTATTGATGAATTTTTCTAAATACTCTTTTTAGTCTATATTTATTTTTGACAGATTACTCAGGTAATAAAAAGAACATATTTTTGGTATCTATATTTAATGTACCTGTATTTAATGGGTGCAGTCCAAATTGTCGCATTTATCGTTTTTCCATAGGTACAACCTATGGTTACTCATATTGAACTCTTCCAGAGTTCTTGAAAATACTCATTTTACAACCTTGAAAAGGTTGAACATGAATAACCATAGGTTGTACCTATGGAAACAGAGCGACAATTTGGACTGCACCCTATTTAATTGGAATGAGAATTTACATTTTATCAAATTTTAGCCCCTCTAAATCCAAGGTTATTATTATTTACAAAAATAAATTTCGTACTTTTTCAACTAGATGCCTAAAAGTATTAGTGAAGAATCAGAATTAAATAAATATTACTAACCAAACTGGGATTATGAAAAAAGCATTTAAAATATTCGCTTATATCATTAGTGGAGTTATCGGACTTGTACTATTAGCCTATCTTATTTTTTCGATTAAGTGGAAAGTTGACAGCCGAAATAATATGAAGTCATTAGGTGAGCCTGCGGCTTTATTAACTATCAATAATCATTCATTCCGTGATTTGAATAAGAATGGGAAGTTAGATATTTATGAGGATAGCCGTGCTTCTATTGATAACCGAGTCAACGATTTGGTTAGCCAGCTGAATTTAGAAGAAAAAGCTGGATTGATGTTTATCAATATGATATTGATGAACAAAGATGGTTCTTTGGCTGAAACACCTTCGGTAACGAATCCAATGAGTTTTGCTTTAGAAAGCAATTCTAAGATGGTTGCTAATAAGAAAATGAATCACTTTAATACGCTTCAGTCACCTTCTGCCGAAGCGATGGCAAATTGGAATAATAATATTCAAAAATTAGCAGAACGTACTCGCTTAGGTATTCCAATAACAATTGCGACAGATCCTCGACATTCCGCAATAGAAAATCCTGGGGCGAGTATTCCTACACCTTTTTTCTCAAAATGGTGCTCACCTTTAGGTTTTGCAGCGATTGGAGATTCGACTTTGATGCGAGAATTTGGGGATATTGCTCGACAAGAATATACAGCTCTTGGCATGCGTTTATCGTTATCACCAATGGCAGATTTGGCGACAGAACCTCGCTGGTGCAGGGTAAATGGAACATTTGGTGAAGATGCAGAATTAGCGGCAAAAATGGTTAAAGCCTATATTTTAGGTTTCCAAGGAGATAGTTTGAATACAACAAGTGTGGCTTGCATGACCAAACACTTTTCCGGTGGAGGGCCACAAAAAGATGGGGAAGACGCTCACTTTCCTTATGGTGCAGAACAAGTTTATCCTGGTGATAATTTTGATTACCACCTTATTCCTTTTGAAAAAGGAGCTTTCGAGGCGAACACTGCTCAAATTATGCCTTATTATGGTATCCCGATTGGACAAACAGAAGAAGATGTTGCCTTTGCTTTTAATAAAACGATTATTACAAAAATGCTTCGGGAGAAATATAATTTCCAAGGTGTGATTTGTACAGATTGGGCAGTTATTACAGCAAGTTTTGCAAAACCGGCTTCTGCTTGGGGCGTTGAACACCTTTCGGAGAAAGAACGACTTGCAAAGGCGATTGACGCTGGTTGTGATATGTTTGGTGGCGAATCTATTCCCGAATTAGTAGTAGAATTAGTCCACGACAAAAAGATTACGGAAGCTCGAATTGATGAGTCTGTAAAACGAATTTTGAAGGATAAATTCCGTTTAGGTTTGTTTGATAATCCCTATGTTAATAAAGAAAACTTGTCGATTATTGGCAATAAATATTTTATGGCAAAAGGTCGTGAATCACAAAAAAGGTCCTTGACTTTACTAAAGAATGAAGGCAATATTTTACCTTTAAAAAAAGGGGTAAAAGTCTATTTACAAGGTTTTGAAATGGAGGATCTCAAAAAATTTGGTGAGGTCGTTGATCATCCAAAAGAGGCAGATTTTATCCTTTTAAAATTAAAAACACCTTTTGAACCTCGAAGCAAATACATATTAGAACGTTTCTTTCATCAAGGTCGTTTGGATTTTCCGGAGGAAGAAAAAACAGAATTATTGGAATTGATTAAAACGAAACCAACTATTACAATTTTTAGAATGGAACGTCCGCCAGTTATTCCAGAAATTAATGCCGCAACGGCTGCTTTAATCGCAGATTTTGACAGCGAAAATGAGGTTATTATAGAAATGATTTTTGGCGAATTTAAACCAACAGGACATTTACCGTTTGAAGTACCGTCTTCCGTGGAAGCGGTTGAAAAACAAAAAGAAGATGTTCCTTATGATAGCGAAAATCCACTTTATCCTTTTGGATTTGGTTTGACGTATTAAAAGTTATTTATTTCCTATTCACTAATCTAAAAAATTGAACCATAAAAGTCATAACGCAATCTTTAACATTCCGATTTTGGCAAAGCCAAAATTATTCTTTTTGCAGAATTACTTTTATGGTTTAATTTTCCACGCTTGCCAAATTTATACAAAGCTTTAAAAACTTAGAAACTGAAAATCCATGTTTACATTTTTTTAAATAAGACGGCCACTTTATCAATAATCCAATCCGTCTCAAAAAATAATTAACAACTTATGAAAACCATACCCTTTATTTCCTGTCTCAGATCAACGTCCCCAAACTACGCTAATTAAGTCTTTTTCACATATCGCCACGATTATAGTACCTCCTCCTCTCCTACTCCATTATCGCAGCAATAACATTTTAATCGCCTCCTGCCAAACCAGCTCTGATTACCAGATAACTAATTCGTAAATTCGTAAATTTCGTTCAAATTGTAACCATAAATCCTTTTTACTTCTTTCATTTTTAGTTTCTAACCTTTCGTAAAACCTTATTTTTATTAAATCATATTTTATATTAATTCCTAATGCTTCCGCAATCAACAAAATTTTATTGAATTTATCTTTTTATACCAAAGCCCTTTGTTCTATTTCAAATGGCTTTCATTAGATTTAGAGATTTTCTAATTTTATCCTCGTGTGCTGTTCCTGCAATTTTTTGAGATTGAAAGTAGTGTTCCCTTGTTTGCCAAGTTTTCCCTTTGAGTTTTATCGGATATAAGGCAAGATTTGAAAATTCGCCATAAGTATCGTTGGCGGAGTAGAATTTGATGGTTGGTTTTTCCATTTTGATTAAAGATAATTTAGTTTTGAAAAAAAAAGACCATTTTTACAAATTTGTAAAAACGGTCTTTTTTGATTTTTTATTTAAACCTCGAATAGTTCAGCAGGATTTTATTTTTCATCTTTTGAATATAAAACTTAGCGTCCTCTGCGGTTAAATCGTTACGACCGTTTCAACATATCCAAAGCCACATCAATAATCATATCTTCCTGTCCGCCCACCATTTTGCGGCGACCGACTTCCTCCAAAAGCTCATGCGATTTCAAGCCATATTTTTTAGCCGCCCGTTCAGCGTGTAGCAAAAAACTCGAATAAACTCCAGCATAACCCAACGATAAAGTTTCTCTATCTACTTGAATCGGACGTTCCAAAATCGGACGAATCAAATCATCCGCAGCATCCATTAATTTGTACAAATCAGCGTTATGTTTCGCACCCATTTTATTCAAAACCGCAATCAATGGCTCTAACGGACAATTTCCAGAACCAGCACCCATTCCTGCCAAAGAAGCATCCAAACGAGTCGCTCCATATTTCATTGCAACAATCGTATTCGCAACACCTAAAGATAAATTTTGGTGGCAATGAATTCCAACTTCCGTACCCGAATCTAACACATCTTTAAACGCCTTAATTCTATCCATTACATCATCCATCAACAATGCACCAGCAGAATCCGTCACATAAACACAATCCGCACCATAGCTCTCCATCAACTTCGCTTGTTCCGCTAATTTCTTCGGTTCGCTCATGTGCGACAACATCAAAAATCCACCAACGTCCATGCCCATTTTTTTCGCTGCTTCAATATGCTGCTGCGAAATATCAGCTTCCGTACAATGCGTTGCAATTCGGACCGATTGCACGCCCAAATCTCTCGCTCGTTGCAGATCATGAATCGTCCCAATTCCTGGTAATAATAAAGTCGTCAGCTTTGCGTGTTGCAATTTATCGGCAATTCCTTCCAACCATTCCCAGTCTGTTCTCGCACCAAAACCATAGTTAAAACTGCCGCCAGTCAAACCATCGCCATGTGCAATTTCTATCGCATCTACTTTCGCAGCATCTAAAGCGAGTGCAACTTCCGTAATTTTTTCTTTGGTATATTGATGACGGATTGCGTGCATTCCGTCTCGGAGCGTTACGTCTTGTATGTATAGCATATTTAGTAAAAGTGAAAGTGAAAGTTGAAGTGAAAATGAAATTACAAAATACCGAACTAAGTTTCAGTTATCCACTTAGTAGTAAGTCAAGTTAATCATGTCGGTATTTTTTGACAAAATATTGCCGATAACTTCGTTAAAATTTATTTTCATAACTATGGCTATGCAAAGAAATTTTGCCTCGTTCTCGACAAATTTTGATATAAAATCTACTCGACACTATTAACTTGACTTACTACTTAGCCAATTTTTACTTTCATTTTTACT